>Ga0123355_10008601_pt1 | contig 15424 bp, 14 predicted proteins | sample TergutEmb28metaG_3_FD_89872 | JGI IMG/M metagenome (GOLD analysis project Ga0123355, IMG submission 89872) | Embiratermes neotenicus P1 segment gut microbial communities from Petit-Saut dam, French Guiana - Emb289 P1 | ecosystem: Host-associated > Arthropoda: Insects > Digestive system > Gut ... | reverse complement strand
TGTCGTCACGTTTCCAATCAGCGGCGAAGACGCTGAATTCACCACCGTTTTTGCTTGGAGAAAAGACCTAAAAACCACCGCATGCAAAATATTCCGAGACATTGTTTTGTCGCTCTATCCAGGGTGATGTCAAGTCCGTTTCGCAGGGTTTCAATATCAAGATCGGGAGCCAGGGTCTACGACCTTGGCTCTTTTCATATCGCATGAATAAATAAAGTTTATCCACACAATGAACACGATAAAACATTTTTGTTTCCCTTATGCTGCAACTGTCTGTATAATCTTTTTATAGGTATTTTTAATCAGAAAAATTGCAGAATAGGAGGGAAATTAAGTGGCAGAAAACAATAAGTCAAAAGCTATTCCCGGTACCAAGCCACCGCCCGTGGGCACCGATAAGACCGTCGTCAAGGCAATCAACCTAAGTGGTGGCATCTTTGGGGCTTGTCCGGCACATGTCGATGTCAAAGATGGAAAAGTCGTCCGTATCAGACCGCTCCACTATGACTCGAAGTACGATTACGAAAGCTTCAACGCATGGGAGATGGAGCGCAACGGCGTAAAATGGCGGCCGCTCAGCAAGTCGGTTCCGCCACCGTGGGGCTTGGCATACAAAAAGAGGGCTTATTCACCAAACCGCGTTCCGTATCCGATGAAGCGCGTTGACTGGGATCCCAATGGTGAACGCAATCCACAGAACCGCGGCTCAAGCAAGTTTGAGCGTATTTCCTGGGACGAGGCCACAGACCTCATCGCAGCAGAAATCCGCCGCGTACATAAAGAGTACGGCCCGTTGTCGATCCTGCTGCAATGTGACGGACACTCTGAAAGTAAGCTGATCCATGCGCCGCACGGCTGCAGTACGCTGTTGCTGGACAAAATGGGCGGCTTCACCCAGCAAGTGAGAAATCCGGACAGCTGGGAAGGCTGGTACTGGGGCGCGAAACACGTATGGGGCAAAGGCTTCATCGGCAACATGGCTCCGGCGGAAAATATCGTGGTCGATATCACTGAGAATACTGAACTGCTGATCGTACAGGGCGGCGACCTTGAGACCACGCCTTGGGGCTTCCGCGGACAGATGGCCAGCCGTTTGATGTTCTTCTGGAACGAATGCGGCATTAAGCAAGTTTATATCTGCCCAGACCTCAACTATTCGGCAGCCATCCACGGCGACAAATGGATTCCGGTGCTTCCGAACACCGACGCGGCGCTGCAACTGGCGATCATTTACACTTGGGTGACCGAGGGTACATACGACAAAGAATATGTTGCCACCCATGCGGTCGGCATGGATAAGATGGAAGATTACGTGCTCGGCAAAGTGGACGGTGTGCCTAAAACGCCAAAATGGGCGGCTGAAAAGTGCGGCATCCCGTCCTACACAATCAAAGCCTTGGCCAGGGACTGGGCAAAGAAAATCACAACAGTTGGTCACTACTTCGGCGGCGGCTATATCAGAGGGCCGTATTCCACAGAGCCTGCACGGCTTGAAGTTATACTGCTTGGTATGCAGGGGCTCGGCAAACCGGGGCGGCACCATGCGCAAATCGCCTACATGGGTATGCCGAAAAACATCACGTGGGATCAGCTGAATTACGACATCGCCAACTCCGACACATCAAAAGGTTTCCAAGAATATTCGGGTACGTTTGAGACGATTAAGCAAAAAGACCCGGAACTGCATGAGAGAATCTTCAACCCGCACCGCGGCACACCGCAGGCGTGGGGCAAGCAATTGATTCCGAAGACCCTAATCGAAGAAGCAATCAAGGCTGGCACAGACAAAACCCTTAACTTCTGGGGTACCGGCGGACATGAGGAAGAGCCTGTAGACCAAATGGTAAAATACAACTACCCGGTCAGAAAAGGCGACCTACGCATGAAACAAGGCTCTACCCAAAACAATCCTAACCTTAAGCATGACGACAGAGACCTCGAATCGACATACTATAAGGTCGATTATGACGGTGTTCCGATTCGTATGGTATGGACGGACACCCCTTGCCGCCAAACTTGCTGGGGCGACGGTTTTGATATCGGCATGACGATACGTGACCCGCAGATCGAGTTTGTCTTGGCGCAGCACCCGTGGCTGGAAAACGACTGTATCTATGCGGATATCGTACTGCCAACGAACACCTACCTTGAAGTAGATGACGTGATGCCGTGCGTCCGCGATGGCGAACATTTCCAGACCATGCTGAACATGAGAAAAGCGATCGAGCCGGTCGGTGAGTCGAAGAGTGACTTTGAGGCTGTTGTCGAGATTGCGAAAAAACTCGGCATGGAGAAAGAAGTCACAATAGGCAGAACTGTCGAGCAATATATCGAAGGCGTCTACAAAGGCATGAACTTTGATAAAATTGTTCCTTACGAAGAGTGGTGCGAGAAGGATTACATGGTCATCCCGGTCTCTAAAAACTGGCGAAAACTCCCCGCTGGCCTGTACGAGTTCGCGATGGATCCTGTCAAGAATCCGTTGCCGACACCAACAGGGAAACTGGAATTCTGCTCAACAAACCTCTCAAAATACTTCCCCAACGATGAAGAGCGTCCGCCGTATCCGCAATGGATTGAAAAAGGCATCACGCATGACGAGCGTCTCTCTTCCAGCAGAGCCCGGACTTATCCGCTGCTGATTATCACCAACCACCCCAGATGGAGAGTCCATGCGCAGGCCGACGATATTCCATGGACAAAAGAAGCCGATACCGGCAAGGTCAGAGGGTTTGATGGATATCTGTATGAGCCTTGCTGGATACATCCCACAGATGCCGAAACCAGAGGAATCAGAAACGGCGACATCGTGCGCGTATTCAACGAGCGCGGAAGCGTGCTCTGCGGTGCCTTGGTGTTTGAGCGCATTATGCCGGGTGCTGTCTCGGTTGATCACGGTGCGCGGACAGATATTATCATCCCCGGTAAGCTGGATCGCGGCGGCGCGATAAATCTCATCACACCGAAGGGACTCACATCCAAACATGCCGCAGGCCAGGCAACCACATCATTCCTCGTCGATGTAGAGCGTGTCAGTATGGCACAATACGATGAGTGGAGAACAGCATATCCAGAGGCTTGGAACCGCGAATACGACCGTGCTTCCGGATTGAAAGCCACCGCTTGGGTTGAAAGGGGGAGCAAATAATGGGCAAGAAAGTATTTTTAATCGATACCAAGGGCTGTAACGGCTGCTATAGCTGCCAGATCGGCTGTAAAGACGAACATGTCGCTAATGACTGGACCCCGATAGCCAAACCCCAGCCAGAGATTGGACATTTCTGGTTTAAACTTCACCAAAAGGTACGCGGCTCTGTACCGAAGGTTAAAGTGGCTTACACACCGCGTATCTGTATGCATTGCGACAACCCGCCATGTATGGATGCGTGTAAGCATGGGGCAAAGTATAAGCGTAACGACGGTCTGGTGATCATTGATCCGGTGAAGTGCATCGGCTGCCGCAACTGCACCGAATTGTGCCCTTATGATGCCATCTACTTCAACGAAGACCTGAACATCGCACAAAAGTGCACCGGTTGCGCGCATCTGATCGACGAAGGCTGGAAAGAGACCCGGTGTACAGACAACTGTCCGACTATTTGTATGCGAATCGTAGATGAAGATTCTGCCGAAGCCCGCGAGTTCATCCCAAAAGCCGAAGTGCTGAAGCCGGAACTTAAGACAAACCCCCGCGTCTATTACACAGGCTTGCCGAAGAAGTTCATCGCCGGAACACTGTTTGATCCGGTGGAAGATGAGGTCTACATCGGTGCTGAATGCAGTCTCGCCGGTGCGGGCGGCAAATACAACACCAAGACCGACGAATACGGTGATTTCTGGTTTGAAGATCTGCCAGACGGCAAGTTCAAGCTGGAGTTCAACGCAGGCGGCAAGAGCAAGGTTTTCGATGACCTTGACACAACGGCCGCGGATATCAACATGGGGGATATCCCGTTATAGGCCGGTCGGCTGAATGGATCTTTACGCAACAAGAAGCCGCCCTTCCGGGCGGCTTCAGTCAAATAGCGGTAAGCGATCAAAAATGTCCTTGATACTCTTCGCCAATTTTATTAATCAACCTCTTCAACTTTACAGATAGAGACGCTGTTTTTTCATATTTCGGGTGGCGAAGGATCAGCCGGAACGTCACTTTTCCATTTTCAGCAGTTCTTTTTGCACGATACAACGCACCGCATGTATGGCAACTGTATATGTCCTCTTCAGAATAATAGCCGGGTATCGCGTCTGAATGGCACATGTTACATCCTACCCATTCCATGGTCTGTTCCCCCTTTCAGAACAACCAACTGCACACCTGCCTGCTTCCAAACATTTCTACTTCCTGTAAAAAATCTCCTTTTTTCAAGTATAATCAAAATCTATGCAAAAGTCAAGGCGTTTTTGTCTAAAACCACAAATAAACAACGTTAGGAGAATGCTTATATGGCTAATATAATGGTGAATGAGACTTGCGACCTACGCTGTCCTTATTGCTTTGCCGGGGAGTTTGTCAATAAGTCCCCCAAGGAAATGACGCTGGAGGATTTTCAAACAGCACTGGACTTTGTCCTCAGCAGCGAAGGTGAGCGGCAAGTGGGCATCATCGGTGGTGAGCCGCTGCTCTACACGCATATAAACGATGCGGTCAGTATCGCACTTGGCGACACAAGAACTGATATCGTGATGCTTTACACAAATGCGGTGGCACTGGAGCGCTTGGCACCGGAAATACTTGAACACAAAAAGTTCCGGATGCTTGTGAACTGCAACGCGCCGGAGGACATGGGTGCGAAAGCTTTTGAGAAAATGCTGCAAAGTCTGGTGCGTTTTAATGACGAGCATTCCGGCGAAGGCAGATTCAGGCTCAGCGTAAATCTTTACAAACCGGATTTTGACTATTCGTACATATTCCCGATTTTAGATGAGATTGACTTTGACGTGATCCGGCTGTCTATATCCGTGCCGCCGAACGGTGAGTTGAACGGCAAGGCACCATTGGCGTATTTCCATGAAATGAAACCGGTTGCAATCAGGTTTATTGGCGACATGATACGCCGCGGCGTTATCACGGGCTTCGACTGCAACTTTTTCCCTGACTGCGTGTTTACAGCGGACGAACGCGACGGCCTGAAAGGCGCGAAAGACGTTTTAAGTTCTGCCGTGTCTCACATGTATTCCCGTCCGTTTTGGGAGCGTGTTATATTCTGTGAGATGAACAACTGCTCACCGGTTGTAGATATCTTGCCCGACCTGCGGGCGATACGGTGCTTCGGGCTGTCCGAACACACAAAACAGGATATCCGTGATTTTCGCAACATCGAAGCACTCCGAAAACATTACCTATATACGGTAGATCAGCCCGCGTGCAGCATATCGACATCGGCCGAGTGCGAGGATTGCTATCACCGCGAAAGTGCCAAATGCAGCGGCGGATGCCTGTTGTTTAAGGCGGAGCAACTCCAATAACATATCAAACGAGCGGTCAAGATGTACTAATCATCTTAACCGCTCTTGCTTTTTGTCTATTATTGTTCTATTACCCTCGCCGCTTTATAAAACACGGCAGATCAGATTTGGTGCTTATCCAGCACTTCTGATTCAGGGAACAGGTTTATCACCGCCGGCGCCTTGATAGCAGCACTAACCGCAGCAACTGCGCCAGTGACACGGCCAGTGCGCCGACGTAGGTCAATGCGGCGGCTGACAGCACCTTCTTTGATCCGGGCATTTCATCCTCCGTTAACAATCCCGATTCGCGCAACGCAACGATGGCTCTGCGAGAGGCATTGAATTCCACCGGGAGTGTGACCAGCTGAAACACCACCACCGCACCGAACAGCAGAATTCCGATGTAGATAAGCCCCGCCATTTCAAGCACGAATCCGAGAATCACCAACGGCAGTGCCAATGTTGAGCCAATGTTGGTCATCGGCAAAATCGCCATGCGGAATCTTATCGGGCCGTATCCATGCGCGTATTGAATCGCGTGGCCGGCTTCATGCGCGGCAACGCCCACTGCGGCGACGGTTTGGGCATCGTATACGGATTCCGACAGTCGGATAACATTGTCGCGCGGATCGTAATGATCTGTCAGATGACCTTGGGCTTTTTCGATCCGGACATTATCCACCCCAGCACGGCGTAATACTTCCTGCGCCGCTTCGGCACCTGTAACTCCGTTTTGGGTACGCACTTCTGAATACTTTTTAAAACTGCTGGACACCCTTAGTTGCGCCAACATGGCCAACAGCACAGCCGGTAGCACCAAGATAAAATATAACGGATCAAAAAACATTCTATCTACTCCTATACAATTATAATCAGTCATATTTCATAAGTTCAATAAAATTAAAGGGATTAAATCGGCGAACCCCAACGTTCACGCGGCTTCTAAGATTTATCCCTATTATAGCAGCCGCATACACCGGCAGAGCCAATGCAGTGCACATTGCCGTGGGCTTTAGTGCCTGTCGGCATTAAACTAAATACACACATATGGATTTCATGCGTTATTTACCGGTGGAAGTATATCGTTATTCCATATCTGTGCCTCTATGCAATAATATTGCTCATTTAACTTGCAGATGTAGTCGTCAATCGCGCCATTGTAGCTTCCTAAGTGGGCTTGCAAGATTTCTTTGGTATACATAGTAAATTTACCGTCGCGTTTGTATGCCACCATGCTGTCATCAATGATGAAACTAATATCGCTGGAAGGAATGTCCGCCACTTTTATTTCGTAAATCGCAGAATCGCCCTGATAATCCGCAAGCGTTTTGCTGTCATGCAGTACGAAGTAAATGGGGTGTCGTTCTTTCGGCTTGCCACCAAGCGATACAAAGGTGCTGTACAATAGTTTTTCTATATCCATTCTAAAGGAATAATATCGCTCAAAATTGTGAAAACGCGAAAATGTCTTAACATTCGGGTGCTTGGCGGCCATTTCACGAGCAAGAGCAAAAGCCTCTTCCTTTGGCACTCGGCAAAAGTTCATGAAAGGAGTGCAATCGCGTGAGCAGTAGTGCCGAATGTATAATTCGTTTAAGTCAATCATAATTTCCTCTGACTTTCTGTTATTATGATTATAGATAGCATGGACACAGTTATACTCAAACCATTGCTTTCGCCCCCTTAATAACCATCCAAACATATTTTCATTCTATTTTACTATATTTGAACACAAAAGAAAACCGCCCGCTATTGACAATGTAAAGAAACCATGTCAAACTAACTAAAAACTAGAAATTAGGAGGCAACGATATATGGGAAGCTTCGATCATCTGTTTTATGAGTTTGAACCGCAAGAGACGAATTGGGGAGACTGGTGTCACTCCCCGCAGGCATATTTCAGGGGAGACGCCGATATGCCCGGGGCAAATTTCAACGTGGGGTTCCAAGTGTTCAAAGCACCGGTTTACTTAGAACGCGAACCACACTTCCACCGGGAGGAAGAATATCTCGTCTTCCTGGGAGCAAAACTGCCGGATGTGTTCAGCTCATTCGATGCGGAAATAGAGTTCTTCATGGGACCAACGCTGGATGCGATGGAGAAGATTGTCATCACAAAACCGACAATCATCCGTATCCCGCCGTGCATGTGGCACTCTCCGCTGGATTTCAAGCGTGTAGATAAGCCGCTTTTGTTCCAGGCGGCACTGATGCACGGCAGATTCGGTTCAGTCAAACTGCGCACAGACAAAGACGGTCGAAGAGAATATGTCTTCACCGGAGATGAGTCCCGTCCGTGCGTATTCGACGGGGCGAAGACATGCGACTATTGCGGCAAATGCTTCGACCGTGATGCAACGCTCGAAGACAGCGAAAAAGTCCCGGATTACTGGACGGTAAAATCCGGCCCACTGTCGCCGGAGATTGCATCGCTGATATGTGAGCTTCCGCGTGAAGACACAAAATGGGGAGACTGGTGTCCGACTCCGCAAGCGTATTTCAGGGGCGAGACGTATCTGCCGGGCGCAAATTACCATGTGGGATTCCAGATATTCACCGCCGCGAATGACATGGAGGAAGCACATTTCCACCAAGGCGTGGATGAGTACGTTTTCTTCATGGGTGCAGACCCAATGAACATCTTCGACTTCGACGCGGAAATTGATTTCTACATAGGCAACGACCCAGACAATATGGAGCTGTACAAGATCACAAAACCGACGGTTGTCAGAATCCCGCCGACTGTTTGGCACAGCCCGATACTGTTCCGAAAAATGAACAAGCCTTTGTTGTTCCAAGCCGCGTTCTTGGCGGGGTGCTGGGGCACTGTCTATAGGGTGAAAGACAAAGAAGGCAAAGATATATACGCATATGCAGGCGATAATGTCCGGTTCTGCGTAAAGAATCCGGATGAACGCTGCAACATCTGCGGGGAGTGCATTCCGAAAGTCCCGAGCGTTGATTAATCTATTATGTTTCACTCCCCGATTGCACCGGGGAGTGAAACGAATTTAACTTAAAGTAGTTTAAACATATTGATATGATCTATGCCCGCATCATCAAAAATCTCACCTTCCGGTGTGAAGCCAAGTTTCTTGTAGAAGTCCTCCGCACTCAATTGGGCGTGGAGGATTACTTTTTTTGCATTTTCTTCAGCCGCGATATTCATCAACGTTTCACAAATCACGCGGCCAACGCCAAGTTTCCGCTTGCGTTGCAACACGGCGACTCTACCGATTTGCGCATATTGATCGAAAAAGACAAGCCTGCCGCAGCCGACCGGTTCTTCGTTATCGTACACCAGAACGTGAATGGCAGTTTCATCATGCTCATCCAATTCCAACCCGATAGGCACATTTTGCTCTTCTACAAAAACCTCTACCCGTATGTTCCATGAAATTTCAAATTCAGGATCATTTTTAGTGTGCCGTACTGTTCTCATGATCTCTCCTTAAAAATAAAATAGCCGCTTTCGCGGCTATTTTCATTATTTCATCATGCTTGCGACCTCAGCCGCAAAGTCGTCTTGCTTTTTCTCGATTCCCTCGCCTTTTTCAAACCGTGTAAACGCTTTAACCACAATCGTCCCGCCGAGTGCTTTCGCCACCTGCTGTACGTGTTGCTCCACGGTCAGCTTGTTTTCTTTGACATATGGCTGGTTCAAAAGGCATATCTCTTCATAAAACTTATTGATGCGGCCTTTGACCATATTTTCGGCGATTTGCCGTGACTTATCTTCCGGCAGATTCTTCGCCCGATTCTCTTCAAGCGCTTTGTTCAGCTGAATCTCTTTTTCCTTTTCCAGCTCCGCCGGATCAACCGATGATGTGTCCAGATACAGCGGGCGCATGGCAGCTATCTGCATGGCAATATCTTTGCCAAGTTCTGTAATCGCATCAGCATTGGATATGCCGGATACTTCAAAATTCACAAGCACACCGATTTTGCCGCCGGCGTGAACATATGCTACGCTGGTGCCTTCTCTATAGGCGATAAACCGGCGTACGGAAATGTTTTCGCCGATGACAAGAATCATTTCCTGCTGCTGCTCGGCAACAGTTTTTTCAGTTCCTGGGTACTTTGAAGCCATCAAATCTTCCACATTGGCTGGTGCGTTTTTCGCTACAGCTTCTGTAACACCTTTGACAAAGTCCACAAACATATCGTTCTTTGCGACGAAGTCTGTTTCCGCATTCACTTCCACGGCAACACCGACATTGTCAATAACATCAGCATAAGCCATGCCTTCGGCCGTTACCCTGCCGGCTTTTTTCTGTGCCGCGGCAAGTCCGCGTTCACGCAGATAAATAATCGCTTTTTCCATATCTCCGTCTGTCTCAGTCAGCGCCTTTTTGCAATCCATCATGCCGACGCCGGTGGCTTCACGGAGTTCTTTTACATCTTGTGCGGTAAATGACATATTGGCAACTCCTTTCTATTCCGCCGGTGCTTCTGCCGGCTGCGATGCGGACACAGGCTCAACACCCGCAGAATCCGCCGCTGTTGCGGCCGGTACCGGCACTTCTTCAGTCTCTTCTGCGTCGTGGCCTTGTCTGCCTTCCAACACGGCGTTAGCCATCGCTTGAGAAATCAGCCTGATCGCGCGGATCGCGTCATCATTGCCGGGGATGATATAATCAATTTCGTCCGGGTCGCAGTTCGTATCGACAATCGCAACGATCGGTATACCAAGTTTGCGCGCTTCAGCGATCGCATTGCGCTCTTTACGTGGATCAATGATAAACAGTGCGGCGGGCAGCCTTTTCATGTCTTTCACGCCGCCGAGGTATTTTTCAAGTTTGTTAATCTCATTCGTATGCTTGATGACTTCTTTTTTCGGCAGGATATCGAACGTCCCGTCTTCCTGCATTTTGCGGAGTTGCGCCAAACGGTCTATCCTGGTGCGCATCGTTTTAAAGTTTGTAAGCATTCCGCCGAGCCATCTGGCATTGACAAAGAACATGCCCACGCGCTCCGCCTCTTCGCGGATCGCATCTTGCGCTTGTTTTTTTGTGCCGACGAAAAGGACAGAACCGCCGTTTTCACTCACACTGCGCACAAAATTGTACGCGTCCTCAAGCTTTTTGACCGTCTTCTGGAGATCTATGATATAGATTCCATTCCGCTCCATATAGATATATGGTGCCATTTTCGGGTTCCAGCGCCTTGTCTGGTGACCGAAGTGCACACCGGCTTCAAGAAGCTGTTTCATTGAGACTACTGACATTAATTTTCCTCCAATATTTTTTGTTTTTCCTCCGGCTTCGTCGTCTTTTGCCGCCAACTTCGTTTATCGAAGCACCTGGCAGAAAATCAGGAGCCGTGCGTAATGCATAGGACATGTTTGACAACGATCAAACATGTCCTGATATTTTAGCAGAATATTCTGAAAAAAGCAAGGTTTTTTTCACACGCTATGTTGTCAATTCCCTCTGACCGTCCCGAGTCCTAAAATGCGCCGTGTGACGGTTGGGTTTCCGGTGTACCTTACGTTGCCCACGCCGTTAATGACAACATCAAGATGATCAGAAACGGCAATGGTCACATTGCCCGCTCCAGCGATTTCTATGCGTGCATCTCTTGTTTGCAGATTGTCGGCAGAAATGTTGGTTGCCCCGGCAATGGAGATATCAGCGGTATCCGCATTTCCGGAAAGTGCAAGCGATACCCCGCCCGCAATATATACATTGAGTTGTTCGACTTCCAGCGGGATGGCAATATAAGCTGCACCATCCGCGTCGATTGTAAAACGTTCAGCGTATACAGTGTCCCATTCCGCTGCCCTGATCGCGCCGGCGGAGCGCACCGCTTCAAGATAAGGCGCGTATATGTAAGCCGCGGCGTGTTGGATGCGCTGACATTAAACGCCCTGCTTGAATCAACAAATAATGTGCCGTTCCGCACCGAAACCTGCATATACTCAAACAGATTCTCCTGTATCTCCAGTGTGACTGATTGGCTCTGGTCATTCCGGTAGATTACGCTTAACGGAACATTGATGTCTATCGCGCGAAAATCTTCAGTTTCGATGGTGTGAGAGACCATTGCCCCAGTGCCCCGCACACCGCCAATCCCTGTCTGGATGTTCACAAGGTCATCGACTGCCGGTATGTTTATATTAATTCTCGGCGATAGCGCACAGCCGCCAAGCAGCAGCAACGCACCCGCGATTAGTATGGCAGTTACAATTTTTTTCATATATTAACGCTCCTATCACCACGCAAAGATTTCGATCCTGCCGCTGGTGCTTGAGAGGTTGAACTGCGCGTCGGCTCCGCCGCCAGTGATGATCGGTATATCGCTTGTGAATCTACCGGATGTTGTTCGTTGCTGTACGCTGATAGGCTCCCCAGCAGGTACGATGACGGAGATTCTGCCGGATGTTGTCGTCGCGCTCAGGCTGGCGGGAACCATGGCACTTATAAATTCAACTCTGCCGGATACGCTTCTGGCTGTGACTGTATCGAACTCACCGGACAAATACAATCTGCCGGAGGTGGCGGTGGCGTTCAAGGTGTCCGCCGTGGATTCAAAAACCTCAACACGGCCGGATACGCTTCTTAAATCAAGCTCCACAGCATTAATATAACGCGCCTCAACCCTGCCGGACGTGGATCTGACCGAAACTGTCTGTGCCTGAATTCCGGAAAGTTCAACCCTGCCGGAAACGGTGGTGATGGTGACGTCATCCAAACTCCCGGCAAGTGTATATGGAATAAGCACTTCCAGTTGTTTTGACGGCATATTCCGCATCACACGGGATTCAATGAAATTCACTGAAACTGTCCCGCCAGAGACATTGAGACGAAGTTGTTCACCATCGCGAAGCGCGCGTTGGCTGAATTCTGTGATCTGAATGTCGTTGCCGTGATGGGGTGTCACGGTCACGCGGCCCGCAGTCCAGTCTATGGATAGCGATGTCACATCGTCAACAGGAACGCTATGCGTCCCCGCGACCTCAAATGGCCCGGAAAGTCCCCAGTTGGAGAATCCGAAATTGAATATCCGCCCGCCTTCGGAATCCGATGATCTGTTGAATACAGGACCGAAAATGAACCAGGTGACGAGTCCCGAAAGCACCAGTGCTGTAACAATTAAACAAACAATTGTAGCAATTTTAGTTTTTGACAAAAATCTCGCCTCCTTACTTCTTTTTTATCGTGAACAAGATATTGATAAGCGATTCAATCGCACCGGCCAAGACGAAGATGACCCAGGTTATGTGCCACATGTGCGTTGCAAAGCTGACGATAATATACACCACTACAATGATCGACCATAGCATACCGGAAATCGCCTTGCGCAGTGTCCTGCGTTCATCTGTGTCTGCCTGCCACTCTAAGAATTCTTCTACCATCGTGTCGGACTCTTTTTTGTACTTTGGTTTTGACATGTTGTTATAAATCAATATACCCGTCGCCCCCGCAACCATGATAAACAGGATCAGCAACCCGATGGTGTCTGCATGTCTGCTGTTGAATAAGGACAGCATAACAAGCGGCAGTACGCTAAGTATGTACATCATCACCGCAATGGCTGTCAACATGGCCGATTTGCTCTGCGCCTCTTTGTATTTCTCAATATCTGGCATCGTATCGTCCTCCAATTCTTTTATGAGTGTACCTACGTCGCCAATACCCGCGACGACGATGTTGTAAGCTGCCTCCGGCGTTTTGCCGTCAGCTATTAGGTCTTTGTACTTGTCTTGCAGATTCTGGATCATTTCCTCTTTGAGTTCAACGGCCTTTTTCGTGGGTGCTGTCTCCTCGAAAAGCCCCTCTACATATCTGCGAAGCTTATCTTCCATTTTATTCTTCCTCCGTTTCAATCAGTTTGTCGATCATCTCTTTTGCGGACTGCCATTCCCGGATCAGTTTCTCATAGGTATCACGGCCTGAATCTGTGATGCTGTAATACCGCCTGCGGGCACCTGTCCGCTCGTTCCCCCAGTAGGATGAAATACACCCTGCCTGTTCTAATCGGCGGAAAGCTGTGTAGAGCGTGGCTTCTTTCAATTCGTATTTCCCATCTGTTTTCTGCTGTATCGATTTGTTGATTTCGTACCCATAATTGTCCCCGCCCATCAGCCGGGCAAGAATTATGCTGTCCGTATGTCCTCGTATCAGATCAGATGCAATAGACATGGCACACCTCCTGTCTGTGAATATATTTATAACACAATATACCTCGCCTGTCAATGTATATTTTAAAATTATTTATAGTTTTTTGTGCGGTATATAAAAACAAATGCCTCAATCGGTTAAAAACGTAGATTTACCAGTTCACGTGTTTTGCGATTTCGGACTTGCACTTCATCGTATTCCTTGAATTTTAGTGTAAATCGACATAAGCTCTCACCATTTTCTTACATGGAAATATTTGAAAATACTTGTTGCATTTTTTTATTTTTATGGTATATTAAAAATTAAAATGGTTTTGCGAATAATTAAAGTGCTTGGTAATTATTGATCTTTAATAAAAGGGGGAATTTTTCTATGAGTTGCACAAGTAAAACTAAGTTACAAAAAGGATTCAAACGGCTTGTCACATTGCTGGTTGTTTTAAGCATTGTGCTGTCCACTATGTTTGTTGCATTTGCTGATGTCGATGTGGATATCGGCGATGAAGACTACATATCTGCCGAATATCCCGCATTGAGTGACGAGGTGCATGAAGCAGACGAACAAGGCTACTTGCCTATTGTTCCGTTGTCACCGATTTTTGTGACGTTTGACCCCAACGGCGGCGCACATCAATCTGGATTCGGTGCCCCGGTGATGGTCGATGATTTGACCAACACAGTGGGGGTTTTTATGCCGCCAAACCCATCGTATTCTGTCGGCGCTATCAGCTTAACATTCCGACACTGGAACATGAATCAGGATGGTTCAGGTGCTATATTTACCGTCGGCACTCCAGTTTTGGTTGACACAACGGTTTACGCACAATGGGCTGCGCAGGTGACATTCCACCTCAACGGCGGTGAGTTGCCTGGGGGCATACAGGATGCGCCGGGACCTTTCCTGCTCGCGCCGGGGAACTCTATAGATACTGAGCCCGGCATTAGCTGGCCGGCAGATCCGACCAGACTCGGTTTTATTTTCAACGGTTGGTATGACGCACCCGCCGGTGGTAATGAAATCTTCTCAAATACACCAATAGACTCTAACATTGAACTCACTGCGCGATGGATACCATTAGATATTTGGACGGTTACTTTTAATCCTGACGGTGGTACCCCTGATATAAACAACCCACCCAGTCTCACGCCAATGACACGTCAAGCTTTTGACACATACAGCATCGCTGAGTCATGGCCGACACTTAATTCAGGCGCCACACCGGATTTTGGTCGCTCCGCACCATTGGCTGCATACCCGGGCGGCACCAGAACCTTACATAGCTGGTGGACGCTGCAGGGCGGAATGTATGTCGGCGGCAACAGCTTTTTTGCGTTGCCGAGGACTGGTTTGATTGCACAAAACCATGCGATTTTGCCAGTCACACAAAACATGACTGTTTATCCCAATTGGGTAGTAAGGGTTATCTTTGATGCCAATGGCGGATCCATTGCCGCTGTTGATTCATTTCGCGATATCTCTCCAGCGGTGATTGACGGTCCGCCAGGCTTTGGAACAGTTGCTGCCAACGGGGTTGCCGGAGTCAATGCCAATTGGGACGGGGTTTGGCCTGCGGTCTCCGGTATGCCAAATGCCCCAACAAGAGCCGGGCATACTTTCCTTGGTTGGGTTTATGGTCCTCCCTCTTTTTCACCGCCAACGCCACCAACAGTGCCACCTGGGCTGACGCTGCCGCCGGATGTAAGCCCTGTTCCACCCACTGGATTTGACTGGTTCTTAGGAACCACTCAGGTAACTGACAGCATGACTGTCTGGGCACTTTGGCAAGAAAATCCTCTCGTAACGATTACATTTGATATCAACGATGTCAACGACGACGGGATCTGGGATCCGGC
>Ga0123355_10008599_pt1 | contig 15425 bp, 10 predicted proteins | sample TergutEmb28metaG_3_FD_89872 | JGI IMG/M metagenome (GOLD analysis project Ga0123355, IMG submission 89872) | Embiratermes neotenicus P1 segment gut microbial communities from Petit-Saut dam, French Guiana - Emb289 P1 | ecosystem: Host-associated > Arthropoda: Insects > Digestive system > Gut ... | reverse complement strand
TAGCCAGCGAGCAAAGGCTTCAGACTGTTCATCATAAGCGATAATGCATTTGTCGCGTCCTTCGCGAAGGCTTTGGAAGATGGAGTCTGCCAGTAGCTTTGCAGGACAGGGCTTACCCGATAAGCAAAGGAATTGCATATCTTGGGCAGCTTCGATTGTGGCCTTTGGGTCTATTCCTGCAAGAACTGCAGGGGCTAAGCCAAAAGCAGTTAAAACAGAAAATCTGCCTCCGACATTAGAAGGCGTATTAATGATGCCACGCCAACCCTGAGCATTTGCACGCCTTGTTAGCGGGGTATTTTCATCGCTGATTGCAATAAAGTGTGCCGCGGCCGCCCTGTCAGAACCCAGAGTCAGGCTCATGTATTTAAAAAATATTTGTCCCAAGCAAAGAGGTTCAATGGTTCCTCCTGACTTGCTGGAAACAATAACAAGTCCAGCGGCAGCATCGAAATCTCCTAGAATTGCTTTGACGCTATTGGGTTCAGTGGTGTCAACTATGCGTACTCTTACTCCCGAATCAAGAAGCTCTTGTTTGTTTAGATTTAAAAAGATGCGTGCTCCTAGTGCACTGCCACCCATTCCTAGTACAACAATGTCGCGAATGGGATATTCCTCTAAAATCTCCTCACGTAAACGCTGCAAATTGCTAACAAGTAAAGGCGCATTAGTGGCAGAGCGCTTCCATCCCGTCATGACTGGAACAGGGGGAGTTGATAAAGGACGTGCAGTAGTTCTGTGCAAAGATGGATGTAGTGCCTGCCGAGGTGTATGAGAATGTGCAGGTGTCTGTGGTGGAAACTGTTTTGGCGTTATTACAGGGGCATTCATGATAAATATTACTTCCTATCTCTAAGCTGCACTATCTGCTACCTTTTATTTAGCAGATGCGTGGCAGCTGTTCTCCCACCAAGGTGTCCATTACACGCGTTGCTCCAAAAGCGTTGCGAATCTGCACATTGAAGCCTCCTTGGATGGAGGAACCGTCCTCACATATACCTTCTTTAAAAAGAGATTCAACCCTACCTATAATAGCAGCATCTTTTCCATAAGGACTTGCTTTCATGGCATCTAATGCTGCCGTTGCTTGCTCGTCAGGAACAATTGCAACAATCTTACCCTCATTTGCCACTTGAAAAACATCATAACCAAGCATTTCGCAGGCTCCCTGTACACTAGACTTTACAGGCACAGTGCGCTCTTCAATCGTCATGTGCACCTTAGCCGCATCAGCTAGCTCGTTAAGTGTTGAGGCAAGACCTCCCCGTGTAGGGTCCCTGAAGCAGCGTGTGTCGGGGGCGGCGGCAAGCACAGCAGCCATCATATGATTAAGCGGTGCTGCATCACTGGCAATATCTGCCGCAAAAGATAGTTCCTCTCGTTGAGACATGATACACATGCCATGGTCTCCTAGGCTGCCTGAAAGCACTATGGCATCGCCTGGCTGAATTGTGGCTGCGCGCAGAGGAATCTTTCCTGAAGGTATAAGCCCTAGGCCTGTTGTGTTAATGAAAATGCCATCAGCTTGTCCTTTGCCAACCACTTTGGTATCGCCCGTAACGATGTTGACCTTAGCCTCTTTTGCAGTATCTGCCATTGACTGCACAATGCGCATTAAGTCCTCTAGCGGAAAGCCCTCTTCAAGAATAAAGCTAACAGAGATACAGAGGGGGCGTGAACCCGAAGTAGCAACGTCATTAACCGTACCGCAAACAGCGATTCGTCCGATGTCTCCACCAGGAAAGAATAGAGGCTGAATTACGTAGCTGTCAGTCGAAAAAGATACCTGAGTGTCTGCTTCGTTAGCTCCACTTCCCACAAGGGTGATACTCGCAGCATCTTCTAGTTGAACATCGCCAAAGGCTTGTACAAATACATCCTGTATAAGTTTTTGCATCATAGATCCACCAGATCCATGCGCCAATTGAACGCTTGCTTGCTTTGTTGCTTGCGAGTCTGCTGTAGTCACTGATTTATCCTGATTCAATCTGGGTGCTATGGGAGACCTAGTCACTGTTTGCATTATTGTTAGTTGTGCCGTAATAGCGATACCAAGCAGCGCAACTACCTTCACTTGAAACCATGCAAGGACCAAGGGGATTTTCTGGAGTACAGGCGCGTCCAAAGAGGCGACAATCATGAGGAGAAATAATGCCCCGCAAAATGTCTCCACACTGACAGCCTTTGGGTTCGCGTGTTGGGGGCGGCTGTATGTTAAAGCGTAGTGCCGCATTATACTTTGCGTAGGCCTTGCGCAAAGTAAGCCCCGTATCAGGGATCTCTCCGAGACCTCTCCAGGTGGCATCACTGGGCTCAAATACCTCTTCTATTGCGGCTAAGGCAGTGGGATTGCCTTCTGTTCGTACTGCGCGCGTATAGGCCAAGTCAACACGAGCCTCGTCACTGCCTGTCTGTAACTGTTCTATCTTTTGGCCCAAGAGCATTGCTACACCTTGCAATATGTCAACAGGTTCAAAACCTGCAATAACGCTGGGTACTTTGAAATCGCGCGCTAAGAATTGGTAGGGCTCTAAGCCAATGATGGTAGACACATGTCCTGGCAAGATAAAGCCAGCCACTTGAACCTCTGCATCATCTGCTAGGGCACGCAATGCTTTCGGTACGGTTTTGTGTATTGCATAAACACTGAAATTGTCTAAGTTCATTGCCTCTGCACGTTTAATTGTTGCTGCGATAAGGGGAGCAGTGGTTTCAAAGCCAACGCCAACAAAAACAATCTGGCGCTGTGGTTCATTTTCCGCCAAGGTCAGGGCATCAAGAGGGGAGTAGACAATGCGCACATCATGACCCTTTGCCTTGACTTCCGATAATGACTCGTAGCTGCCAGGGACCTTCATCATATCCCCAAAAGTTGCCGTAATAACATCAGGCTGCTTTGCAAGTTCAATGGCAAAATCAAGATCGTGATTCGCTGTTACACATACGGGGCAACCAGGACCAGAGATTAGCTGTAATGAATCGGGTAGTACCGCACGCAGTCCCCACTTAGCGATTGCCATAGTGTGGGTTCCGCAGACTTCCATAATTTTTAGGGGAGCCTTCTCATTGGATTTTGATTGTAGCCTTTCGAATGCTTCTGCAGCTGCGGCGATTTTGTCAATAAGAATGCGCGCAAGTTCAGGGTCGCGCCACTGTTCTGCAGATTCTAGGGGGATAGTCTTAGCTTCGCTGGTGAGGCTATCGTAACTCATAGTTTTATAGTCCTAAAGCATTTCTTCGTCGCGAACAGCTTCGGTTGCACTAGTGTCATCTATAGCGCCATCTACTGCATTCTCTGTGTCTTTGGGCTTATAGGCACCAGAGGCAATAGCCATTGCTCTGGACGCCTCCATACCGCCACTCATTGTTCCCTCAAAAGGAACAGGAGCAGCACCCGTTACGGTTCCTCCATCATCAGAGAACTGAACAGAATGGATAAGTTCAATAGTCTCGGCAGCAAATTGCTCATCAACAACGTCAATTGCAAAGCCTGCATGCATCAATACCCAGTCATCAATGTCGGCACTCGGTACCAAATCTAAAGATATTGTTCGGGTGACCCCCATTACGTCAACTACCGCTAAATTAGCACCTGTTTTTTCTTTAATTCGAGCCGGAACTGCCAAACACATATCCAACCTCTCATTCGGGATAAAAAGCATTATTGAATAAAAATATTAGCTCTACAATACTAGCATGTTACAGACAGTTTATCAGTCAACAACAGGGAACGCATGAGTGATAAAATAGACAGCTTACAGCACTTACTTTAGAAGGAGTAATACTACATGTTTGAACGCTTTACTGAACCTGCAAAGCGAGCCATTGCGGCATCTCAAGAAGAAGCGCGCGCACTAGGACAAAATTATGTCGGTACAGAACATTTACTACTGGGACTCATCAGTGATTCAGGTGTGGTGGTAGATGCACTGCACGAATTAGAGGTTACTCCAGAAGATGTGCGCATCATGGTTGAACGCATGGTGGAAACCAGTGATGATGCACCTGCAGAAAATTTAACCTTTTCTACCTACGCCCGTCGTGTTTTAGAGCACTCCATGCGAGAAGCAGTTCGTTTTGGACACAATTATGTTGGTCCAGAACATCTGCTGCTAGGTATTATTGATGAAACAGAAGGAGCAGCAGCTCAGGCTCTAACAAGTTTAGGATTAGACTTAGAGCGCGTACGCGCCACTATGGTGCAGTTGCTTTCCACGGCATATGTTGGCGCAGAGGCTGGCATGGGCGCACGCTCAATGTCTTTACTTGACGAATTTGGACGTAACTTAACTCGTGAAGCTATGGACGGTGTTCTTGACCCTATCATTGGTCGAAAGCGTGAAATTGATAGAGTAGTTCAAATCCTTTCGCGCCGCATGAAGAATAACCCTGTTCTTATAGGTGAGCCAGGTGTGGGTAAGACCGCTATTGTTGAGGGCTTGGCTCAACTGATTGCTGCAGACCTTGTTCCAGAGACATTGAGAGCAAAGCAGGTTTACTCATTAGATATTTCTGGCATGGTTGCTGGCTCGAAATATCGTGGCGAATTTGAAGAGCGCATGAAGCGCGTCATTGATGAGATTCGTAAGCGTGGAGACGTTATTGTTTTCATTGATGAGATTCATATGCTTGTCGGCAGTGGTTCTGCGGAAGGGTCAATTGATGGTGCAAATATACTAAAGCCATCATTGGCACGTGGTGAATTTCAAACTATTGGGGCAACTACTACTGAAGAATATCGCAAATACATCGAAAAAGATTCTGCGCTCGAGCGTCGTTTTCAGCAAGTGCAGGTCAATGAGCCTAGCAATGCAGAAACTTTAAGAATTTTGCAGGGCATAATTGATAGTTATGAATCTTTCCACGTTGTGCGCTATACCGACGAGGCCCTTGCAAGCGCCGTTACCCTGTCAGATAGGTATATCTCTGACCGCTTCATGCCTGATAAAGCAGTTGATTTGATTGATGAGGCCGGGGCTAAGATGCGTATTACGCGTGCAACGGTTAGCCCAGAGATTCGTGACCTAGATAAAAAAATCAAAGAATATGACGCTGATAAAGAAGCAGCCATTATTGCAGGAGAGTACGAAAAGGCAAGCAAATTGCGCGATAAGGAGAACAAACTTATTGCAAAGCGTAAAGAATTGATTGCTGTCTGGAAAAAGGCTGACACAGAAAACCCGGCAGAGATTACTCCTGCTGAAATCGCAGAAGTTCTTAGTGTGTGGACAGGTATTCCTGTAACAGAGCTTACCTCAGAAGAATCAAAACGCCTCATGAATATTGAAGCAGAGATGCATAAGCGCATCATTGGTCAAAACAAGGCAATAGATGTAGTTTCGCGTGCGATTCGCAGAAGTCGCGCAGGACTAAAGGATCCGCGTCGTCCTGGCGGTAGCTTTATTTTCCTGGGGCCTTCTGGTGTAGGCAAGACAGAAACTGCTAAGGCCTTGGCAGAGGTAGTTTTTGGTAGTGAGTCGGCACTCATTTCACTTGACATGAGCGAGTTTATGGAAAAGCACAGCGTATCCCGCTTGGTAGGTTCCCCTCCAGGCTATATTGGCTACGATGAGGGTGGTCAGCTAACGGAGCGTGTGCGCCGTAGACCTTACAGCGTCATTCTTTTTGATGAAATTGAAAAGGCACATCCTGATGTCTTTAACATTTTGCTGCAAATACTAGAAGAAGGCCGTCTAACTGACAGCCAGGGACGCAGAGTTGACTTCCGCAATACGGTTCTCATTATGACGAGCAATGTAGGTGCACGTGACATTACTAAGGGCGTTAGCCTAGGTTTTGGCGTTCAGCGTGATAGCTTTTCCAGTGACCATCTTCGTGAAAAGATTACTACAGAACTTAAAGATCTTTTCCGTCCAGAATTCCTTAATCGCTTAGATGAAATTGTTATTTTTGATGCCTTAACTCAGGATCAAATTGAAGACATTAGCGGCATTATGTTACGTACAACACAAGAACAGCTGGCACTGCAGGGATTATCCTTGCGTTTGACAGATGATGCGCGCAAGTTCTTGGCAGAAAAGGGTTACGATCAGGGTTCAGGAGCACGTCCCTTACGCAGAGCCATTCAGCGCTACATAGATGACGTGTTGTCCGAAGAACTCCTAGAGGGCAGATGGAAAAGTGGCGATGTTATTGAGGCGCATCTAGATGAAAATTCAAAGACCAAGAAAAAGACATCAAAGAATAATTCTGCACGCCTAGAAGATGATTTCGAAAATGGTGCACGCCTAAGATTCGAAAAAGTCAAAGGTGAAAAGAGCGATGTGAGTGCTTTTTCAGATATCATCAACGAATCTATAGAGGCAGGCTTTACCCCCCGCAGCACCAGGAGGCCAAGTAGAAAATCTGCTGGAAGTGGAAGTTCAGGAGCAGGAGCTTAAATTTGTCAAATAGGGCAGCACAGATTACACCAAAGGCCACAGGAATTGTCGCGGCAGGTGGTCAGGGAACACGCCTTGGCATAGCGGGTGGTAAACAACTGCTGGAACTTGCTGATAAGCCTATAGTGGCCTGGTCAATAGACGCCCTTGCAAGTGCTGAGCTAATCCAAGATATTGTAGTGGTCTGTGATCCGGATAGGGTAGGCGAATATGCTCAGGTCATTACTGCTAAGGTGAGTACAAAAAAGCCTCTTAATTTCGTTGCTGGCGGTGAGACACGTGAGGAATCTGTCATGGCGGGATTGTTGTCGGTGGATAAGGCCGCAGACATTGTTGCTATTCATGATGGTGCACGCCCTCTACTTGAAGGGCGCCATGTAGACTCTGCTATTCAAGCACTTATAGAGAAGGACGGTTTAGATGGTGTTGTTCTGGGCAACCCTGCAGTTGACACCCTAAAGCGCGTTAAAGGTGACCTTATCTTGGATACTCCAGACAGAGATCAGTATTGGCATGCACAGACTCCGCAGATTTTTTGGAAGAAGCAATTGTTTGCTGCTTATAAACAGGCAAGAGAAGAAGGCTATCAGGGTACAGATGATGCCTCTTATTGTGAGAATTCAGGTGGCAAAGTAGGTATGGTTTTAGGATCACGTAATAACCTGAAGATTACGACTACAGAAGATATTGACTTTGCAGAATCGTTGTTAACTAAGACGGGAGAGTCACCTTCATGATTAAAGGACTACGTATTGGAACAGGATATGACGTTCATGCCTTTGCTCCTGACAGAGACCTTATCTTGGGTGGAGTAATCGTTCCTTATGATTTGGGTCTTGATGGACATTCTGACGCTGATGTTTTAGCACACGCCTTGACAGATGCCTTATTGGGAGCAGCACGCATTGAGGGCGCGCAAGATATAGGGCAATTGTTTCCTGATACAGACATGCAATTTAAGAATGCAGATTCAATCGAACTGCTGCGCGTGGCGACGCAGCGTGTTATAGATGCTGGTTATCAAATTGTGGATGCTGACTGCATTCTTGTAGCGCAGGCTCCAAAGCTTTCACCTTATCGTGAAAAAATGCGTGAAAATTTAGCAGATGCCCTATCGGTAGATGTTAGCATGATAGGACTAAAGGCAACCACCACAGAAGGATTAGGTTTTGCGGGACGAAAAGAGGGCATAGCAGCCCATGCTACAGTCCTGCTTTGCATGAGCTAGACTTGTGAAAGAGGTAGATTATGTTTAGAACATTGCGTGATAGTGTTGAGGTAATTCAGACAAACGATCCTGCGGCAACAAGTGTTTTAAATGCCCTGGTTAACTATCCAGGTTTACATGCGATAGTCTTACATCGTATTCATCACTGGCTATATAAAAAGCGATTGACTTTCTTTGCGCGCATGGGTTCACAATGTGCCCGCTTCTTTACGGGCATTGAAATACATCCAGGAGCAGAAATTGGAAGACGCTTTTTTATTGACCATGGTATGGGAGTTGTAATTGGTGAGACTACCATTATTGGTGACGATGTCACTCTTTACCAGGGAGTTACCTTGGGGGGGACAGGAAAGGAGACAGGCAAGCGTCATCCTACCTTGGGGAATGGTGTAGTTGTTGGTGTAAACGCATCAGTTCTCGGGGCCATCGAATTGGGCAATAACTCAAAAGTTGGTGGTGGGGCAGTTGTCGTAAGAGACGTTCCTGATGATGCTACCGTTGTTGGTATTCCTGCAAAAATTGTAGGTGAAAAGGCTGAAAAATCTGAGAAGCAATCACCAGACTGTAAGTTACCAAAAGAGATTTTACCTGACCCTCTGAAGGACACCATTGACCAGTTGCTAAAGCGTGTTGAAGAGCTTGAAAGTAAAATTAAGGTATAGTGTTTGCACTTTTACTGGGTAAAATTTCGATATAATGGTTAGCAAGTTTGGCCAAAGCTGATAGGGGATTTCCATGAATGCGGCGAAATCAAAACAGGAAATAGGCTTTTTAATGTTGTTTGCACATAGATCTGCAGTACCTGCAGTGGCTCTTTGTGTGCTTATTGCTGTGAGTCTTATCATGGCTTTTGCCTTGCTCCTGCCGTCTGCTTATGCAGCATTTCCTGAAGCAAAGCTTCAGACTCTTCATGCAGAAATCGGTCATGAAAAAAGTGCCCTAAAAAGAGGAACACTCAATGATAGTGTTGATGCAAGTTCTACTGCTGTGCCTTATACTCTTTTTGCAGATAATTTTGTTTTGCACATTGATGATTTCTTTGATGCAGATGTACCTGTCTTGGCAAATGCCGTAGTGCATGATGAAGAAGGTCCATCGGATAAGTTTATTCCCGTCGTTAAGGAGAGTGGCTTACGTCGCGCTATTGGTTCTTATGAGGTGACCTTGACAGTTGAAGCTACCTTAACGGCTGAAGGTGACGACCCTTTAAAAGCAAGTGATCTTTTGGCAGAAGATAGTGACGATGATTATAGTGATGAGACAAGCACATATCCTACTGTAACAATCAATGTTTTTGTTGTTGACGACAATACTACTGTCGAAGATGGGATCGTTTTTTACGCTCATAATTTTAGAATGCTTTTTTCTGACAAAACAACTCTTTGCGCACAATCAGTGATGGATAAAGCTTATGCGCGTGCCTACCATATAGAGTCTGGAATCGCTTTAACCGATGAGATTAACGTAGATGAACAGGAATTAGCAGACTTTATTGAGTGCCAGACAGCTAATGGCTGTACTTTGTCTCTCAGCGTGCCTGCAACGCCCGCTGTTTCTGCTCGACAATCCTATCAGGATACCAAAGACCTCGAAGAGGCTGTGAATCTTGAAGTGTCCCCTGGAATTGCTGAATTGCCAGAACAAGTAATGACTACTATTAGCATAAATGTACTTGATGATAGGCCCCCGGTTGTTCAGGTTCCAAATATGCCTGTTTTGCCTACTCCACCACCTAGCTCTCCTAATCCGTCAACACCCTCTCCTGCTTTAGGAAGCGATGTTGATGCTGCCAGCAATAATGCAGGCAATAGTAATGTGGGCACAGTGTTGCAGGCTCCCACCTTGAATCGAGTGCCAGCGAGCACTTTGACTACACCTGTCGTAAGTGCCTCAACAACAGTTACGGCAAGTAATGAGTCATCACCTACGGCAAGCAGCGACGAGTCGACCTCTGTCGCAAGTGCATCCGAAGATGATGTGCTTCCTGCGACTGCGGCCATTACGGCAGAACCTGACGGGTCTGGTATTGCTCCGCCCCCTATTGCTGCTCCAACGCAAGAACCACTTGTTGTTGAGGGTGAGGGAAGTAGTGGAATCAATCTTCTCTTGATTGCTGGCATTGTAGTGGTAGTAGTCTTGCTGGGATTGGGAAGCTTCTTGTTGTACCAGCACTTTAATAAAGACGAAAACAAAGAGCTTGTTGCCTCAGTGGTATGAGTGAGTTGCGACCTTTAGATATTGAGGTATTAATAAGTGACGTTCTAGCCTCAAATCCCAATGTGAACGTTGAGGCAATTCGAAAAGCCTATGATTTTGCTGACAAGGCTCACGGCGGTCAAGTGCGCAAGTCAGGTGAACCTTTCATCAATCATCCCCTGGAAGTCGCAGACATTTTGTCGGGGCTTAACATGGATTCGGCAACTATTCAGGCGGCACTTTTGCATGATGCTGTTGAAGATAATGATGATATTTCTATAGCGGATGTCAAGAAAATCTTCGGCGAGGAGGTCGCCGACCTTGTTGACGGTGTAACAAAGCTGGGTAAGGTTAGTTACACTACACGTACGGAACAGCAATCAGACTCTATGCGCAAAATGGTCATAGCTATGGCAAAAGATGTGCGTGTAATTTTGATAAAGCTGGCAGACCGCCTGCACAATATGCGAACCTTAGATGCTCTTCCCGAGAAAAAGCGTGTTTTAAAGTCACGAGAAACGATGGATATCTTTGCTCCTTTGGCGCATCGCTTCGGTATTTCTGCCATCAAGTGGGAATTGGAAGATTTAGCCTTTTCTTACCTGTCACCAGAAAAATATCATCAAGTAGAGCTTATGGTGCAAGAGAGTCGTGAGGCTCGTGAGGCTTATGGCAAAGGCATCATGACAGAAATTGCTGATGTACTTGATACGGTAAGTATTCAAGCAAAAATTCAGGGTCGTCCAAAACACCTGTATAGCATCTATCAAAAGATGAAGAATCGCGGCAAGGACTTTAGCGAAATCCATGACCTTATTGCCTTACGTATTGTTGTGGATTCAGTTAAGGACGTCTACGGTGTCTTAGGTATGGTGCATAATCTGTACAAGCCTATGCCGGGTCGCTTTAAAGACTACATTGCTATGCCAAAGTTTAACATGTATCAGTCATTGCACACTACGGTAATTGGGCCTACAGGGCGCCCTCTGGAAATTCAGATTCGTACTGCAGAAATGCATCGCCGTGCCGAATATGGCATTGCGGCACATTGGCGCTATAAAGAGGGTAAGCCCGCCAGTACTGACGACAAAATGGATGACCGTTTATCTTGGTTGCGCCAAATCTTGGACTGGCAAAATGAAACCAGTGACCCGGTTGAATTTATGGATGCTCTGCGCATAGACCTCTTCGATGAGGAGGTGTTTGTCTTTTCTCCGCGTGGCGATGTAAAACCTTTGAAGAAGGGTGCGACTCCACTTGATTTTGCTTACAGCATTCACACAGAGGTTGGTCATCAGACAGTAGGGGCAAAGGTAAATGGCACTATTGTGCCCCTGGCTTATCAGTTGGAGATGGGCGATCAGATAGAGATTCTGACTAACAAGAATTCTAGCCCTAGCCGTGACTGGCTTGATATTGTGGTGACCTCTAGTGCTCGCAGCAAGATTCGTGGCTATCTGTCTAAGAGCACGCGCTCTGATGACATAAGCAATGGTCGCGATATGTTAATGAAGATTATGCGCAAGCATGGAGTAAGCATTGCCACACGTAAGGTCGAAAAAGAACTAGGTTTAGTTGCTTTAGATATGCACTATAAGACTATTGATGAACTTTACGCACAGATTGGTTCTTCAAAGCTCTCTGCCCGTCTGGTGGGAACGCGCTTGTTGAAGCAGCTGAGTGCATCTGGACTACTTGCAAAAGATAGCAAGGGTGCAAAGGTCTTAGCTGCAGAAGAGGCAGTTGATAGGCCAGGGGGCGTTGCTAGCACAGAAGAGGCAGAGTTTACCCTAGAGACTGCCATGATGGCACCAAGGCATGCACGTAAGCCCAAGCAAACAGGTGGCGGGATTCGTGTTGCAGGTATAGAAGATGTACTTGTTAGACTTTCAAAATGCTGCAATCCTGTGCCCGGAGACGATATTGTAGGTTTTATTACTAGGGGGCGTGGTGTATCGGTGCATCGTGCGAGTTGCCCTAATGTTAGAGATTTACAACATACTCCAGAGCGCTTTATAAAGGTTGAGTGGGATCGTGATGCCCATGCAACTTATCATATTGAGGTATTTGTTCAAGCCTTGGACAGGCTCCGCCTGCTGCAAGATGTAACCATGAAAGTTGCAGAAAGCGGTGTCAATATTTTGTCTTCTGCAACAACAACCCACAAAGATGGTATTGTGGATATGCGCTTCCTCTTTGAAACGGGTGAGATGGCAAGCTTGGACGCATTGCTTAGCTCACTTCGTGGTGTTGAGGGTGTCTTTGCGGCTAGACGCATGTTGCCAGGTGAAAACTTGAAGAAGAAGACGTACTAAAGCTAAAACTATTCACGTAATCCTTCCGAAGGAGTTACTTTCATGTCTAATATAAGCAGTAAGGCACAAAATACAGCACAGCATCCTCTGCGAACAGAGGCAGTAGAAGAGCTGCTTAATGCTCTGCGCTTAGCGCACAATAATGACGAACTGTTTAATTTTATGCTGGATGTAACCACGCCACGTGAGCTCAGCGAAATGGCGCAACGTCTGCAGGTGGCACAGATGCTTTCTCAGGGCACAGCCTATGCAGCTATAGAGAGAGAAACAGGAGCATCTGCAGCAACTATTGCCAGAGTGTCAAAGTGCCTGCAATACGGCAATACAGGATATATCACACTGCTTAAACGTCTTGAGGAAAACCGCCCATGAGCTTTGTTCATCTGCATACCCATACAGAATATTCGCTACTTGATGGTGCCTCTAAGGTTAAGCCCCTAATTGCGCGCGCAAAAGAGCTTGAAATGCCTGCACTGGCGATTACTGACCATGGATACATGTTTGGTGCTATTGATTTCTATCAGCAGGCTAAAGCTGCTGAAATTAAACCCATAATTGGTTGTGAAATTTACTTTACTCCCAATTCTCGTTTTGAGAAAGATCAAAATAATCGAATTTTGTACCATTTGGTTTTGCTGGCACGCAATAACGAGGGCTACCAAAATCTTATGAAGATTTGTAGTCATGCAGGGACAGAAGGCTTTTACTATCGTCCGCGTGTAGACAGTGAAATCCTGGAAAAATATTCATCAGGACTTATTGCTACTTCGGGGTGCATGTATGGTGCAGTCTCAAGCTTCATTGAAAAGGGTGACCCTGCTGAGGCCCGCAAATGGGCTGAGTATTTTGCGGGAGTTTTTGATCCAAATAGCTTCTACCTAGAGATTCAAAATCATGGTAGCTCTACAAGGAGTGGTGTAACGCAAAAACAATTATGCGATGGCATATCATCATTGGCGCATGAGATGGGCTTAGGGCTTGTTGCAACGAACGATATTCATTATGTCAGCGAGGGTGATGACATAATGCAGGACTACCTGTTGTGTATCGGTTCAGGTGGCAGGACGCTTGATGATGTTAATCGCATGAAGGCCTATAAAGAGCTGCATATGAAGTCACGTGCAGAGATGGAAGAGGCCATTGGTGATTATGCAGGGGCTTATGACAATACGCTTGAAATCGCTAAAGCTTGCAATGTTGAATTGGACTTTAGCAAGGTAATCTTGCCTGTTGTTGATATCCCAGAAAGCAAGACGGAGCGCGACCACTTAAGAGAACTTTGTGTTGAAGGCTTGAAAAAGCGTTTTGGCACCGATGTCGTCCCGAAGGAATCACTAGACCGTTTAGACTTTGAACTTGATATCGTCTCTGAAAAGGGTTTCTGTGCTTACTTTTTAATCGTTTCAGACTTTACGCGATGGGCATTGAGTCGTGGTATTGCTGTGGGTCCTGGGCGGGGAAGTGCAGCAGGCTCGATTATTGCCTACTCTCTTGATATTACCGACCTGAATCCGCTAGAGCATGATTTGCTTTTTGAGCGCTTCTTAAATCCAGAGCGTAGCGAGATGCCTGATATTGATATGGACTTTGAGCCGCGTCGTCGTGATGAGGTCATCAATTATGTGCGTGAAAAGTATGGTGAAAATCGTGTAACTCAGGTAATCACTTATTCTAAACTTATGGCAAAGCAGGCAGTTCGTGACATTACACGCATTATGGACAAACCCTTTGGTCTAGGCACAAAAATTAACGCACAAATTCCCTTTCTGACTTCTATTGATGGGGCAATGCGCAAAAATCCAAAGTTTAAAGAGCTCTATAAAAATGATGAAGAAGCAAAAGTAGTCATTGATGCAGCACTTTCGATTGAGGGTTATATTCGTGGTGAGGGTGTCCATCCCTGCGCAGTAATTATTAGTCGTGAAGACATTACTGAATACTCTCCCACAAAGATTGATACAAAGGATAAAGATGGGTCTGTAGTTATTACTCAGTATGATGGTGAGACGCTTGCAGACATGGGCTTGCTCAAGATGGATTTCTTGGGCTTGCGCAATCTCTCTGTAATCGAAGATGCGATTAAGGCTGTAGAAAAAAACTATGACCGCACCATCGATAAGAATGAGATTCCTCTAGATGACCCAAAAACTTTTGAATTGTTGACACAGGCATATACAGCAGGGGTTTTTCAGGTGGAAAGCTCTGGTATGCGTGCACTCTTGCGCAGAATGAAGCCTACACAGTTCGCTGACATCGTAGCTGTTCTTGCGCTTTTCAGACCAGGTCCACTGCAATCAGGAATGGTTGATGACTTTGTCCAACGGAAGCATGGGCAAAGAGAAGTTACCTACTATGATGAACGCTTAAAACCAATTCTTGAAGACACCTACGGTGCGATTGTATATCAAGAACAGGTAATGCTTATTTCTATGGAAATGAGTGGTTTTAGCGCAGCAGAAGCAGATAAGCTTCGTAAAGCAATGGGTAAAAAGATTCTTGAAGTACTGACTCCCATGCGTGAAAAATGGGTTAACGGTGCCATTGAGCGCGGATATGATGGAACAATGGCCGCTCAGTTATGGGAAGATATTCTTCCCTTTGCAGAATATGCATTTAATAAAAGCCATTCTGCAGCCTATGGTCTTACCACTATGCGAACGGCGTATTTAAAGGCGCATTATCCCGGTGAAACTATGGCGGCAGTTCTTACAAGTAAGCTAGGTAAGACAGATGAACTGGCGCGCTACATTCAGGAATGTAAAGATGAAGGTCTTGCAGTACTGCCCCCTGATGTTAACAAATCAGATATTTACTTCTTTAATATCCCTGGAGAAGGAATTCGTTATGGACTTGCAGGAATCAAAAGTGTAGGAGAAGCTGTTGCACAATCTATCCTTGACGAGCGTGAGAAAAATGGACCCTTTGAAAATCTTTATGACTTTGTAAATAGGGCAGAGGCAAAGGTTTCTAATAAGCGCGTAATTGAAGCACTTATTAAAGCAGGGGCTTTTGATTCAACAGGATATCCTCGCAAGCAACTTTTCCGCATTGTCGAGGAAGGCCTCTTAAAGCACGCGGCAAAGCGTGCACAAGAACGCAACGCTGGGCAAATATCAATGTTTGAGATGTTTGATGCAGAAGAACATGGTTTTGAAGAAGATTCGATGGAGCCTCCAGGAACTGAGGCTGATGAATGGGAAAAAGGCTTAAAGTTGGCCTTTGAGCGTGACTATTTGGGAATGTACCTTTCCGATCACCCTCTTTCAGATTATGCTGATGCCATGC
>Ga0123355_10008598_pt1 | contig 15425 bp, 15 predicted proteins | sample TergutEmb28metaG_3_FD_89872 | JGI IMG/M metagenome (GOLD analysis project Ga0123355, IMG submission 89872) | Embiratermes neotenicus P1 segment gut microbial communities from Petit-Saut dam, French Guiana - Emb289 P1 | ecosystem: Host-associated > Arthropoda: Insects > Digestive system > Gut ... | reverse complement strand
TGTGGTAAACGAACGAGCGGGCGGCATAGCCGCTTTTCGCCGATAAAGTGTATTCGTAGGTAAAGTGTACGTCTCGTAGCCAGAATGTAATAACGTAATAAAAATGGGAGAACTTTTGCCATAATGGCAGAAGATTCTCCCTTTGTTGTTATGTGCATGAACTGCAACAGAAATCCCCAAATAAGGGACTTGAATTTTTACGGCTTGGCGACTTGCCCCTCCAGCCTTTTAATAATATCGTCCAAAATTGGAGCAGGGCATGTGATTTCTTTCCTTGCCAATTCCAATAAATGTAACGTGTCGGCAAGGTGCTTATTAAATTGGCTGTCCGTTATTCCATATACTGATGCCATTAAAATCACCACCTTCCTCTGTTGTGATTATATTCTAAGGCAAGGGCGGGTTACACGTCAAGTTGTCTTGTATAGCAAACGCAAACGTGACATTTATTTAGACCTATAGGGGTGACATATGCAAAAAAAGAATCATTGCAATTTGAAGGTATAGTGAGGTTATTCATTGTCTGATTCCTCTTGCAACCGCTGAACAATGTACTCGTCAAGTCCTGTATCTTCGGCAATAGCACTAATCGACATGCCGCGCCTAAGTAACCGCTTGGCTACTTTCGTCATTTCATCTTCAACTAACATTGCACCTAAGTTAATCACTTTTAACACCTCCAAGAGTTTAGCGGCTTCTCTTTCGTCTAAATACTTACTTGCAAAAGCAAACGCCGCCGCTGTACAGGCATTACGCTTCTCTGTATCTGCTATTGTTTGCGCCAAGGCTATAGACTTCTCAACCAGTTTCCGCCGTGGGATAGTGTGGCGCATAAGCGGAAGGAATATTAAATTTAGAATATCCATGTCGGATAATTCTTGCTCCGCCTTTATTTTGGCTTCTAGTCCTGCAAAAATAGCATTGCCATCATAATCGCCCATTAGAATTATATGGGGATTGTACGCAAGTGTATGGCTTTTTATCCCTAGTGGTGCAGTTTTTACATCAGCAGTATAAACAATAACTGTATTAACAGTACGCCCATCGCGCTGAATAAGGCGTACATCATAGTCCAAATGTCTTACTAGGATATGTGCTGTGAATGGTGGAAATAACGCCTTCGTTGATTTTTCATGGATATGAAGTTACTCTTGAGTTTCATCAAACCCCGCAATAAACTCGTATACCGCTTCTGCCCAATCGCACAAACCATAATTATTTTGTTTATGATAATGGATTCTATTTACCAAGCTGGGTTGAATTAAATTTTCATATTCTAAGCGAAAATGCTCTGGTACGATACAAGCGTATAAATAATCGGACAATAGAAGCTCATTTTTTACTTTCGCAGGATGATAGCCGTCAAATACATAATTAGGATGGCGGATAATATCATCATAACGGAAATAAAAACGTATACCTGGTGTGAACGCATTTTGCCGCTCGTCGTCGGTTGCACCTCTGCCAAGTAGTCTTTCCATCACAAGATTGTCGCCAGCAGTACAATTACCCCAAGCAAACATAATATAATCAAAATAATCTTCTGGGTCGCCTGCGGCATTTCGTGGGTCTAAAACAAGTTCAGTATTTGTTTTACCAAATACCTTTACTGCCGAAAGTAACTTTCCGCTTTTCAAGATTTTTTTGGCGTTATCGGGCGTTGCTGTATGGCAGACAAATTTTGTTAAGCATCCTTTTTGTTTGCAATAAGTGCATTCGGTGATTTTATCGGGCAACAACACATCTTCAACTATTTCGGGATGTTTAATGGCATGGTCGACGGCCTTCGTTATATTTTCATCTTCACAAATAATTTCTGTTTTTCTGCCGTGTCGGTTTTCAAAATCAATGAAAGTTAATAACTTTTTAAGTTCCCACGATGATATATGTGGATAATTCGATAATGCAAAATAATACACACCATCCCATATAAGCGTATACCCGTGATTGGCTATGTTAATTTTCATATGTCCACCATCTCTCCATGTAGAATAATCAGTAAACGCACGTACCATGGCTTGCGATGGTACATAAGTGCGCCCTTACAATGTTTCCACTTACATCGTCCATGTCTTTTCTTGTTTCAAAGCCAAGGTGAAGGTATGTGTTGTCCTCCATTAAGAAAACAACGTCTGTACCGCCGCCTTTTACTTTTATGTCGGGAAGTTCGGGGTTAATGAGTTCCTTAACCTTGCCCGTCTTAAATCCGTAAAATTCTGGCATTACGTCCCGCAGTAGGGCGCAAGTATGCTTTTGGATTACATCATTGACATGCTTGGTTATTTCAGTGTCCAGTTTATACCCCTTCTTTCGTGTTGTTTCTGTAGTGAGAACACGCCTTTAGTTTCAATTTTTTAGCATTTGCCTACCCTCTATACAGGAATTTCTTTATTTTCCGAGGGATTGGAAGCGCGTCTAAATCTTTTGGTTGGAAGCCCTTAATTAGTACCATGAATAGCGTATACGAAACAACGCCCAAAACCAACGCGCCCAGCGTAGAAATTGCATTTATGGTGAAGAGATTCATCAGATTATATGCAGCGTAGCAGACTAGCCCCATACCAATTGCGGCGATAGTGGGTTTAAGCAACGCGCCAGTAATATCGGGAACAATGCCCGTATATTTTCTCAACAGAATGATATTAACAACGGCGGCAACAGCGAAGCAAACTATGGTACTAATAACCGCGCCGAGTATATTAATGGAAGGAATAGACATAAGAAAATAATTCAGCGGAATTTTAACAACCAGCCCAACAACCAGCCCAATAACGGGGAGTTTAACTTTGCCAACGCCCTGCAAAACGCCCGTGACAATATGGACGAGTGCTACGAAAACTATGCTAACCGCGCCATATCTAAGCAACCAACCGCCCTCTGGGTGTAGGGGGAAAAGCAATGCTAAAATGGGGTCGGCAAGAACGCCCAGCCCCATAGCGGCGGGAATGGAAAGCATCATAGAAAGCCGCAACGCCAAATCGGTTTTATGTCTTACAGCGTCTTGGTTTTCGGTTACATGCGACGCGGTGATTTCTGGCAAAACAGCGGCGGCCAACGCCATAGAAAGCGAAACTGGCAAAGTGGTAAGCAGAATAAACTTCCCAGTAAACTGCCCTGTTAGAACCCGCGTTTCGGCTTCTGTAAACGCGCCAGAAGCCATAATTCTGCTGTTCGCCATACCAATATCCAAGATATTCATAATGGAAAAAGTTGCCGCGCTTATGATAATTGGAAGCGCGGTGCGAGTTATTTCGGCTAACTGTTGTCGTGGTTTTTCTACAAATTCTGTTGTGTCTTCGTTGGCGCGTTTTTTTAACGCCTTTGCTACTTGGAAGTACATAAACGCCACCACACCCAACGCGGCAAGCGCGCTGATAGCCGTGCCAGCGGTTGCGCCAGCGGCGGCATACTGAACATTCGCGGCATCAAAAAACAGGAACGCCAGCCATAAACTAAACCCTACGTTAAAAATTTGCTCAACAACTTGAGAAATTGCGGTTGGGAAGGAGGTCTTCATTCCCATGAAATACCCACGAAGCACAGTTAAAATGGAAACAATAAACACCGCTGGCGAAACTGCCCTAACGGCATACACAGTATTTTCGGGAAAGCTGAAAAGCCGAACAAGTTGCGCCGCGCCGAAAAACATAATCAACGAACCCGCCGCGCCCAGCACCAACGAAATCAGCATCGACATTTTAAAAAGCGAATGAGCATTACGATACTGTTTTAGGGCAAGTCTTTCGCTAACCAGCCGCGACACCGTTGCAATCATAAAAATGGAAGAAAGATTCAACGCAAACGCATAAATAGAATACGCCGCGGCATAAAAAATATTGCCTTCATCGGCAATCAGATTGGTAAGCGGAACACGGAAAAAAAACCCGAGTATTCGCACAAACAAAGACGCACCTGCAAGTGTGGCGGCTTGTTTCACAAAAGACCCAGATTTTACGCCTATCAGTTTTATATCGTTTTCGTCATTCACAGGGAATCGGCTTCCTCTCTCTGTAGTACACGGGAGTCAAATTAGCGGCGGCGGCGATTTCTTTTGCGGTGGCAAACTGCCGTCCAAGGTCTTTTATCTGATGCGCGTCCGAGCCTAAAGTGCAAAAACGTCCACCAAGTTGGGCGAAGCGTTTGCATATTTTTAGCATAACTTCTTCGGGGCGTTGGGCTTGCGCAACGGTGGTCGCATTAGAATCCCATGCGTATTGCCGACCGAATCGCGAAGTATTTATTTCCAAGGAAATATCGCGCTCTGCAATGGCTTTTAGCAATGCGTCAAATTCTTGCGGGAAGTTCTCGTATTTGAAATCTGCCGCAAACTGTGGCGTGCAAAAACGCGCTATATAATCAATATGCCCAAATGCATCAAAAAAACCGCATAATTCAACCATTTCTTTTGCATAGGTTAAATAGCGGTCTATTTTTGGCACTGGTTCGTTAATCCTTTTTCTGCACGCATGATAAACTTCCACCCCGTCCACTGCATGGACTGAGCCTAGTATAAAATCATAATTGTATGCGGTTGCGGTTTTTTCGTTCAACTGCAAAAACGCCGCCGTAAGCCCTAATTCCAGACCTAGCGTTACGGCGTTATTTTTATTCATGCGCAAGCTTTCATATTCGTGATACTTTTCAAAGTCGCAAAGAAAATCTGCTATGTGGCGTATTGCGTCTGTAGCGGTTGGGTCTTGCCCTTCGTGATTTTCTGCAAAATCTACGTGTTCTGTGAAGGCCACGCCCATTCCATTAGAGCCTAACGCAGCTATGGCTTCTACTGGGTTCATTTGCGAATCGGGCGAAGCCGCGCTATGCACATGCGAATCGAAGTACATATTAACTGCCCTCCGATTGCGAAAACGTATTGTCCAAAATTTCTTCCGCTTCGTTTTTGTCAACGTCTAGCGATAGAATTAATTCTGACAGTATTATTTGCTTTGCGGTGGTCATCATTTTCTTTTCTGCGGTGGACAGCCCGCGTTCGCGTTCGCGCAGTAGCAAATTGTAAAACACTACTGCAACCTGCGTGATTTCGCCAGATTTTATGCGTTCCATGTTTTCTTTGTACCGCTGATTCCAGTTGTCGGGCATGTTCACATGGATTCCTATTGCGTCCGAAATAAGCCCGTTGATTTCGCCACTTTCATGCACCGCACGCACGCGCTGGCTTTCCGCTTTTGACGCGGAAATCTTAATCGTCAAATTCCCCACGGGGATATGCAAAACATAGTACGTTTGTAATTCGCCATCAACTTCTTTATCTTCGATGTCTTCAATTACCCCTGCCCCGTACAACGGGTACACTATTTTATCCCCTTTTAGGTACATTTGCATGACCCTCTCAACGGCATATAAATTTATGCCACGCCTAACTTCGGCGTTGTCTAAGACATTGTAACACATGCTTGCTGGAAGTGCAAAGCTAAAACCTTGGGACGCTGTCCCAAACCCTGCAAGGGGACGCAGCCCCCTTGACCCCGCTTTTTTGGATTTAACAATTGAGGGGGAATTGCTTTAGTTTGGTGTGGATTTTTACTGTGGCGGGTTGTGGGGTTGGACTAACTGCCAAACGGCGTTTCCGCTGCGGTGGCCTGTTGCTAAAACGGCGAGTCCAGCGTCACGGCGTACTTGCGCGTTTAGGAATTGAATCGTTTCCCTGTACATGTCGGCGTTAAGAATGCGAGATTCAGCATCTTGCAAATAAAAAGAAGCTACACGCGCAAAGCTATCTGAATGCATTAAACGATTCTGCTTCGCGCCAATAGAAGCAAGTTGCGTACTCAAATGGCTAACAGCATCATCAATAAGGGAAAGAAATCCACGGCTACCATGCATAAAAATAGACCCAGTGGACTGCATAACCCCAAGCCCCTGTTGTAAATTGGGATTGCGCAAAAAGTACAGCCCCAATGCCTCTACGCCAACATCTTCGATATTCATTAACGCTCCTTGATAGGAGTTTGGCCCAAGCTGAAACCACATGGTTTGCCCTGGTGGTCTAAGTGGGCGGCCAGGGATTGCTGGAACATATGGCGTGGCAGGAATATCTGGCGTACCAGGAATATCTGGTGTGCCAGGGATATAAGTTCGGTCGCCTGTGTACCGCATAAAATGGGTTAAATCGGTGTTTCGTATTGCGTCGAAAAGTTCTAGTTGCGCCGCATGTATCGCGGCAAGGAGGTCTGGGTCTTGGTCATGTGGTGGTGCTAACTGCGACGAAGCGAACATATCGCCATCCCCAAACAAAGTTGGTGAACTCCAGTTCTCGTTAAATAGTGCGCGGAAATCGGTTATAGCTGTACCTTGGAGAGGATTTAGTTGAGTTTGTATCCCTATGCCGTATATGCCACGGTCTGTAAGCCATGAAGCAACTGCCGTGTCTAATGCTGCTTGCTGTTGAAACTGTTGCATGAGGGCAGCATCTGCTCCATATGGGCCTACAACATCTATTCGCTGTATGCCTACAAGGTCTCTTAGCGCGTTATTTGCGGCAACTATAAAATGAATTGTCAAATCAAAACCAGTTAAATGCGCAAACTCATCTTGAAGTTCCCAGTCGCCCCATGTACTTTGTGGTGTAGGCATTGTACCACCAGAAAACCTATTGCCAGCCAAAAAGTGTATGCCCACGAACTGCCATATATCAGACTCAACAGGCAAATACTCCCCAGGAGTACCTGGAATCCCAGGTGTGCCAGGAATTGCGGGCGTACCAGGAATCGCAGGAACATCTGGCGTGGGAGGCCGCCCAAAACGGCTGATAGAACCGTCCAGCAAACGCATGGTGTTATATGTTGTAGTATTGCGCGTGTAGTCGATTTCTTGCAACAGTTGATTTATTTCTATTTGAACCATCTCGCGCCCAGTGGTATTTGTATCATTCGCGGCAGAAACTACCAGCTCGCGTATGCGTTGCACCATGCTGTTTATTTGCATCATTGCCCCTTCGGCAACTTGAAATAAACTAATCGCATCTTGTGCGTTCCGCGAAGCCTGTTCCCAGCCCCTAATTTGCGCGTGCATTCTGGACGCTATAGACATTCCCGACGCATCATCAGCCGCCGAGTTAATCCGAAATCCCGTAGAAAGCCGCATTCCTGCGCGCCTTTGCTCCGCCAACGAATCCATAAAATTTCTATGTATCGTTAAATGCATGGTTTCTGTTCTTATTGCACTCATCTAAATCACCCTTTGAATATTTACTCTTCTTAGGGGGATTCTACCACGTATTTTATTTTTAGTCATTAAAAAGTTTTGTGGTACAATTGCTTTTTGCCTTTTGTTAAAAAGATTATCCCGCTCATACTTTGGGGGAGTTTTATTGACCGCAGGTTCTTATATTTATACGGTTATGGCTTGATTTTTTTTCATGCGTTTGCTGTGATTGCCTTGGATTGTAGTTGACGCATTTCGTCAATAGTGTATAATGTTTCGGTACTTTATAATGCAAAGTCTTAGGAGGATGATTATGAAAAAATTATGTGTAATTTTCGTGATGGCGTTGGCAGTGGTGATGTTCGCGGGTTGCGCGGGCGACGAAACGGCGCAATCTTCGGCGGATACCTCTGTACTTAATCTTGTTGACGGAAATTTTTCGATAGCTAGTTTGCAAATAGCGGCGCACCCTGCGTTGGACGCGGCGCGAAATGGTTTTTTAAGTGGGCTTGCAGATGAAGGATTTGTTGAGGGGCATAACCTCGAATTTGATATATTTAACGCCTTGGGTGACATGTCCAACGCACATATAATGGCGGTGCAAATTGTGGACAACGAACCCGATTTAATTTTGGGAATCGCGACCTCTACATCACAGGCTCTTGCGCAAGCTACTACTACAATTCCAATAACAATTACAGCGGTAACAAGCCCATATCGTGCAGATTTGGTAGACTCTCACGAACGCCCAAACAGAAACGTAACCGGCACAACCGATATGACTCCCGTCGCAATTCAATTTGACCTAATTACGCGACTATTTCCAGAAGTGCAAACGGTGGGAATTTTGTATAACTCGGGCGAAATCAATTCGGCTATACAAGCAGACCTAGCCGAAGAAGCCGCTAACGCCTTGGGGCTAACCTTAGATAGAATGTCAGTGGCAGTAGCAGGCGACATAATGCAAGCCGCGCAAATGCTGGCTAATCGTGTAGAGGTAATTTATACGCCAACATGCAACCTAATCGCCGCAGGAATGGTAGCGGTGGTGCGTGCATCAGAAGAGCTGGGCGTACCCGTGGTTGCTGGTGATTCTGGTAGTGTGGCAAACGGCGCGTTAATTACTTATGGCGTGGATTATTATGAACTGGGTCGTCAAACTGCTGTAATGGCGGCGCAAATTCTTCGTGGCGAAGCGCAACCACAAACAATGCCAATTCAATCGCAAGCGCAATACCGTTTTGCAGTGAACACAGAAACTGCAAGAATCCTTGGTATCGAAATTCCCGCAGATATTCTGGCGGCGGCTACAATCTATGAGAACTAAAAATCATTATAGTGAGGGCGGATATTTATGAACGTAGCAGAAAAACTTCATGAAGTGCTAGAGGGCAGTAAATTGCAAGGCGAACAGGTTTTGTTACCTGATTGGGGAATCACCGTGACTCCACATATTTTTGACTTAAAAGATACAACGGTGGGGATTGGTTTTGAAGTGTCCTCGCCGCACTGGGACAGGGAATTATCCGAACGCACGGTTGGTTTTGGTGATTCGCAAGAAACGGCGGTTGGTTCTGCGCTGGGCAATTTTATTTTCGGAATGCTGGACGGGCTAAAGCCTATGATGAAAGGTCTAGGCTATAGTTGCGGCGGCTGTACATGCGAGGATTTCAAAGAGGAACTAACCGCCGAATTTGCGGGCAAAACGCACAATTGGAGCATGTACAAAAGCAATATATTGGGCATGGGCATCAAAGGGAGCGACACAAAAAAGGATAATATTATTTCCAACATCTGGGACGGCATACGCGACGAGGTAATAAAGCGTTTGGGCAACCAGAAGCTGTGCTATGTAAAAGTTTTCATTTCAAACAGCGGCGGCGACGTAACCTGCGAATGCCGCATAAACGATGCACAAAGCTTTGAAATAACCGAACTAATGCATAAGTATTGCACAAATTGGAAAGTGGAAAACTTCGCGCTACAAAAGATGTTCGTGTACTTCCTGCAAAACGAGGACAGTTATATCCCTTATCCATACACCGAAAAAGATATAGCAAACCACGTAAAACGCGCAATTGCATTAATCGAAGAAAAAGAAGCACTAGAAACCATGGAAGAATACGCCGAACTAATAGATATTCTAGGCGACGAAATAAACGATAACGACCTCGCCAGAGAAATTTTCGTATTTCTGCCCGTAATATGCGCAGAACGCGCCTTCAAAACAGCCCCAACCGAAAGCGTAGGCATAGTAATTGGCGAGCTACCAGAAGGCGAAGAACCACAGTGGGTTTACAAATCTCAAATAGCTTCCTTCTTCCCAATCTTGTGGACAACATATGAAGGGCTGGGCAACGGCATCATGACTCCCGACACCTATAAAAAATTAGCAATGATGAGTTCAATTTGCGCCACGCTGAATCAAATAGCCGAAGCAGGTCACGATATGTCAGACATATCACGTTTTGATATAACCAGCATTTTCTTTATGGCAGAAGATTATTCTTTGAGGTAAACCGCATATGAAAGTTAAAAAATCAACTAACAAAATCAAGGTGTTTATGTCAGCCAAAAGCGACATAATTTTCAAATTGCTTTTTGGGAATGAGCTAAACAAAGACTTGCTGATTAGGTTTCTGATGGCGGTGTTGCAACTCCCGCTAAACGAATACACGGATATTCAAATTAGCGACCCGCAAACGAAGCGCAAATATAAGGGCGACAAGCTGGCAATACTAGATGTGAAAATCACAACAACAACAGGCAAGATTATCAATATCGAAATTCAAGTACATGTAACGCCCGAAATGCGCGAGAGAATTGTATTCTACAACGCAAAAATATTGACAGAACAGCTAGGCAGTGGCGATGACTACGATTCAATCAAAAAGACCATCAACATAGTAATTACAGGTGAAAAGTTTATACATGAGCATGAACATTACCACGATAAGTTCACAATATACAGTTCTAAAACAAATACAGAGTTTACAGACATCGTGGAAATTCACACGCTGGAATTGCCCAAGCTTCCCAAAGTGTCCGACGGTACAGATTTATGGGACTGGCTAGAATTTATCAACGCCGACAGCGAGGAGGAGTTAGTCATGTTAGCACAAAAAAGCCCTCAAATGAAAGTTCCTGTGGATAAATTGCTAGAAATAAATCAAGATGCAGATGCTCGCGCATTATTTGATGGTCGTGAGAAGCAGCGCAGAGATAATAGGGCATTGCTACGCAAGGCAACAAATGAGGCTAGGCAAGAAGGTCTAGCGGAAGGTCTAGCTGAAGGCGAGCGTATTGGCGAGCGCAAAGGCGAACTAAAAGGTGAGCGCAAAAAAGCAATAAACACTGCAAAATATTTGCTAGGGTTAGATTTGCCTATTGAGCACATTACTGGTGCTACGGGATTAACTGCTAAAGAGATTGAAAACATACAAAGTCTTTAAAATAGGGGGTTGTACGCCGTGGGAATAAATGTTTTACTAACAGCCATCGGAATGGGGTTGTTGTGGGGCGTAATGGCGATAGGAGTGTATATAACTTATCGTGTGCTTAATTACGCAGACTTAACGGCCGAGGGCAGTTTCACCTTGGGTGCGGCGGTTGCGGCATGGTTTATTGTTTTGAATGGCGGCGACCCCTTTCTTGGAACGCTTATAGCTACTGGTGCTGGAGTGTTGGCGGGTTTTGCTACTGGGTTTTTGCATACGGTGTTTAAGATTCCGCCGTTGTTGTCGGGGATTTTGTCGATGACGGCTTTGTATTCAGTTAATCTGCGGGTTATGCAGAATAACGCTAATATTCCTATTCGGCGTGGCATGGACACTGTTATGTCTCGCATGACAGATGTTTTGGGCAGTAACGAGCGTTCCGCGCTTATTGTAATTTGTGTTGCGTTTGGTGCGGCTATTTTTAATTTGGCTATGTTATACATAAATTCGGCGCGCAAGCGGAAACGGCTTCTGCGCGAAGGCGAAGACATTTGCCGTGTGCGGAAACTTGCCGTTTTTATTGGTGTGCCTGTGGCGACGGTTGTTATTACTGTGGCTTTTGTTGTTACGCTTATGAGTGATTCGGCTATGGCGCAGTTAGCGGTGTGGTTCCCTGCTGGTAGCGCGGTTGCATCTATATTTGTTGGGCTTATTGCAGTTTTTATTGTAATTGTTTTGCTGAAAATATTTTTTAATACGGAACTTGGGTATGCATTGCGCGCTACAGGCGACAACGAAAACATGGTTAGGGCGCAGGGTGTTAATACCAACTTGATGAAAATTCTTGGGCTTATAATTGGTAATGCTTGCGTCGCGTTGTCTGGGGCGTTGGTGTTTCAGTTGCAGGGTTTTGCAGATATTAATATGGGTATTGGAACTATCGTAATTGGGCTTGCGTCGGTAATTATTGGGGAAGTTATTTTCAGCCAGAAGCACAGCCATCGTGTGTTTAATGCGGTTGTGCTTGGTTCGATTCTGTATAGAATCATAATTGCGTTCGTTCTTAATCGCGATATTCACCCTAACGATTTGCGGCTTATTTCCGCTGTTTTGTTGGCGGTGGTGTTGGCAATTCCAATGCTTCGTGCAAAATTCAACATTGACTTAAAGAAATTACTTGGGCGGGGGTAAAGACCATGCTAATTTGCGAAAATATCCGAAAAACATTTGACAAAGGCACGGCTACGGAGAAAGAAGCTCTTCGCGGTGTTAATTTGACATTGGACGAGAATGATTTTGTTACGGTGATTGGTGGTAATGGCGCGGGGAAGTCAACCATTCTGAATGCCATTGCGGGTGTTTTCACCGTTGATGTTGGAAGCATAAAAATAGACGAGGCAGACGTTACAAAAACGTCTGAGCATTCCCGTGCGCGCTACATAGGTCGTGTGTTTCAAGACCCGCGAATGGGAACGTCCCCGTCAATGACAATTGAAGAAAATCTGGCAATAGCGTATCGTCGCGGCAAGCGACGTAGTCTAAGGTGGGGCATAAGCCGCAAAGAGCGCGAGTTGTATTACGAACAACTGAAATCCCTAGACATGGGGCTAGAAACACGAATGGGCGCGGTTGCAGGAACTTTATCTGGCGGTCAGCGGCAGGCCTTAACAATGTTAATGGCAACAATCCGCAAGCCACACATTTTACTACTAGACGAACACACAGCCGCCTTAGACCCAAAAACCGCCAAGACCGTATTAGAAATAACAAACAAAGTAGTACGCGAAAACGAACTAACCACTCTAATGGTGACACACAACATGCGCGACGCACTCAAGACAGGCAACCGCATAATGATGATGCACGAAGGAAACATAATCCTAGACGTAAAGGGCGAAGAAAAGTCAAACCTAACAGTTCCCGACCTACTAAAGATGTTCGAGAACGCAAGCGGCGAGGAGATGGCTTCCGACAGGATGCTTTTGACTTAGAGATTTAGAGATTAAAGATTTAAGGTCAAGAGATTTTAAGGTCAAAAGATTTAAGACCTTGGGACGCTGTCCCAAACCCTGCAAGGGGACACAGTCCCCTTGACCCCGTTTTTTTGGATTTTATGTTGAGTGGAATTGCTGTTGGAGTTGTGGCAACACGCCCTTTATAGGCTCTTAGCAGTTCCAGTTTATTTTTGCTGGGTTTGGTTCGTTTTGGATTGCTATTTTGTTTAGGGCTGATTCCATTTTTGTGCATTCGTTGGCGGCGTGGGATTCTAGTGTTTCCCATGGGGCGGTTGTTCCGTGGGTGTGGTAGGCTAGGGCTAATGCCCCGTAGAATGCCAAGCCTATTGATAGTGTCGGCGTGTAGATGCAACCTGCTGCACCTCCACAGGCTCTTGCGGCGGCTTGTGCTGCTGGGTTTGATTCGGCTTCGCGGGCGGCGTTGTTGCATTCTTTTACGGCGGATTTTAGAGATTTTATGGCGGCGGCTTTCGTCGCTTTTTCTTTTGTGGTTGTTTCAGCGGTGTAGGTTTGGGAGGCATCTAGGGCTATTCGTGGGCGTGGGTCTTCGGGGAAGGCTTCTTCGTATAGGGGTAGAAGATTTTCTTTCGCATACGCGGCACACCATTTTGAGATTGTTTCCGCGCTTTGCGTTTCGATTAGCCCCATTAGTGATTTGATGTATGGTGCGTTGAAATCGTTTAGCATTTTTCTGGGTTTTGGCATGAAATTCAACTCCACTTCTATCCGCATGATAACACGCAGTAAAATTGTTTACAATACGTTGCAGAAAGGTAGCATGGGACGGTGAGAAGCTGCTGATAAAGTCCTCTTTTTATAGAAAACAAAGCAGAAAACCCCACAGAAATCAATTTTATTAAAGCAATTATAGTGAAAATTGATTTCTGCGAGAATGACATTTGTTATTTCACATGCCAAGACACTTTAATAAAGAACAACCCCAATCACTTGCCATTTTACGGCGAGTGATTGGGGTTGTTTGCGTTGCGGGCAAATTTATGGCGTTAGTTGCTATTGAAAAAATGCATCACCAAAGCCAACGCCAGCGGAATGAGTGCCATTAACAATACTGCATCTAACTTGCAGTCGGATTTGTACCCTTTGTACATCTGTCACGTCTATATCAACAAGTACAGGTACATCTGTATGACCACCTGTTCCCGTTGTGCGGCTTACGTCAGCACCACCAAGAAATCGACCACTATCTGCACAAGTTACTATAAGCGTCCCATGAGAAGTACCTGAGCCATTCAGCATATGAAAGCCGAATGTCCCAGACAACCTTGTAAAACCCAAAGTGTCATAAATAGCGGTTGCGTATGCCGTAACGCTTCCACCTGTGAGTCCTGTAAGTCCAAGTGCCATTCCTCTATGGTATGTCACATTGTTCATCACAAACGAGCCATCTACGGGGTGGGTTGTAAATCCGCCACTTGCTTGTGAATCACGGAAAGCACCAGTACGTTCAGGTTCTTCCCATATCTGCGAAGTTGCAAATACATCACTTCCCAAATAGAATCTGGCAGGTTGCGGGATTTGTGTAGTTTGCCCTACATATACTGTTTGCGTATTGCCGTCCCAACTTACTTCCTGCCCCAAGGCTTCCGCAACAGCACGAACGGGTAAAAATGTTGTGCCACCAAAAACAAACGGCTCAATAACATTGCCTTGTGCGTCCCGTGGTATTACATGCGTACCGTTTACAACAAGTCTAATATTATTGTAAGTAACCGTAATGCTTTGCGTGCGTGCTGCGGCGTAAACGCTTGTTGCAAGAACGATTAATAGTACAGTGGTGATAACTCCCGCTACATAACCCTTTATGGCTTTTTTCATGGTGAATACCTCCAAATTTTAGTCTGCTTAAAATGAAACTTTCGTTTCGTAGTAACAAAGTTGTTAGTTAGTTTGCTCTGCGATAAACATATATTATTTCACGGTCATCGAAAGTCTCCGTTAGGGTAAGCGTTGAACCAGATATTCTATAGGTGAGTACAATTGCATCACCTAATATACCGCGTATCATCAATCGACCATTCTCTGCCGTCCAAGTAAACGCCGTTCCGCGTCCCCTGTCATCAACCGCCACACCATTTCCGTCCGAGAAGAACTCCATACTTTCCCCTTCTCCATACTGATGATGATGAGATTCGCCGTCAAACATAGTCTCCTCACTGACCATTTCCCATTTGCCAACCAACCTTGATTCTGAACTACCTCCACAACCCACAAGCATTCCAATCATCATGAGTGACATCACAACAAAAACAACCAACGCAATTTTCTTTCTCATAAAAAAACTCCTCTCTTAAATTTGTGCGATAAATCGCCTACGAATAATACAGTTACATAAATTCTAACTACCGTACTACCATTTCCCCCCTTCCGAATGAGTGGTCAGCCGCCTTTGACAAAGTTATGGAATTTGTCAAAAGGACTTTTGTTTTTTCTTTGATACACTACTTATGAAAGGCGTTGACGCAAGCCGCCGCCGAATCATCATGCGTTATGTAACACTTTCTTTATTGTGTTACCTTGTCAAAAACCTTGATATTTCGGCAACAAAAAAGCGAAGGCGTTTTTACCTTCGCTAAAAAATTTATAAGAGTACGCAAATTCGTTTGATTCTAAGCGGGTTTATAACCCTCATGTAACACAATAAAGATACTGTTACATGCACACTAACAATCATTCCAAAGGAGGAATTATTCATGGGGCTAACAGAACCAATCCGCGATAAGCGGCAAGTAAGTAAATTTATTGCGTATTATCGTAATTTGGGGCAGACACGCAATTATGTTTTGGCAACGCT
>Ga0123355_10008597_pt1 | contig 15427 bp, 13 predicted proteins | sample TergutEmb28metaG_3_FD_89872 | JGI IMG/M metagenome (GOLD analysis project Ga0123355, IMG submission 89872) | Embiratermes neotenicus P1 segment gut microbial communities from Petit-Saut dam, French Guiana - Emb289 P1 | ecosystem: Host-associated > Arthropoda: Insects > Digestive system > Gut ... | reverse complement strand
CAGACTTCGGGAGAGTGTTCCTTATGTTAAACTATACCGATATAACCCAAAACACCTATATCCAAAGTTGAACGGTTACGGAGATAATGGCCAGAGAAGTTTGAAACTTTGACAGCTGTTACTGACTTATTGATTACCAAATACATATTGAAACTGGCAGGAATATGTGGTTTCTGTAATGTTAATAGCTGTACGTAACATCATAGTAACTTGTGAGTGACTTAAAGCCATTAAATTGAACTACAAAAACACTCGCACTCGTGTCATAGTTGTCCTTAGACTTCCAAATACTTTACGCAGGCGGCAGCTGATCTGTTAAATTGTGACGTCAGAGCTACCGTGCGCTGTAGCGCACACGCCAAGGTCACTCCATTACAAAGTCTCGTTGTCGGGCAGGCGCATTGGACAAGTATGACGTCACGGACGGCGTACGGTACGTCGACTCCGATGAAGCCCACACTTTTCTCTGGCTATTATCTCCGTAACCGTTCTACTTTGGATATAGGTGTTTTGGGTTATATCGGTATAGTTTAACATAAGGAACACTCTTCCGAAGTCTGGCACATTCCTCCTGGGACACCCTGTATACAGTGTAGAACGGGGTACCTTTCTGTCATACATGACACAAACCAGAGGATATTTTTGCTTTAAGGAATATGTTTAAAGCTAAATTCATTGTCAGAATCTTTGACGCAGAATTTCACTCTTCAGAAACAAATGTCCATTACGTAAGTGCGCAAGTTTAACTTGCAGTATGGTTCAAAGACACAAAGATCATACTCATTAAAAACATAGATTCCACGGACTCTGAACAAACCAGCACAGTCGGAGGGTAATCTTACGATTGCAGCTTGAAGTCTGTACTATTAATTGATGCTGTCAGCGATGGATTTGAGTCTGCAGTGAATGAGCGTGAGTATTAATGAGGGATGCAGATTTGAGGAATCACGCGGGATGCAGATTTGAGGATTCACGCCATTTGTTCTTCACGTGCGGCTGCTACTCTTCCGTCGGATCTGGATTCGTCAACGAGCGAAGAGTCGTATGGAAAACGGTTAGCGTGTCGGTTCGTAAGTTTCGACCAGCCAAATTGGCAGCCGAGGCACCAACTGGCAGCTGTTTGTTGTGCGATGAGGTGAGGTGAGGTGTCAGAATAGTGCCTTGAACTCAAAATAAGCTGTGCCTCTACAACACATCAAGGGTGACCAAAGACATCCGCGCGTCGTGTTAGACGCATTCGACCATCATATCTAACAAAAATGCGAGTCATATATTAAAATAGCTACAACCTTCACTTAATATATTCAAAATACTAAAAATCACGATGTATAAAGCAACGATTTTTCAGTGATACGAATGAACAATAAAGGCAGTATACTATAACGTAACGTTGAGGCATGTTAATGCCACCATTGTTGCCGTGGAAGAACTATACATGTTGCATATTCTGAGTGTGTGTGTGTAAACTCAGACATCCAACATGTAAAGCGCACGCGCCGTATTATATATTCATCTGTGTCCTGTCTGGCTGTACCACATTATTTCATAAATGGCTCAATTTTCTGAAAAAATATTGAATATGAAATGTGTGTTTCGATTTTCTCTACAATGTTTGTCTGAAATCTTTCTCTTTATAAGAAGATTGAGAGAGATATTATCAGATATGTACATTAATCTTCATGAAAAGTACCCGTTATTATTGTTACATTTTAATTAAACCTGTACTTTCTCGACAGATTTTAGAAAAATGCTCAAATATAAAATTTCATGAAAATCCGTCCAGTGGGAGCTGAGCTGTTCCTTGCGGACGGAAGGACGGATGGACGGACAGACTGACATCAGATAGACATGACGAAGCTAACAGTCGATTTTCGCAATTTGCAAATGCGCTTAAAAATCATTCTTTTAAATTAAACATCACAACTGCAGTAACGTGTTTCAGCTTGGTATGTTGATCCCTGTCAGGATATAGGAGGGGTGCTGATAAGTCCTTAGCCCGACCTACTTCCCGATGTCGTAGGACGGAATCGATAGTATCGTTGGAAAGAGGGGTCTGTTCATGTGGCGAATTGCAAGACTTGTCTTGTCACAGAGGCTGAAGGGAAGCATGTCAGGCGACGCGCGCGATTTCAACAACATGGAGACGCGAGCTGTCATGAAGTTTTTTTTTCCCTGCAAGGCAAGGCGCCGAAAGAAATTCACGCCATTCTGACAGAAAGATTAGGGGAACGTGCACCGTCATATGCCACCGTCAGAAACTGGGTGGCCTAGTTTAACGTGGTGATTTATCCACCTGTGATGCGTCTCGTCCTGGTCGAACCAAAACAGTGACAATCCCGGAGATTATTGATCACATTTATGAGCTAATGTTGGAAGACCACCGGATTTCGTCTAAATCAATAGCTGAGCAACTGGACATCTCACGTGCGCGGGTTGGGTCCATGATTCATGAAGATTTTGACATGCGGAAGCTCTCCGCGAAGTGGGTCTCGAAATGCCTGAACGCGAAACAAAAACGTCAATGGTGCCAGTCGTCTGAGCAAATTTTGGAATTTTTTCGGCGCGATCCAAATGATTTCCTGTCGCGATTGGTGACCATGGACGAAACCTGGTTATATCACTATGACCTGCAGACAAAGCAACAATGAATGGAGTGGCGGCATAGCGGCTCACCCCACCTCAAAAAATCCCGAGTGCAAAAATCCACTGGAAATGTTCTCGCCTCGATTTTTTGGGGGATGAAGACGGCATCCTCATCATTGATTATCTTCCACAGAGCCAAACCATGAAGATGGAGTATTACTCATCTCTGCTGGTGCAATTGAAGGGCATTTTGAAGGAAAAACGCTACGGGAAGTTCACCAAGGGGGTCTTGTTTTTGCACGACAATGCCCCGGCTCACTGGGCACTTGCAACCCAGAAGAAAGTGGCCTACCTGGGCTTCCATTGTCTTGATCACCTACCCTATTCTCCAGATCTGACCCCGTTAGACTACCACCTGTTCCCTGGACTGAAAAAAACAATTGAAAGGTCGCCACTTTTCATGCGACGCAGAGGTCATTGCTGCCGTGGAAGCCCGGTTGAACGGACAACTTTCTGAAATTTTTTTGAGTGGTTTACAAAAGTTAGAGCAATGGTCTAAGAAGTGTACTGAGCTTCGTGGGGAGTATGTTGAATAAATCCCGAGTTTGGTCGCTGTAGCTTGTTTCCTTCCTGGTCGGGCTAAGGACTTATCAGCGCCCCCTCGAATCTGCGAAGAATATAAAGTTGAATTGTGTAAAACTTTCTGCTTTGTATTGACTGAAATTGAGGCATTTTCTTGAGATTTTTTTACGGACTTTGTTGATTGCATATAATATTGGGATTTCAGTTACATATTTTGTCTTTTTTTGTGCTGGTTGATGGAAGCGTGACTAGTAAGTTCATTTGTAGTAAATTGTTCTGTTGACGGTTTGTGCATTAGTGACATTGTTTACATAAAGCACAACGGGATTACACGCATTAAGTTAATACTTTTTTGCTGTTGTTTGTGTCAGAATTCGAGGTAACAGTTGCTACCGTCCTCTTCACCTCGGGTGCTTGGGTGTGTAGCTTCCCGTTTGTTCTCAGCGAACCTGAAGGTCTTAATCGCAGGGTAATTTACGTGGGAGGTCCCTGCAAGGCCCACAATCGGCCGCTACTGGCTGACTTACGAACACGACACCTAGTTCTGTTCTTTAAAATACATTTTTGGTGGCTGTTCGCTTTTGGATGACAGCGATTGTAATATTACAACACATTATGGGGTGTATCCACGGCACTTTGACTCACAGTTAGTTGTAATTTCTTGTTTTTTAAATCAAATATTTATCTAAAGTAGTTCCAAACTGATGGAGCTCCCGAATTTTATGTATACAGTAATCCAACTGCCAAAAACGGATTGTCTCTCGCTTGCTTCTTGTGAACTGTCCAAACCAAATACCCCCTTATGCACTGAAATGATTCTATTGGCCGAAATTCAAATTTAGGAAACCCAACAGGCCGAATTTAACTTTTTGGAAAGCCCAACCGCATTTGTTGCGCTAATTCAAGTCAGTAGACCCCAACTTGCGATAAACGAACATTTAGGGGTGTTGCCCAGTGGCACTCCCTATTGAATGAATTACGTCCTTTGATTTCACTGAGAAACACTGTGCTGCAAAACTCCGCCCAATTTGACAGTTGATGGATATTCTGCCCAGCCTCCAGCTCTTGAATTCCTGAACGGCACTCACATGCTTCTGCTGTTTTCCCTAGCTAGGTCATTTACAGGCAAATGCATTTATCTCAAGGAAGCCCGTTCAGGGTTTGAACCTGAATCGCCTGTCCATTTCAGGACTTCAAACTGAAAGGCCGCTAACACAGTCATAATTAAAAACTTGTATGAAGTTACACGGTAATACTTGTTCCAAACAAGGACGAAGAAAGTCGGTGGTTAGCCTATGACACAAATACGAACTGTGTGATGTACAAACGTAGGAACCCGAATGCAGTCACATGGCAGCGAAATCACCGATCGTCGCACCCCAGTCGTTAGCACTCCCGCTTTGTTTTTGGAGGGCTCGGGGTTCAAATCTTAGCTTTAATACTGGCCATCTTGACCGTAAAATGCTGTTGTGGTTTTGTCAGTTCCTCCAGGCAGATTTTGGGATAGCAGACAAACTCAGATTACGCTGCTCCGTTTCCGTCCACACAAATTTTAGCGTATTACACACGAATCGTTTTACCAGTCGACTCGAAAACATGTGATCCACTTAGTTAAATGTCAAAGGCTGCGATGGGTTGGTCGCGTAGTTAAAAGTGGGGAGAATGGGACTGTTACAGAATTTGGCGGATAACTGTGTTGTCAAAGTCAATTCTTCTTCGATATTTGCACCACATTTTGCGACTATTGGTCCGTTAATCTCTTGATAGTAATTCCCATAACTGAATCCATGGACTGGACAGACGGACGGACAAGCGCGTCTTGCTAATATAGTACAAGGAACGCCCGCCAATTCTGAGACATGTAAACTAAGCGAATTTTACATGCATGCTCTTCATCAAGAGTTCTTTTTGGACCCGGATTTTGAATGCGCATTGGATGTGATATACTGCGACGTTTCAAACAGTGTCAACGCGAGACGATCTGGCATGTTCCAGTTTCTTGGACTTCTAAGTGCTGGCAGTGACGTCAGACGACGTCAGTCAATACGTCCCCTTGAAATACTCTGCTCACAGCCCAGTAATGTTGGTAGGACGTATCAGAATCGACTGTTAAACAGGTATGAGGGCTGACTGTCGGTTTATGTTCGTAAATAAGAAATTTAAGGGGGTCTTAATTGCAGGAAGAAATGAGTCCCAACTAGCAACACAGACTCATAAAGTCGTACAGGGCAGAAGCCTGGTCATTAACCTCAGAAGAAATGAATGTTCTTAAGGGTATTCGAAAGGATGAGTGTAAGAACAGTTTATGGTCGCATAAAAGAAGGAAGCTGGAAAATAACAAATAAGGAATTAAGAATAAATTACGATGGGTAAGCATTGTGAAATTTATAAAATCACTTAAATTAGGATGGTATAGACGTATGGAAAGGATGAATATCTGAAGAATGTCAGAAAAAAATATGACTGCCCGAATGGAGGAAAGAGGAAAAGAGGAAGACCGCAGAAAAGAAGGACTAATGAGGCTGAAGAGGATCCGGAGATAAATGGAGTAAGCAATTCGCGTACGGTGGCCAGAGACTGGAAGGACTGGAGGAGGATTGTGTTGGAAGGCGAGGTCAGCAACGGACTGTAATGCACGAGACGAAGAAAGAAGATTCAAAACGTCTGCTTTCATGCAGCATAGCCGTATAGTCCTGTAAATGCATGTGGTGTTATATTTAGGTAACACGTTGGTAAGTCAGGAGCAGTTCTACTACAATTGAGGTCGTGGGTTAGCGTGCTGGAGTCGTTTGTAGGTGGTAATAAGATCAAGTCCCGTACGAATCTCGTATTCCTTGTAATTATAAATATGTTACACTTGAGTACCGTCTTCATATATATCATTTTCATTGTGGGAATAACTTATTATGCGAGTGTTGATACTGCGCGGCAAATGTGGTGGACATAACCTCAAAGTTTCGCACGTCATCACATTTGTAAGCGCGAAATTTGAGGTTCTTACAAGGGTGCTGATACAAGTTGTAGTTTTCTGTGACAGGAGACCGTGTCGCTTGGTAAATAGTTACGAAGGAGGGACGATTCGGAGGATCTTGTTGTGTTCATCTTTAGAGACCAAGAGTCGAGGAAACTGTTCATGGTTGTAATTATTGTTCTAAGGTTATGGTTTATTGTAATTTTAGTACACTTATTTTTGTTATTTGTTAGAATAGACCAGCCCTTGCAGACATCACAGTATTATAAAATTTCATATATGTCCGGGAATTTTAGCTTTATTCGTGTTGTACCGTCTACTAATCGTAATTTATTTACTATAACCGTCTTAGTACAAAACTAAATTGATAAACATGTTATTATTTAGTATAATTTTTTTCAGTATGTTTCCATCATTTTATGATCATGTCAGGAGAATTAATTGATTACACAGAATACTTTCATAGGGAAGGCTTTTTAGATCTGTGTTTAACTTACGTCCATGTAATATATTATATTTTGTTTACAACAACTAATTGTACAAATGTTTATTTGTTGTGTTGTAGTAAATTCTCCTACATGTCTCGGCCTTTAGAGGCCTTCCTGAGGGAAAACACCGAAGCAGTTGAATACAATTTTGGTATAAAATGTCGTCGTGAATTTGCATAAATAAAATACAATTAAAATTAGAAGACCAAGCCGTTACAATGTTGATCAAATAGACGTGCAAAAATTATATTACATGTTGCACGTGTATTTTCTTTACAAGTGATACTCTTTGTGTTCAGTTTGCAAACATCCATATCAATGTTGACGTCTTCTTTCGTAAAGTGTTGTGTCCATAATGATGTGTAATTCTTTGGTGGGCAGCTGTGCTCCCTGAGGATGGACTGTGCAGGCCGGAACATGTAGGAGAAAGTGCTGTGACATAACGTAGTTATTAATGAATATATATCCAAGTAGTTGGAATAAAAAAAATATTGTATATTAGTCTACTACTACTTATTGCACGGAACATGTTCAAGATGCATGAAAGTTATCTTGTCCATATTCTTCCACTGATGACACTATTTTACGTAAAATCCGACTAATGCAATATATATATATATATATATATATATATACCTATATATATGTGTGTGTGTGTGTGTGTGTGTGTGTTAACAACACTCTATTCACTTTATTATTGTCAAACTTTTGACGACTGCCCGGTAACATATAATACGCTGCTCTTTAATCTGATATATACATCTGGACACATATATTGTTGACCCTGCTCACGAAATTTATCAGTAGTCCCTGAGGATGGCCCCCTGAGGGCTGAAACATGTAGGAGTGTAGTCGTGTGAATAAAGTGGTGTTAACATACAGTATACAGTGGATTAGTCGGAGTTGTAAATAAAATGATGAATGAAATTATATTGCGTAATAGTGTTAATTCCCCTGCTGATATATGTGAAATGGTTGAAATGTATTGGGGAACATAAAGTAAAAGCAGTTGTGTCAGTTAAATTGTGCATTACAATGGTTTGACTGAACCCGCGTGGGCCTGCGGCTTCTCGCTTGCAGAGATTGCGGTTTCGAATCACGCCGGGGGCATGGATGTCTGTCTCGTGTGAGTGTTATGTGTTGTCAGGTAGAGGTCTCTGCGAGAGGTCGATCCTTCGTCCACAGGGGTCCTACAGAGTTTGGTGTGTCTGAGTGTAATGGTTAAGCCTCGATAATGTGGAGGCCCTGACCCACTAGGAGCTGTCGAGGCATGAAAAAAAAATGCGGTGGTTTTATTAAAAGTTTGCGCTAATATGTATGATCTTCTTTCGTAAAAAGTTACATTACTAACTCCATTGTGCTGAACGTCAATCATCAAAGTGAGAGCTCAGCGGGACTTTTTGAAAGGCAACCTTGTTTTACATTCTACAAAGGAAGTGACCTGAAAACAAGTTGCATAACGTTTATGCATCTGTTAAAACACGTCAACACCGGATTCCGCATTGAGTGCTGCTAATGACCTTAACAGAAAGTGGATGTACGCACACACCTATTACCACATATAAATGTAAAACACAAAATTCAGTGCTGCTGCCATTAAAACTTACAAAATCTGTGCGACCGAACGTCATTGCCGGGGGGTACTGGGTTGAGATCCCTTCCCAGCGACGAGCGGTTGTGGTTGAGGGTTATTTGTGGTTCTCCTCAATCCTTTCAGTGAAATGCCCGCAAGTTATCTGAAATTAACTACTGGAGCTTTGTACCATGTTGTTTCCAATCATTTACGTACTAGTCATCCTATAATTCAACGCTTTAGAGCCTGAACTCCTAATGACATTAAATGGACCATAAACGACTTTCGTGCGTTCTCCGCTACCTACAGCGTTGTTTCGATCAGTAAGCGTTTCATAATTTGCATACAGACGTAGTGTTGTATATTTCTTTGTAAAGAGGGCTATGGACTGGACGACCGGAGAGCTGTGGTTCGATGTCCGGCAGGGATGAAGTTTATATTTTCGCCTCAGCTTCCATTATGGCACTGGATCCAAATGGTCTGCTGTTTAATGCGTACTGGAGCTCTCTCACCAGTGCGTGGAGCTGACCACTCACCTCTGTCTAATGCCGAGGTTCAGAAAGCATGGAGCTAAACTGTAAATGTCCAACATGCCTTCATGTTGTGATGCTTAATGGAACACAGGAAAAATTTTACCTTTCATCTTGAATTTCTTTCTGGATTTCGGACATAGTGTGTCTTATGTGACCTGCTTACTCACCACCACTTCTTCTTAAATCTTTTCTTAATTTTGGTTGAAGTTTTCGTTCCCTAAAACAACGTGACTTGTAACACAAGAAAGGAGCAAAATAAGGAGTCAGTAAACAGAAGTCTAAATCGAAGAATGGGTGGGGTTGACACATTCTTTGCGTCTCATTGCAATGTGTGTTTATCCAAAACACTTTTAAAATGATGAATATTTAACAAAATAACTTCTGTCACTGTGAAATGTCTTTAATTGATCACTTTCCTTTTACAGTAAATGAACAAGGACTAATTAGGGGTACAAAGTCACAGTAATCATGTTTGGAAGCTGTGGAATAACTGTCATCTTATTCAGTTGAATGTGGAGCAAGGGTCCCTGTTGGTACTGACAAACCTTTGTGTTTGTTTGCAGAAATATTTACAACCACTGAAGAGCCCAGAAAACGCTGGCCTAGTGGATGCAGCTGCAGTTGATGCAATGTTTTATCAGGTAGTACAATACAACTGGCATAATTGGGAAAACATAGGTGGCATTTCTGAGCACATTCAAGGTTGTTTGCAGGAGTGATTGTGCAGTTTAAGTTATCTTGGAGTGTGAACCTGAATCATGTTCCGTTGTCTGGCAGCTCTGTTTATGAAGTAATACAGAGGAATGTCTTAAATCATTGTAAGAAATTTATATGGTACGAAGTGAAGGAATCTATAAAGTGTATTTACGAGCAAACATTTGTAGGGGGATTAAAGCTAGAGCAAGAAATTTGAGTTGGATAGATGTGTAACCTGCAGTGGGTTATACTATGCATATAAAGACAACAAAATATTGTACTCTTCTGCTTGGGTATGTATCTCCTCAATAGACTGTAATGAAGAGTACACTCAAGCTCTGAATTCATCAGTTGGGGTTTGATTTTGAAAAGAACACCCTGCTGGCACTAGCAGACCTTCCCATTTTTCTGTCCCTTATGTACTGGGAGATAAACCAGCTGGAAGGTGAATCTAATCACACCATTCTTAGTGATCAGGTTAAGAATGCATACAGCTGTAGCTCCACTCTCAGTTTGCCAGTGGCATCTCACTTAAGCACATAATTTGTGTTTAGGTGTAGATATGACAGTAATACAAATATAGATCATAAATACAATGTGCCCTGGCTTCATCTGTCTCAGGTAAGGTCTAGCAATGACTTCTTGTCAACATGGTATTGAACATTCAGGTTCCATATAATGCAGGGATTTGCTTTATTAGCTGAGCGACCAACCCGCTTCTCAAACACTGCTCTGTGGAGTTCATAATGGAATACAATTCAGTAACAGTAATGTGACACTTCACCTTTGTACATTACTTGTTACCAACAGATATAATGTACTAGTGCCGATACCCAAGACTCCTTTTACATGTTTATTCTTGGGCAGGTAAATATTTAATTAACTGATTGAGACTTTCCGGAATGTGGACTCCAGAACTTCTTCTCTGCCAACAGCTGTCCACACATTCCATAATGTGGGCACCGAAACATTTTGACTCCCACCAAATTTCAACACATTCCATAATGTGGATTCCAAAACTTCTTCACTCCAACAAAATTTCAACACATTCCCTAATGTGGACTCCAGATTTCCTTCATTGTCACCAAATGTCAAGACATTTACTTATGTGGGCTCCAAAACTTCATTGCTGACACGGAATGTCGAAGTCAAGTAACTTGCTGCACTTGATTTGTATTTGGGAGTTCTGGGTTCATATCTTGGACCAATGTCTGGCCATCTTGAAGTTTTTAATATCTCTCTTGAATTGGAAGAATGTGTCAGGCTTGTACATTAATTATATAACAAATGCTTCCTTGGTTCCTTATTTATTCTGTTATGTGATGGTATATGATCTGGGCATTTAAAGTAGTCTTATCTTCAGAGCCCTTGTTAAAGACACATTTTATAATATTATCTACCTGTGTAAAACTGTCACATGGTTGTTTTTTCTGAAACTTTCTTGATTCATCATGTATTCTTTATCTCCTGCCCATTTCAAACTTTTGAGTTTAATCACCTTAACTCGACTAGATGAAATGTATAGGTGTATATTTTCAGTCTTATAATGATATAATTTTCTGTGTTAGGTCCCTTCCATTTGTAGTCCTTTGGAAACAGTACTGTGCCAACATTGCGTGTTTGTAATCCTTGTTTTAATTTTATGTTGTGCATACTTTGTGGCTAATGGAAATCTGTTTACCAAAAACCTTACAGATTTATTATATTGAACCATCTTTACACAACATACAAATAACAGTTGCAAATCTACAACTGGTTAATTAAGCGACATGTTTCGGCCTTGTTTGGCCATCATCAGGCATACAAAAAGATGGTGTTAATTAAGGTAAATTCGTTCGCTATGCTGATGGGATCCAATGGTTTACATTGATCTTTATGTCGTTTTAAAATTCCATCAGTATAGCAAACGAATGTACCTTAATTAACACCATCTTTTTGTAAGCCTGATGATGGCTGAACAAGGCCGAAACATGTCGCTTAATTAACCAGTTGTAGATTTGCAACTGCTATTTGTATGTTGTGTAAAGACGGTTCAATTTAATAAATTTGTTACATGTACACAATGGGATGGAAACAATCCAATTCAAAAACCTTACACTTATTTATGGGCAAACACATTCAAATGCCAGCTTCTGCATCATCATCAGTGTTATCTGTTATAATAGGTGGTAAGTTGCACATATGTCTAGCAGTGATACATTATTGTTTACTTTTAAAATTCTCTGGTACAGCTGCTACAGTGTAAAGCTAAAACTTTACTTAATTGTGTCTGTTTTATAACATTAAGATTAAAATGTTTACTTGATTATGTATACAGTATCATTAATATTTAATTTGAGTAATACATGCCTCTTCAGTCTTGTAGCAGCAGCAGCAGTAGTAGCGGTAGTATTAGTATTAGTAGTAGTAGTAGTAGTAGTAGTAGTAGTAGTAGTAGTGGTGGTGGTGGTGGTGGTGGTGGTGGTAGTGGTAGTAGTACAAGGATGTAGCTAGAAGGGGGATGAGTGGTACCCAGAGGGGGTCTTGTTAACACCCAAAGACAGGCTCGAGAATTAATTTCAGGACCCTGTCTGGGTGCCAAGACTAAGTTTCTGTCCTTTAACCAGACACAACACAGGGCTGTTACTGGCGTTCTCACTGGACATAATACCCTGAGGAGACATCTTCATCTAATAGGGCTGTCAGACAGTGCACTGTGTGGGAGGTGTGGAGCAGAGGATGAAACCTTGGCCCACATTCTTTGTGAATGTGAAGCTTTGGCTTCACTTAGACATGTGTATCTGGGCTCCTTGGAGCCAGAGGACATCAAGAGTTTAAATCTGGGGGCCATATGGAACTTTAGAAAAGCAACAGGGCTCCCATAAATTGATATGGGGCACAAAGGGCTCATCAGTTAAGGCCTAGGTGCATCAGGACCGTAAGGTCTTGAACCCAATCGCACATCAATCAGTCAGTACCCAGAGAGCAGTAAAATGGGTGGAAAAATGACTATTTATGATTAAAAAATTGATTTCTGCAATCAACAAATTTAAAATTTTTGAGCCAAATAAAGGAACTTCAACAACTAATCGTGATTTTTTGAAAGTTTGTGATTCCTGTTAGGAGTGACCATTGTGATTACTTGCCTTGGGCATGAAGGAACCTAGTTGCACTACTGTTGTATCAGATTACATTCATTTGTGTATTAATTTGAGTTGTGATACCCATATGCTGTCTGTGCATTTACTTAGCTGTACTATACTGTATTATTTAGTAATACCAACTGTTATGTGTGTGTCCATTACGTGTTTGATTAAACACGTGTATAGTGCATTTGCATGTTGTATTGTTATAGATTTTGATACACGTGCTGCGATTTGTTGTATGTTGTATTATTTGCATACCATGAAGCACATGGGTAACACAACATAAATTAATATGCAGGTGAATGATCCATGGTGGGAAGAATTTTACCAAAAATAGAAAATACTAACAAGATAAATCAGAGCAAGCAAGTGAACAGACAACATTGATGATGACAGTGATGATAAAAAGAAGAAGAAGGAGGAGGAGGAGGAGAAGGAGGAGGAGGAGGAGGAGGAGGAGAAGGAGGAGGAGGAGGAGGAGGAGAAGAAGAAGGAGGAGGAGGAGGAGGAGCGGCAGTGGTGGGAAGCAGGAATGGTGGGAGGAGAGGGGAGGGAGGAGGATGAGGAGGGGGAAATAATAATAATATGGAGTAGAGGGCTGCAATGGTGACAATGATGATAATGGTAGTGATTAAAGGGGCAGCTGTTACTGAAATTAATGATACAGGAAACTCATAATTGAGTTCAAATTTTGAAAATTGTTAAATCTAATGCTACAGTATACGTGTAATTGAGTAAAATTTTGGCTTCACTCTATGGCAGCAACTGCACCATGGATTTATAATCCTTAAACAATAATGTACAACTGCCAGACACATTCACCACTGGGGATGAAGCAGTAGTTGGAATGAAACATGTATGTCAACAGATAAGGCATAAATAAGTGTAAGCTTGTTTTTAATTTTGTATTGTAGGTACCTGCAATTCTTGCACATCACGAGGTGTTTCTTGAGGAGTTGAGGAAGAGAATTGAGCACTGGGACATCAAACAGAAGGTTGGAGATATCTTCTTGGATGTGGTGAGTAAAATTCTTGTTTCTTGGATGATGCGGTGTCATCCATAGATTGTCAAATACAGCTGTAAGGTATTGAGATATAATATTTATTGACATGACAGAGAGAACAGTGCAGGTGGAAAAATTTAATTGCTCAGAACATCAGATTTGATATAGCAAGTGGTTAACTACAAGACTGCAAACATTTTCATGTGAATGAGTGAAATTTCAAGTGTTAGCATGACGTAACCTTTACTCTAAACAGCCTGTTGTTATAATATTGAAACTGTATTGAAGTAGTCCATGTTTTCACAACTAACAGATATTTAGATAGATGGCAAGATGGCATGTTTCTAAGGTGCGTATGAATCAGAATGACATTGTGGGTTCCATTCACAGTCCTACATACATGAAGAGAATATTTGAGCTCTCATGGGGATCCAGTTGTTTTGAACCCTCCAGCTTTGCTCAAGTTTCACAGTATAGCAGAGGACACTCTTCTCACATCCTGGCCAAACCATTGCATGTTGACATCCCACTTTTTCTCCATTATATATAGTTTCATCTTCTATGCACTTCACTGTTACATATTAAATCTTACAGCTGCATATTACAGTTTTTGAAATAGCCACACTGGTAGAGTGACTGCTTGCAGTGCAAGCAACCTGGCTTTGAATCCAGATTATATTTTTAGTACACGTGTCTGTAGTGCTTTTGGGCGACACAGAATTTCCCTTCCTAATATAAACTATTCATTTATTTTTTTTGTTCTCATTTTACACAAATGTATACTACAGTTGACTGCATGTCATACAAATGCCCTTGTCAGAGAAGACAGGCACATTAATTAAGGTGACTGATATCACCCAGGAGCTGGGCATTACATTGTGTGGTTTATACAGCATTGTTCATGACCACCTGGACTACAGAAAACTGCATGTTGGGAGTCAAAGAACCTCACACACAATCACAAAGCTTATCATACAGGACTCTGTCTTATCCATTTGACATGTTACGCTGATCAAGGATATCAGTTTCTGCAGTTCTGTGTTAATGGGGGATGAAACATGAGTTATTCATATGATACCCAAAACCACAAGGCACGTTGATGGGAAAACACCCATTATTTCACCCAATACAGGAATTCAAAGCAAAGCTATTGGTGAGAAAGAACATGGCAACTGTCTTTTGGGGCCATAAAGGTGTGCTTCTTGTGATGTTCTGGACTTTGGTGATGCTGTAACTGCAGTGCGGTATTGTGTTACACTTGAGGTGTTGTGGCAGGCCTTTTGTCACAAAAAGCCTGGCTGGTGTGCCAATTGTAATGTCATGCCTCCAACTCCCACCTGGACTTGTGACCAGGTTATAATGCTATACCTAGGAGGTTATGGACCATGCTTGACACAGTCCTGATTACATGCTTAGTGATTTCCATCTCTGTGGACCTTGTAAGAAGCATGCATATCTCTGACACTGATCTTCAATACACTGAGATACTTGCCTTTGTTCCACTGTGGGACAAATGCTTAAATGCCTGTGGTGACTACACAGGAGGTATTACATGTACATTGTGCTATCCATGTACCATGTGTACATGGAAGATAGGATAAAGCTCTCGTATCAGAGCATTTGTTACCTTACGTTTTGAAATTCTTAGGTATGTGGGATTTATCCAGCAGATACACTCCTGGGGTCTTATGTTTATTGGACCATGCATCATCTTGATAGTTGAGTAAAGAGAGACCAACTTGATGTCAGTTGCTTTATTATTTCTTTATTTAATGCTCAACATGTTTTGGATGTTAATACATCCATCCTCAGGAGCTTGCGACTTATGTGCTGAGTTATTTCATGGGTTGTATTGATCTGGTTCGATGTGTG
>Ga0123355_10008596_pt1 | contig 15427 bp, 9 predicted proteins | sample TergutEmb28metaG_3_FD_89872 | JGI IMG/M metagenome (GOLD analysis project Ga0123355, IMG submission 89872) | Embiratermes neotenicus P1 segment gut microbial communities from Petit-Saut dam, French Guiana - Emb289 P1 | ecosystem: Host-associated > Arthropoda: Insects > Digestive system > Gut ... | reverse complement strand
TCCCGGACGCATAGCCTGCTGCTCTGCTCCTAACAGCCGACCACCAGCAACCAAGGCATTACACACCATATGCGGCAATAACACAAGTATAGTCTCGAGCTCCTGATGATGGGCATATAAGTGACCGAAATATGTTGAGCAGATTATAATTGCAATAAAGCATCAGTAGCATCTAGTTGGTTTTCTTCTCTACGCTGATAGCAAAATTGTTTAAACTGCTTGCGTTTCTTGTAGATTGTCAGTATCACTTCCACTGACGAATTCTGTGTCATTCTCATTGGCGCAGTTGCTTAATGTACTTAAAGGTTCAAGTATGTAAAGATATGACTATTTCTCTACAGACCATTTAATGAATTCTTAATTGTTCGAAGCATTTCCTGTCGATATAAGAACGCTCATTTCCTTCTTGGGCATAGCTTCAACAATATCGCACACCAGTAACTACATCCACAATTATACACCCAGAAAGAAAAGGAAAATGGACATATCTAGACGAAAGGCTTCGAAACAACAAGTAAGGAACTGCACATCACAAAACTGGCGGCACAGTTATATACTTCAATGTTGAAGTGCACAAATAAAATACTGACAACGAGTAAACCACGACAAATCGTAAGTAGGTCTGTGAGAAATACTGTAGTACCGCAATGGATTTATCAGTTTTGACATTTTTACAAGCACATGTTCAACAAACAGATCGTAATGAGTCAGTACTTGAATATTTTTTTGAATCATTTCTTCTCACAACAAACACATTGCAGTACAGATACCATATATGTGTTGCCACCTCAAGATGGCACTCTTTGCCGAAATCATACAGCCAGATTAAGTGTACAGTCTAACGAGAATACACAAAATTACAGGTTCTATCCGACAAACTCTGGTATTAATACCGCACTAACCTATGGAAAAATATTTTAACCTATATTATATACAAACATTCGACGACCTCAGTGCCCGCGCGGTCTAAGGCGTGTGTATGCGGCCGATCGTTTGCTGGGATTGCGGGTTCGAATCCCGCCGGGACATATAGGCCTGTCTTTTGTGAATGTTAGTTGTTGACAGTAAGAGGTATCTAGGTCGGGCTGATCACTCATCCAGAGGAGTCCCACCGCGCATGGGGTGTCTGAGTAAAGCCTTTATAATGAGGAGCCCCTGGGCCGCTATGGGCTGCTGCTCCACGGGGAAAAAAATATCTACGTATACACACACATTCATTTCGTATCTCAGAAATCGTAATTTCCATCGTTAGAGAGGCCTGTCGGTGAGTCGCTCTTTATTGTGGTAACAGGGGATACACAAAGAGACCGTTTGAGTAATACGCAAACATTTTAGTGTTAAACTTCGCGGTATAATAACAATTAGACTTAAAGGGTTATAAAAACCACTTCTTGTATCAAACCCGTATAATAACAAACACATATTAGTTTAACGCGGAAAACAGGAGAAATCTAAATTCTAGACACGTGTGTTACTATTTACATATTATTCACTTTCGGTTCCCAAAACAACGTAATGAAACTAAGAATCGACAAAATAAAAATTCTGCCACGTATCTATCACAAGTGTGAAATATAATCACATACTTTACGAGAAACGGTATGATATTCAGAAAGTAAAGAACACCTTGGTAAAGTCTGTGGAACGCGTCACGGATAATATTTACTTTTTTATATTGTTGCTCGCCAATGATTTCAAGCGGGTTTTAACCTCTCAGGACCCACTGGTTTTGCACGGCTAATAAAATGAAATGAAAAAAAAAAGTGCGTGTAATTTCGCGACCAGAGACAACTGTATCTGAAATGAAACAAATCAAGACGTTTGATAAGCTCCTTTGGGCAGGCAGCTCTATGTAACTTCGTCTGATACGCAGAGGCTTGAGTGCCCACAACAAGCCTGTTTCAACTTCCAAGCCCGGTTCTGTGTTCAGTTAAAGGCGCAGACAAGGAACGAGGTGACCCAGTTTCCTCCCAGTGCTACCGAGACACTGGACTTCAAGGGCCGAGATCCAAGGGAAACTAGTAAAAAGAAAAGGTTCGGTGGAGAATCCTTTGCCGTCTAGGTTACAACGTTATAATACTTTATCCTTACAATGTATGGCACTGATTTACTCGTGTTTTTGTCCACCATTAAATTCGTGCAACTTCCTACAGCCAAACCATCCGTTAAAATTTAATATTGCTTCTTAACCGTCTTTCCTTCCTTAGGGAAGGAAAGTACGGCTTCGAGAGAACCACTTTGTGTGTGCGTGCGTGAGTGGGGAATGGAAAGGGCGCGCGCACCCTTTCCAAGATTTGAATTACTTAACCAAGTTCTGAGATGTCTGTAAAGACCTTTAGGTCACTGGGGGCTACTCCAACCCGTACTATTTCATTTACAACAATCGGTAATAATAACACAGCAAGGGTACGAACCTCTGAGGTGGGAGCGATACCAGCCCCACTTAATCGCCCTTAATTCACAGGCGAGAACATTAATCACGCCGAAGAAGCGAGAATTCGCGGTCAATTTCTACACTTGCTACACAGACAAGATCTGCAGGAAGCAGTATCTATCCCCAAAAGGAAAATAACAGAACAGTACATCATCATCATGTATTAACATATTCAAAATTAAAATAAAAAGAACAAACAAAACGTACGTCAGCTAAGATTCGTAGCTATGTCCAACAAAATAGCTGGATCCTGAACTTGCCAAAACTGAACGCGGCACTATCAACTTGAGCTGTGTGGGACTGTAAGCAAAACGAGTCATTAACACTGTAGGTGAAAGAAGACAGGCTTTCAAGTTTCCACCCTGGTTTCCTACGTTATATCTCTCTTCTCTTTGTTCAGTTATGCCCAACGCTTCACTTTCCTGTCTTAGATCTCACGTTCTGTTCGACATGTTTGTTCTAAGTATCAAGTGTCACGTGTGTTGGAGACCACAATCTCCGCACACCCTGGACACAGCCTCAGGGTGCATCCTCAACTGGGAATATGTTCAAAACGCAGCGGACAACAACCGATAACGTGTGTCCTTCCAACCTGAGAGTTGGGCGGTGCTTTAAGACAATAGCACGCCACGAAAGGTTACACACGCGGACCCTTACAAAGACGGTAACGAACCTTCTCTTTCCACAAAAGGCGAGGCATTTGTTGACTACTTCTCACGAAGGACTCCGCCCCATCGAGTTAACCGGTTCGTGTGCTTCTTCTTCTTCTTTTCTAGCCGTTGTCATGTTCAAATTATTCTCAGTGCAATCAAGCCTATAATATTTCTGTGATCTTCAAAAACGCCTTCTCAGCTCTACGTGCTTCAAATATAAGGATAATTGTGAATGAAGGCTTGTAGAAAATTTGTTAGGAAGAAGTCACAATATATTTTAAGACATGACCCTGGAATCACTCAGATATTAGGAACAAATACTGATACACGTTGACTGTATAGGGCACAGAATGAGGAAGTGCTACGCAGTACTGTTTTTAGTGGAGTTCCAATTGAAAATACCGGGCTTTTTATCCTGTGGACACAACAACCTGAAATTTGTTCCATCATATAGCAAAATGAGACGCCAACTATTAAGGTTTATTGGTATTATAATTAATATTTGCATATGAAGAATGTCAACAATACTAGCGTGAATAATACGATAACATTAATTATTCTTCATTCCTTTCTATTAGCATTCGTTTACTTGCTCTTCTTCCCCCTCTATGCCCCTCCTCTGCCACTCCTGCTTTCATTTCACTAACGATTAGCAGCAGAACAAGCAGCAGCGAATACCCCTGGGATACCCCGTCTGCACCCGAGCAACAGATTACTGAAATAGTCACAAATGATCCCTCAACAGGCTGTCCAGTAGTAAGTCGGATCTTAAACGCGTTTCCGTTTCCGGATACCAATGCCACGTTTCTTAAAATTCACTCAAGAAACTTAGGGGGTAGCTACCACGTAAGACGGCGACACAAAAACCAGCGGCTTAGTGATATTACTTGGTCCTAAACATAACCCACTTCAGATGGCTTGCATAATTTTGACCTTCTCTTTTCACGATGCGCGAAACATACGCATCTTTTACCTATTAGGCAGCCTTTGATAAAGAGGTAGCAACGCAGTTCTGTATCTTTTAAATGAGGAGCGTTCCGAAATATTTAGTACTTGTATTAAAAACAATTTATAATGGCATAAAGTAGAGGTCTCTGTAGTAACGCACTAATACCTTTATGTAACACAGTTCTTTTCATGATGGAATTTTAATGAAACAGGTTCAAGAAGCCCACTCAGTAACAAATCCTGTAACACTTGCAAGCGTGTATTTCATGTAATGTATACTAAAAAAATAGTTCCTACCGCACAGAAAACACTCAAGCGTTTTCAGAATACAAATCAGTTTAACACTTGGCAACATAATCGCTATTGATTGTGTAAATTACGTGGGAATACATAAATGCACAAAATGCAGAACCCTTTAGCGTTAAACTTGAAGACGTGTGCGAAAGGTAACTGTGAATTATGAAGTTAAAACCCACTGACAACTAAACGTATCACCTTCTGGAATATCCAAATATTTTCCTTCTTGTACACACAGAACACTGAAGGATTTAATATGGCTGTGAGCTTAGAAATATTTCCCTAAATGTCGTTAACTGATTATTCTTGGAAACAGAGATGCAATGCATCTCATGTACGGAGACAAACTGGATATAGGACAGTAAAATAAAAGTAAAGTTCTACCTATGCACGCCACGAAGGCTCCACTTATTCTTTACTTCGGCACTAAAAGCCCCGTCGAATGACACACGGTTCCCATTAAATAGGAAGCCTAGTGGGACGAAGAGTAAGTCTGGACGTTTTGAAGAATGGAAGAGAGTCACTTGCCCCGGACGGACATCGGCCCACAGTTCTACGGCTGACCAGTCTACACCACAGTCACTACACTGCACACGCTATTCTGGCTCACAGGATCGCAGACGAAGCAGATGAAGAAGATGAAACTGCTTGAGCCTCCAGAAGAAAACACTACGGTCCATGGAAACAATTTACCAGTCGACAATGCCTAACATACCACAAGGCTTCAAGGTTCAGCAACCCGGCTGCCAGAACCTCTAACCTTCCAACACACAATCTGGTGCCCTTGCAAGGAACCTCTAGTCCAGTGTTTCTTAACCGCCGAGCCGCGGCCCGGTACCGGGCCCTGGCGTCAATTATACTGGGCCGCGAGTGGTTCACCTGCAATTTGTCACTTAATTTTCTAAGCAATTTTCATGAATAAATGTTTTATAGTGGAAGCATTCTGAGGAGAATAGTATTCGTGAATGCGTCGAAAAACTCAGATCCAGATGTTGGCCTGAGGAAACTAAAATATGCTACAAGATTTCATTAGTCCAGTGATTGATAATTATTTAAATGTAATTTTATGTTTGTCAACGCGCCACACCGTATACATAAGTGTACTACCACCCTTTATGATTATGCCATAATTAATTATTAAAACCTATGTTAGTTTAATGTATGAACTTAAAAAATGGAAAGGTATTTACGAGTCAATTTGTTGGGACCGGGCCCTCGTCTTATGAAAAAAGAATTTACCAGGCCGAGGTCTCACAAAGGTTGAGAAACACTGATCTAGTCGGCCATTAAGCTAGTGACATTACCGTCCTACAACCCCAGCCCATTGTTAAGAAGATACACAGAAAACATAGTAGCGCTATACAGCTGTGTAAGCAACTGCACAAGGGAGACGCTCTGTAGGTACGATATTCGATTCACCGCGTGATTCAGGTTATCCTGATGTAGTCAGTCTTGTGAAATTCCTCGTTATCCCATGGCCAATAAGAACATCTTCAAATATGGTAAACGTAACCTATTATCCAAGTAACGCGCATCAACCAAAACATTCAAAACAATGACTTTACATCAGTGTCGGTAAATAATCTACAAACTACGCTGGTAATGGGTGTAGCGTGGACAATCCTCAACTGTACTCCACGTTCCAGGTACAAATCCCTCCCGGTACACCAGCTGACTGACGTGCAGCCTGCATTTTATCTAAACGGCTGTACATCGATTACGCCACAACCGTGTCCTTATAAAATTCCTATAAATTTATCATTCATTTTCCATCTTACCACTGACGAAATACATTCTCCGTTAAATGTAATGGATTGAGGACCAAATGATGGTGGCCTCTCTGAGGGCAATATCCTTCATTTCTTTTAAACAGGTCACCCAATTTTACAAACATTCAATTTTTTTTTAAAGTGATGGCATTCTAATTGACACGAGTCGGAAAAATGTAACTGGTTGTATACCTATTTTAATTAGCTGCAATTAACAACTAGTGTTGTGCTGACCGAGATTTCTCACCACTTACTCAAGTACTAGAACAAACCGGACTGGAACCAGGTCCCTTCACACGCTATGCCCCTGAGACAGGCCTTCTCCTTCTTCTTATCCTTCATTCTTCTGATTGGTTGGCAGCTTTCCATCTACTAGGCCTACTTAGTGAAAAACTGAGTGTGTCAACTCAATGTACGAAACTGAAAATCAGTCTTTCAAACTGGCACACGCTCGACTGTGGAGCCCGTGATGATGCAAGAGTATAAAGAGCCGTTAAATCCGTATTACATTTTCATTCTCTTGTCGTCAAACACGGGACTTTGTCTGTGCCTGTTCAGACTACAGAATCTTTCCCATAACCATTACTTTCCAGTTCGCTGATCAAAGAACAGCAGACAGCATTTGTTACGGTTTTGCAAATGCAGGACTCGCCAAGTGTACTAATTACACTTTACTGCCGTCAACTATTAGCGAGTGATAACCCTAGGGGCGCCCTGCAGAGCAGACTTGAAACGAAACGCAACACATTCGTAGCACAAAGCTCACAGAAAGAAAGCTGGAAAATAACACGGGAGAACTCGAGGAACGTTTGCCTTCAAAGTTCGCGTTTAACCCGATGTAGCCTTCAACATAAACATATTTCTTTTATACACATATGCAAACTTGTAAAAATCTGCTCAAACTGACAAATTCTACTACTCAACCATCAAGATAAAGCAAGGCGAGTTACCTGCGAAGATTCAAGTCTTCTTATATGTTACGTCACGTCTTCTGGTAAACGGCTACAGACATTTCGAAGACAATGTCCTTAGGCACGTCAGTTACCAACAAACAATTGATACAATGTAATATCCCAAAAGTATGAATTTTCAACAACCAGATGTTAGAAACTCAGCTCTCATGCAAGTTAACTTTTACTGCCACAACACACCAAAGGTACTGACAACCCATCTTGCTCGTCTACGTCAAATTCAGAAAAATGAAGTTATAGCGACTGACTTCTGTATGGAGAACGGCTAATCGTACCGCACAAAAATGATTTTATCAAATTTTCATCGATGTGTGAAATCAGCATAATTTCGCTTTTCGTTGGGTTTGTGAAAAAATAAATGACCTCATGTCTAAAACAACAGTTCAACAGAAACTCGGTAAGACGAAAAATGAAGAAAGGGGAAAATATAGGCTAACGAAGGAAAAAACAATTCTTCCTTCCCACATAAGGGCCACTTAAAACTGTAATTCACTGGTACATGCTCTTCAGTCTTGTTATTTTCCACAATTCAAAACTTGTATTAAAACATTCTTGATGAAAAAATGTGCGTGGAAACTGGACTCGTGGCTCAAAAGAGGATCCAGCCGCGGTCGCACATACACGTCGTAGAGAAGCTTGGGATTCAATAAACAGCAGAGAATAGCATTATCGGCGTGACTGTCGCCTTCCCGATTTGAAGCGTGCATTAGGAAATCATTCTGCAGGATCTTCTACCACGCTGGCCTACCAAAACGCAGAAACCAATTCACATCTACTTCGCTTCTATCAATTGTGTTAGCATGTCCGTTGTCGTTTTAATAATTTCTTTTATTGTTTTCATATCAGATCAATTAACTAATTTTTCGTGGTGGTTTTCGGACGATGAGAGTACCCAGTTTGTTCTTATAACAATCCAATTCCATATATATGCAAAACATGTATATATATATATATATTTTTTTTTTTTCTATCTGCATTTCCAGCCACACACGGTTCGACCGTGACGCGAATTCTGCCGCGCGACAACATTCGATTGCTGTGCTGAGACTATCGAATTGAGACTACATTCACAGAGAAGAAGACAGACAGACAACAATCACGCCAAAACAAATCTGCAAACATGACAGCTCCTTCAAATACACAAGTACACACTGGCATAACTTTGCTAACAACTTTGGGAAGAGGTCGAGGGGGGCAAAATCGACCATGTGTGTTAGGAACTCACGCGTCTCTGTTCAGCGTTCCAAACAATGCAGTGTTTTCTTTTTTCCTGTCCTTGCACCACACAATTAATAGTTTTAACAATTTTACTATTTATTGTTTTTCCCCTCTTCAATTCAGTACTCGAATAAAACTATTCTAAGGTGCAAAGAACAATGAAGGGGCATTTGCCTCCCTTGCACCCCCCCAAGTTAGGCTTACGTCACTACGCACAGAAAAGATTATAAAACTACCTAGGCCTGTAAGTTTTTAATACAAAGGAAGACGAGGTGGGCGTATCGCAGCAATCACGGATAGCGCCAGTAATGCGTAGCACACATTGATAGAAAGACTTAGAGGGAAAAGAATACCATCAAATACACGCGCAGGTGAGAATACAATATTTAAAAAAACGTAAGAAAACAGTGCGATCGGCAGGGGACTTGATTCATCTGGATCAGAACTCTTGTCAGTGTCGGACTGTAGCGAATGAGGTAAGAAATCTAGGGCTTCCACAAAACACAGAGGGCTTCTCGACGAGGTTGATTAGCTTCTCAGGGAACATACTGCTCCGTGAACTTCCTGTAAGTCCAGGGGTAAACGAAAACCGAGCGCCATTAGGTTGCGCCTAGCATGTGTGGGTCGCCAGTAAAGCACGTGCTTCTTGTCACACTTCTGACGCATAGAAATTTGAGGTGCCTCCAAGACTTTTGGAAGATCGTAGACTGTTGTGTAAGTCTGATCGTGTTTATGTTCACGATATTCACCAATTCAGACTCTCACCACGTCATATACGCCACAGAGTTTTATCAAATAAACGTTTTACATCGACGCCACGTTTCAAATTTTCGCCGACTAACAAGACCCCAAGTCTCAGAGAGATATGTTGGTATGTTTATCACACACCTCCGCATAAACTTCTAACTGCCTCGCTCACGCTCTTCATTCCCATTCTCACCACTAACAACGACAGTAGGATGTGTCTGTACTGCCACAGGCCTGCTTTCTTCACGGCGACAGCAGTGTTGCCAACAGCACCCATTCAAATAATTAAATGTTTATAATATACGTCCTACGTTGCTCATCCACATTCTACAGACTGAATTCCGTTTGACATACTGTTGTTATATTACATTATAAATAACTATCCCAAAAAGTACTGAAAGTTTCTAGAACTTGTTACGGCGTATCTCGAGGCTCCATGTCGTTCTGTTGCCAGTTCTCCTTGTGAGTGTACACAGACGCGCAATTGCCACTGTATGTTCGCAAACACGATAGGGCTAAGTTCGCTCATTGTAAGGACGAACACAGTGTGTAGGTCAACAGAGGACCTTAACGGCAATCCAAAATAAAAATTCAACCGACGACTGCTTGTTCGGGGATCATTCAACGGCAAATGCCGTGTCAAGGCCATTTTCGCGACAGCAAGATGATGTTTCAGAACCAGCCGGCACTGTTACCGCCACACTATCACATTTCGTAAAGACTCGGACGAGAAGGTTGGCCATTATCACCGCGGTCGGCAGAACACGATGTCCTGTACGACATTCATTTGTTGCGTTCTGTTTAATTATAAGGGCTAATAGAATCGCATTGCATTATTTGAAGCCTGTTTCATCGCCACGAAAGTGAAGTCAGTCGGTTTTGACCTGCACAGCCAGCACATCGGTACAAGGGAGCATGATTTATCGAACCGTGTTCTAATCGCCGGCAGCTACACTGTTCCACAATAGTGTTGTGGTCCCTGCCAACTGCGACGCAGTACAGACCCCATCAGGACCACGAGACTTGTCTCCGGAAATACTAGGGGCAAAAAGTAGTTCGATTACTTTCCGAACAGGAGTAAGCAGCTGACAGTTGTGTCACACGCGGTGCTCTCTAGGAAATTGGAAATGCCTGTTCAACGGAAACCGTCAGTGCTTCAGGTCGACCACGTCATGGCTCGGGTGGTTAGCGCCGGCTTCTGTCGGAATGGTCTGGGGTTACGCCCGGAGTCGAGCATGTGTGAGTCTATGTGGGATTTGTGTTGGACAAGGCGGCATTTGTACAGGTTTCTTTTCCGAGTAATTTAGTTTACCCGACAGTTATCATTCCGCCAACGTTCCACACATATCTTCATCCTCAGACAACTCTTGAGGGACAAACGGCTGAAGCCTGCCGACTTCCCAACACAAGCGGGAAGTATAAAGGAAGAAAACTAGGTACTGAGAATTTTTGGTGCTTCAGGTGGTTAAGGCCCTACTGATACGGTGTGTTGTAAGTGCTGAAGACTTAAGAGCTACAAAGATTCTTAATATCACGAAATTATTCTGACCACATGAGTGACGACCAGCTTCTCAAGAATGACCCTGTTCCGCTCGATTCACCGTAAGTGTATCACTTATTCGACACTAACTACGAAATATTTGTCAACGCAAATAGTAAACGGATTTATACTCTGAAAAGCTCAGGCGTTTGTAAAAAGAATATCTGTCAAGCAGTTTTTTGGTAATCCTGGTCCTCTGCCATGGAAAAATACAATCCCTTATATCCACACACCACGTATCACATCACATATAAAAGAAGATGACTAGGCTGCGGGCTGAAAGCTCCGAAGTTCGAATGTAGGCAGGAGCAAGAGGTTTTCGTCTTCTACGAAACGCAAAGAACACTGAGGTCCACCTAACCTCCAATTCAGTGGGAAACGGGGTCCCTCCCCGATAGCAAGGGGTCCGGGCGTTTGGCTGGCCACTCACCTCAATATGCTACTGAGGTTAAAAATAATGGGAGCTATAACTCTCCACCATACACCCTCACGACTTTTCTTTCTTTTATAAAAAAAAAATAGATGAGGTAAAATAAATGGGAAGTTTCAGAACAGACGGCTGAAAAAATACATGCCTTTATGCACAAAAAAATAACAGCAGTGCGAGGGTCTGAGGTTCTTACAGCGACGCTCATGAAGATTCATGTCTGCTTTGATGCTGTTAGTAGAGCAGCGGAAATATATCTAGAAGACCTGCATCCTCAAGTAAATGTAGAACTGAGAAAACTGCAGGACGAGGATAATTTATAGATTACGTTAACTTAGAGTGACGTTTACAACGTACCGCTATCTACCCGTAAGTATCATCTCACAACAATGCAGCAGTGTTGTTACACCTACGAACAGCCATCGGTTTGAGGCCAGGCGACGGCAGTGTTATGTTTATGCCTCCCACGTTTATAACGCAACAAATATGCCAGTAACCAAATTACGATGTAACGGAATTTGAGGCTGGAGGGGGGCGATCGTTAGAGAATGATAACGTGGCAGGCGAATCACGCTCCTGATGGTGGCTGACACCCATCCCGATTAAACTGCCGGCGCCTTTGTAATATGTTTTATATCGCCTTCCATCACCATCTCGTACTGAAAAGCTGTACTACAGCTCGAGAGCACAAAGGAACTACAAACCTCAATCAATGTATGAAATGAAGCGCGTGTCGTTGAAAAGACTCCCTTCTATCACATTGTCTATAAACTAATGACTTTGATCCTTTCACAAATATTAATACAGATCAACCATATGGATTGTCACTCTATTTCCAATTTAACAATTTTTTATCCCGTCGTTTGCAGGGATGTGAAACTCTCTCACTCAATAAGAAGGGTACAGCTTGAGGGTATTCGAGAAAAGATGGACATAAGGGGAACATTTAGACCCAAAGGACAACAAGTAACAGCGACTAGAGAAATGCACTGCACAATTTTGAGCTGCATGGTTTCTATTCTTCACCAAATATTAACAGAATTGAAGAATCAGGAGGATTAAATGAGCGTCAATGTAGAAAGCACAGGATATATCAGATATGCATACGGTATGTTAGTGTCAAACCCGTTAAAGAACACTTGCGAGGCAATATGGAAGAGTATGGGGTACAAAGGAGCTCTCTTGTAAACAACGAAGTCAAGCTTTGGATTCCGCAAACGGCAGGGCATTTTTTTCAGGATGAATATCGGAAAGGCAGGCTGTCCCGAAACATCGCAAACTCTGACAATCAACGCCGCATAACATCCCAGAAAAGCGCAGACCCCATTAGGCCGCGGAGTAAGCCTGAAATAATACAGAGTGTTTCTTCACTACGTGTATACCAGCTGCTAAATCAGGAAAAAATAAATGCTTTCAAGTTATAAATGCTTTCAAGTTAAGACTTCAAGTGCATGTCTGAACACTTTCAAGTTGCATTGTAGTTAGTTTCAGTATGGCGACAGTTAAATACAACGATGAGTGTTTTTATGGCCGACAATCCATCTTATGACAAACATAGCAAGCCGGGGTATGGTCACTTTAGGAAGAGAGTGGAAAGGCTGAGGAACATATATCTACCGAACGACTGGGTACTTTGGAGAAAACCGTCCCCGGTTACCGCGAGACATTTATAGTAACAAGATGTTGAAGTGGTCGTGGTATGTCTTAAGGCACTGTCACGGAATACTGCTGCATAGAATACGAACAAGAACCTGCTCGGCAGTTTCTGGTCCAGGATTCGAATCCTGAACCTCACGATAAAGGAGACAGCGAACGAATTCCTACCACCTGACTAACCAATTTCAAGCAGCAGAGTCTTTTCGTGAAAACTAATTGTACCACGCCTACTCAAGAAATTCCCCCCATTTCATGAAATTCAAAAGTTCATACCGTTGCACCAGAGCCCAAAACTTTCCCTTTCCGGAGACAGAACAATCCAGTCCAGTCCAGTAGGATCTGCCCAAGACAGACTTCGTGTGCAGCAGTACGTAAGATACTAATGTTTAAATTGAGTCCTACTGCATCAGAAATGATGAGAATTAACAATTCACACATGAAAAGTGAAAAACTAAAAGGAAACTGGAGACAGTTTTTAGTTCTCAATCTTATTATTTGGAAACACGTGCCTGTAGCTGTTTTTCAGTTCGTGCAAAATACCCGAAAAAAAGGCAACTGCACCATCCCAAACGACGACAAATGTGAAAAAGTTAGAAACAAACCTCCTCGCCATAGAAATCTCCCAAGTGTCCACTAAGATCACTGATTACATTTCAACCCGCCAGCCAATTTTTTCCTCATGTTTCATCGAAATGGACAGCAAACTACAAATTTCAAGGCCATTTTGGCATTAGAACGATAAATACTGGCTTCCTCTCTGCAGCGTAATAGCCCTTTCAGTTACTACGAAGCAGACTACAAACTCACACAAACAATGCAGAGTAATATACGCCTCCAGGCAGTTTAATAAAATGCGGCTCGCTTTATGGGCTTCCATAGATCTGCAGTGGCCGTTGAAACCATCCGAATCTCTGCGACAAGAACAGGCGTGGGGCCAACTTCTTTCTAGATTCTCGTATAAAAGAATACTCGAGTTGGACACCGCTCAGAAACAATCTAATTAGCTCAATTCAGATACGTCTTAAGTGTGCGTAGGATCGACTTTCCCACAGTAGAATAACAATCAAAACCATGCTTCTTCTTTGTTTTTAAATCAATACTGAGTTCAATAACCTGCAAGGAGTAAATGACGATAAATCTGTGTTTCATTATACTGATTTTCCATTCAGGCAGCATAATGCTTGGATTGATGACGAGTGCTCAGAATTAGTAGATCGCATTTACAGTGTCAAATTTAGTGATTTTAGAACGCACACCGAAAGGAACGGAGATTATGTAAAGGCTGTATGGCGACAAAATTGCAATTGGGAAAGTGATGGCAAGGAACTAATCGGGATAGGATACCATCAAGACCAAATCCAATTGAAACGGTAAAGGCAGAATTAAGGCGACTTAAGGGCAGGACCTTGTACACGCACCATACTTTGAGGTTTCCGTATACGGCATTCAGCCTACTGTCCGGCTAAGTGATTCAGCTTCTCAAAGGTCTTGATTTCCTTAACAAGAGGAAAATACGCACAGTAGACAGACCAGCAAACCAACCCCGAACTGCACCAATTTGCACAGCAGAATGCTAGTTTATGGCTAATGAAAGCCTACCCTGAAAATCCGAAACCACCGCTCCAGAGACTACGAATATGTCTCCTAAATTCAATTCAAACCGTGTGTGCATGCGTAAGCATGGCATAAACTAGTTACCCACGACATTACCGTCCCATTTAATGAGTGGTTCATCCTCTCATTATGTGCAAGTCCTGTGTATGAGAGGGTCACGCAAACGAAATAAAGTCACAGCATGCAGCAGGACTCCTAATACTAGTGACCATGCATTATTAATAATACTAGAGAGTTCAAATTTCATGCGGATTACATTTCGTAAAAATACACCATAGTGTGCAATACACAGTTCGTTAATGCCTTAGGCGTTATGGTCATGGTGAACAAACGTCACTGGAAATAGGCGGACCGTGACCCGAATGTGACCTGTCACGCACTCCTCACAATAAGTTTACGAATAACCAACCAAGCAACCAACCCTATCATAAGGGGATTTTCTTGTGACTGAATAACTACTCAGATGGTAAAGAAATAACGTGCTTTTATGTAGCCCAAAGGTTAATCACTGTTTCATATATTAACCAACAAATGCACCTATATAACTTCCACTTAAAACGCTTTAAAACACATAAAACTACTCCGATATGTTTCGATCTTTTCAGATCATCATCAGGGAGTTTCGTCGTTCCTTGCTAAAGTTATTACATATTCACGATTTGATTCGTTTTTGTAAACAAGGTGTTGTGGCAGCATATCATGTTGCGTAGGAATCTGTTGTACAGGGTGTAGTTGGCTAGGTGTGCTTCGTATGCTGCGTATCAGCATACGAAGCACACCAAAGTTGTCCGTTTTTTGAGGTATTGTGAACAACATTCGGTAGGTGTTTCCCACTTCTTCATGCACGACAAACGCTCCTCTCATTTCGCCCTCCTTGACTGAACCATTTTAACAGTATTACGCGAAGAGTAGGCCCACGGATCAAGTGGAAAATTAAGAAGACTCGCAATGTACGTATAACGTAACACTGAGGCGCGTTCGTGTACCACTGTTGCAGTGGAAAAGCAATGAATATTACACAACCCGAGTGTGTATTTGTAGCTTTACATTTTCCCACATTATCGCATAAACGGTGCGATTTTCGAAGGGGGGGGGGGGGGGAAGGAAAAGAGGGGAAAAAAGAAAAATTTAAACCAAAAATTGGCGGAATTTT
>Ga0123355_10008595_pt1 | contig 15428 bp, 16 predicted proteins | sample TergutEmb28metaG_3_FD_89872 | JGI IMG/M metagenome (GOLD analysis project Ga0123355, IMG submission 89872) | Embiratermes neotenicus P1 segment gut microbial communities from Petit-Saut dam, French Guiana - Emb289 P1 | ecosystem: Host-associated > Arthropoda: Insects > Digestive system > Gut ... | reverse complement strand
TTGAAAAAATTTTCCTTTCAACCCAGTTGTTTTTTAGGTGGAAACCTAAAAAACCGCCCCTTTTCATCAGCTTTTTAAATGTGCCCCCCCCCCCCCCGGGTCTACATTTTTGTTGTGTCCCAGTACAGTTGTGTATACAATGCTATGTCGCTATGTGAAACCATCAATTCAGCTGGGAGGCTTTTAAATCTTCAGAGCACTGCAATTTGTTCATTTCTTGAGTCTTTTCTCAGCAGTGTTATTAGGTAAATTTAATTTTCATCCATGTTTGTCCATTGTATTTTTGGTGTTATCAGCTTTCTGCGTTGGTAGGTCGTGCTATATCTGCCACAATGTGTATTTTTACGTATACCTCTCATTAAGGTGTCTAACTTGAATTTGACACTTTTTTAAAATTTGTTATGTATTTAGCAAAATATAAGAACAAAAGGCCTTTTGGGAAAGTAGTTTGAAATATTCATTTTTGCTCTTATTAAGTCAAAGTATTGGCAAAAGAAAGTGTAAGTTAGATGTGTGTAGGTACAGTACATTACAGACAATAACTTTATAAGGCACTGTGTAGTGTGCATATAACATATGCTTTCAGCTCTCCATCGATGTGCTCGTGAAGACAATCTCCAGGCCTGTAGGATATTGTTATCCTACAATGTAGATCCGAGTATAGTGTCCCTGCAAGGATACACAGCTGCACAAGTAGCAACAGAAAACATCCTAAAAATACTGCAAGGTATAGGGCAATTATATTTCTTGATGTAAATGTATTGAGAAGTAAGTCTGTATATGTAGCAAGCTAATATGTTTCTGTTCTTATGTAGTTAGCATGTAATTACAAATAGTAGCATAAAATGGCAGTAGAAGGTATGTTCGCATCACTGTTGTCATGCCCACGTTGGCTGAAGAAGTTCACGGTATGCCTGTTAGCATCACGTGTATCATGTATAACGTTATTCTGTCAAGTTTAGTGCTTCTTCAGGAGTCATAATGGAGAATATAAATAATTGGTGGTATGACTTGCCTATGACTGACAAACCTGTCTTAGCATAGATTTAGTTCCTGTTCAGAACTTTCCAAGTTCACATCAGTTTTCTCAACTTACCTAGAAATATCTTGAATGTTATGGCACCCAAAAATACATTACCATATTCTGAACATCCCACAGCAGGTCCTTATCCTGATCGGGGAAAAAAAAAACCAGTCCAGACCTCCCATCCTGTTTCTTTTAAGATCCATTTTAATATTATGCTCCTTCTCACACCTTGGTCCTCCAGGTGTTCTTTAGATTTTCTAATCACAACACTGTTTCTCTTTTCCCTATTCATACCGCATGCCCTGCCCATCTCCTGTGCTGCAAATAAAAATTACAGAATTGTATGCTGTCTTCATTATATACAGTTGTAGCACATCATTTGAATATCTGACATTAAAGTTTTTTACAGACTGCTTTACATTGATTATATATTTTTAGGAAATTTGCAACCATCTCCCATTGAAATTTTAAGTCTTTGCACTGGTATTTAAAGTAATGCAGTAAAGTGTTTATGGGCAATGGAACCCATATTGAAAGCAGAGCTTCATATTACTTCCAGGAGATGGTTATTGATACTAGGCAATGAACAGCATTAAGTACCTCAACATGAGAAATTACCATATACATATCAGTGCTGTTATGCACCTGATGTGTGGCTGATGATTGTGGTTGAGTCCTAATGTGATTAATTTCACAGACCCTCCATCAGGCAGTGCAGATGTGGAATGTCAGCTGCTGGAGGCTGCAAAGGCAGGGGACTCGGAGCAAGTCCAGCGTCTCCTTACGTCATACCCACAGATTGTTAACTGCAGAGATCTTGATGGCAGGTAGGTGTTTATGGTGCATGCTGTATTGAACAGAATATTGCATATACACATGACATGAACTAATCATGCATCAGGAAAACACAAGATTTCCCTGCTGGTGAAATATTTTGGGCTGTGTAGTTTAAGAAGTCACTAATTGCTTGTTTTCAGGCATTCAACTCCCCTTCACTTTGCTGCTGGCTACAACAGGGTTGCCGTTGTTGAGTTCCTGCTTGCCCATGGTGCTGATGTCCATGCCAAAGATAAAGGGTGCGTACTGATTAAATTATCTGCTATTCACCAAATATATCGGTCTACTCACATGATGAGACAGGGTTTAATATTTTGTTTTGTGCATGATTTGGGGGACACTGATTGTAAACTTATTGTTTTAAATACTTATTTTTATATTTGCCCATTTGGTATGGTTGTTTTCACAGAGTATAACTTTATTGCAATTAAAAAACTGCATGCATAGTGTAACATGTCCATTAACTATTCTGCTTGTTTGACAAATACAGTGCAGATGTTTGTAGAAATAACAGTCATTCCATTCTTTCAGTATTATAGTTTTATTTTTTTGAGTACTGAGTTTTGTACTGGTATGCATGTAGGTGGTGGTGTAATTAACCTTTGTCACCTGAGGTATGTGGTGGTGCAGTTGGTTGAGGCACTACTTTACAAGTTGGAAAGTTGCAGGTTCAATTCCCGATGGTGTCGGAGTTTTTCGTTGACATAAACCTTCCTGCTGCACTATGGCCCCGGGGTTGACTCCACCTCTAACAGACATAAGTACCAGGAACATTTCCCGGGGGGTAAAGGCAGCTGGTGCATACTGGCAACATTACCCCCTTCATATGCCGATTGTCTGTAAATCTGGGAGCCTCAACCTCTGGGAACCCTCTGGGCCTGTCCAGCCCTGTAATGGGATTGCTTTGCCTGAGAAAAGTGATCCTCAATCTTGATAGTTGGCATCCAGTTTTGAACTGTTAGGTAAAATATAGGAATGTTAGATTGTAAATCTGTCAGTACTAAGGGGCTGTTGGCCTTACTTGAAGTTGGGAGTTGGGTAGTGGTGATGGTATCGAAAAAGTGCAAATTGATTTCCATTTGGATTTTTTATATATATGATACATTCTTGTAGTTTTGTATTCATTCTGTTCATAGTGGCATCTTCATGCCTGAGACACAAAATGTTGCAGCCTGACCTGTTATTTATACTGGAATTCATGGCCTGAATGTTGGTTGAAATTTTAACATGCGAAGGGTTTGATTGTGGCAGTGGCAAGGAGTTCAGTCTTCACCACAACAAGCACACTGGCAGTAAGATCCACCCAGCCTCCTGTTTATGGATATTGTGTTCTCTTTCTTCTCGGAAGAAAGCAGCTTAAGTTAAAAATGTGTGGAGCCAACCTTCCTCTCCCTCAAACATCTTAATAGAGTGGTTCTTAAGCACAGTGACAGATTTGCTTTTACCTTATATTGAATGTGTTTTATGTTGCTTTTTCAGTGGTTTGGTACCTCTGCACAATGCTTGTTCGTATGGTCACTATGAAGTCACAGAACTACTTGTGAAACATGGTGCAAGTGTCAACGTAGCTGACCTATGGAAATTCACGCCTCTTCATGAGGCTGCTGCCAAAGGAAAATATGAGATAGTTAGGCTCTTACTAAAGGTTTGTCACAAAATTATGCGTGTTTCTTGTGATAATATGTATATTCTGTAGCTCGTGGTTAAGTTCTTCAAACTATGACAGGGCATAAAATTTGTTCATAACATCATACTTGTCATTATGCTGGACTTGTGCATGTTTAACTTCCCCATGACACAACACATTGTATTGTGGCTTAGTATATAATGCACACATTTCAAAGTGAACTGAAGATCGAGGCAGGGATCGGACATTGCAACACTAATGGGACTGGCATGGTCAGATATGGTTGTGTACACAGTTGTGTTTTGGAAGGTGCAGAGAATTGCAGAAGAGGTGTGGAGTATAAAATTCCTGAATAGTTCATGTGCAGATGAAAAGATGAAGCTGCTACTGTGTGGGAAGCAAAAAAAGGGGGGTGTGACTAATATGTGTCAGCCATCCATATTGCAATCGAATGTGAATGTAAAGTCTGTGTAATTGTTTTCTTCTGCCAAGTGGTTCTTACTTAATTTACTGGGATGGTTTGAGATCACAGGAATATTTTCATATTTGAAGACAGGGTTGTAGCGTATTCTGTTCTATAATTACATACTTTTGTGATCTTAACAGCATGGAGCAGACTCCAGTAAAAAGAACCGTGATGGTGCCACTCCTCTAGACTTGGTACGTGATGGAGATCAGGATGTAGCAGACTTGCTGCGTGGCAATGCTGCTTTGCTGGATGCTGCAAAGAAAGGAAACCTTGCTCGAGTTCAGAGGCTTGTGACTTCTGAGAATATCAACTGCCGTGATGCTCAAGGACGCAACTCCACACCTCTGCATCTCTCTGGTTGGTTTCTCATCTCTAACCTTTAATGATTGATAATGGATTTCAAGAGGGTGATGTATGTATGTTGGAGTTAGAACATAGGGATTCCAGACTGTAATGTATCATATTTCTGAATACTTTGGCAGGTGTGTTTGTAGCATATTAACACAGTAGAGGTAGACCTCGGTTTGCAAAATGGTTCCATTCCCAGACGAACTGTTGCAAAAAAATGGTGTAAAATGAACCTAATTAGATGATGAGAAGTCAGTGAGTTATATTCCAGACCGCTCTCAAAATTCACAAAATAATGCAATATTATTGTGTGTAATGCTATGAATGTAAAAACAGCATTTTTATGAATATAAATGAATTAAATGGAATATAAAATAACAAAACTACATTTGATGGAATAAAGCAATTAAGTTATGTACATTTACTTTGATATGTTTGAAGCCCGGAACAACGAAAGTTTTGCAAGCACCACTGTAAGGCCCTTGCATTGATATTTATTAACTGTGGTGTAATAACAACTTCAGTCAGTGGGATGTTTTTTTTATTTAGGCCATCCACCCAGAATGACTCTAATTTCTCCATTGATTATAAGAGTGTACTTCTTTTGTAACTCACATCACACTAATTGTCATAGCGTGTTTATAGACTGCTTTATTGTATCTGCAGTTTTCATGATGGTACTCACAGTCAGTGGAAGCAATTTTATACTTCTGCATACAGTAGGACATGTCTGCTTCTCACAGTTCAACAAATTACCTCCATCTTCTTTTCCAACATGACAGATACACATGATTTTTAGTGACTTTTTCACATTGACTCGGCTTCACTGCACTTCTCTTCCTAGACTTGGCAGCTCTTATTTTAGTAATTTAATTAGCTTTATCCCTGATTGGCTTAGATGGGGGAAGGGGATAGTTGTCATGTCAGAATGGCTGTGCTCTTTCTTCACACAAATCTGGTATTTATAGTTGCACATTTTTTAAATTTTTATAGGTTTTTTTTTTTTAAATATATTTTTGGCCTTCTGGCTTTGAAACCTTCATTATTATGAACTGTCGCAAACTGAGGGCAGCCTGTATTTGTATCATCCCTAGTCTAGATTGGCTAATTTTAGAGGTTCTGATAGCAACTATGGAATGGAATTTTAGAGACAAGGAAGAAATAACAGGAGCCTGCAGCAAATTGCATAATTAGGCAGTTCATAATTCATACTGTTCATCATATTTGTTGTTAGGACAGTCGTATTGGGACAGTTAGAATGAATTGGACATGCAACACACATTATCTCATCCAATTTGTATAAAATTACTAAAGTAGTTTGAAACAACATGTAAGAGGAATGGAAAAGAAGTGTGCAGTAACATGTTATAGCAGACAAGCTTATGGGGAAGGTAGGTTATGAAGACCTCTTGAGGCATGGCATGAAACCATTACCCACATGGCTTAATATTTGACAAGATAATAAGTTGATAAGTTCACAGAAAAGTATGCATTTGGACTGTATAACAGTTTCAGGTTGAGAAAATATTCATTAAATGAAGTTGAGAACCTGTATAAACTCACATTACTTTCAGTTCCTTGTACTTTGTCCATTATCTAGGTTTTTCTGGACCAGTGTGTGATACTCCCCCCCCCCCAAATAGAACCTTTGGATTAGGTTCCCTCTTGTCTTAAGACAAGCAGAACCAGCAACTCAAATTTGTTTAAAGGAAAACGAGGGCGCATTAAGTCAAAATTAATTGTGGTACACCATCAGAAAAGTCAGAATGCACTTCATATTTCCAGGAACTGCAGGTCATTTGCTGTATAAGAGGATTTGCTTTTGTTTACAGCGGGTTACAATAACCTGGAGGTAGCAGAGTTCTTGTTAGATCATGGTGCTGATGTGAATGCTCAAGACAAAGGTGGTCTAATTCCACTTCACAATGCCTCTTCATATGGTCACCTGGATATAGCTGCATTACTAATCAAGTTCAATACAGTAGTAAATGCTGTTGACAAATGGGGCTTCACACCACTGCATGAAGCTGCACAAAAGGGACGGACTCAGCTGTGTGCATTATTAGTAAGTTGTATGTAGAGTAATCTTTGCAGAAAAGGAACACATGAGGTTGTTACTGGATTCTCCATCTAAATGAAAATTATGTGTTTATTGATACCTCTTCAGTACTGTTCACTTAATATAACATAGTAACATTAAAAAGGCCATGCCTCTTCAATTGTGGTAAGATGTAGTCAAAGCTTATTTAAAATTTCAGTACATGAACAAATCTGGGCGGATATGAATATCTTATTCTTCTGTGATGTGACAGCTCACATCAGGCCCTGGCCTCTTTAGTATTTCACTCCAAGATATCCCTGTCGTCTGCAAGTCTCCTCCATCCTCTTGTATTCAGCAGCAACAAGGAATCCCTCCAGATGTCTTCCCATTTTTGCCGTGGTCTTTCCACAGGTCCTCCCTCGTCCATGAAATTTCCTCTCCAGTGCATTTTTGGTATTCTAGTATCATCCATTCAGACTATATGACTGGCACATTGTAATATTTTTAAATTCATATATTTCACAAAGTCAGGTCCTTTAACAATTTATAGAGCTCTTCATTATGTCTCATTCTCCATCCAAAGCCATTTTCATAGACTGGTCCAAAGATTCTGCTTAGTATTTTCCTGACAGGAATATGCATCAGTGTTTTAAGTGGAACAACAGAGGGTTAAAGAATTATTTTTACACCAGCTGAGCCTTTTGCAGTACTTTTAACAGAAAGCTGTGATGTTAAACTTGTTTTTATTTTTGAATTTTTTGTTTATACTTCTCTTTCAGCAGTAAATTGGTAAGAAGACTGTGTAGTGAACTCACTTGGAAGTCAGTCACTTATTTTCTTAGAACTTATGCAATACGTGAAGGAACACTCAAAAAGGATTTACGTGCATGTGGTAAAATAAATGTTTTCTTTGTGCAAGATTTACCAAAGAGACAGGTTGAGTTGCTGTGAAGTGATGGGGAAGATATCTGTGCCTATACATAAGAATTGGGGCTTGCAGTAGCGTAGTTGCTTCAGGCACTGCACTACAACATGAGTTATAAGTATGATGTCACTTGTGTGAAGTTCCAATACCATACGCTGAACTAGAGTACAGCCATGCATTTATTAACATGAACTGATACTCTTAACATGGTAAAATAATATTGAAAAAAGGCTCCTATTTCATTTACCACACATCTAAGTCAGTAGAAGCTACAGTCTTGTTGTGCTAGCACGGCATACCTCTGTGTTGTGGTATCCAAATGTTAAACACAGTATTCACAAGATTCCATCCATTGGTGCTTCTCATGAGCTACACTACTCCATTCTGCTTCCTTGCACTTTGTTCTTTAAGATCTATTTTAATATCAGCTTTCTGTCTGCTTATGACCATTTACATGTATGGTTAGATACCTTCTGTCCCTTTGGCCTTTCAGTATAGAGCACAAGTTTCCATAAACTTGAAATTAAAAGACAAAATTTAAGTAGTTCAGATGAAAATAGTTTCTGTAATTATTTCACCAACATAAAGTGATAAGTGAAACTGAAAAAATGTAAATGGAATCAGGATTATTCTTGATTTCAAACTTTCACTGTGTTCTGAATGTTGTATGCTTTCTTCTGGGTAATTCCCCGGTGTCTGAATTTTATGTACCGATGTTTCGGAACACTCTGTCTGTTTATGAAGATGGAACAGATAGAGTGTTCCAAAACGTTGGCATATAAAATACAGATGCCAGGGAATTACCCAGAAGAAAGCATACAACGGAATCAGAATTCATGAATTAGGCTACATTGTATTTATTGTATTTAGGCACTGATTACCCCTGCATTAAATAAAACTGTCTTTGAAGGCTATGTATGGTTAGGGTTATTGGAACATAGGTGTTTTACTGATAGAAGAACAGTGTGTTTTTATTACACTTCTGTAAAAATAAAGCAGATTCACTATAAATGTATACTATATAATCAGTATCATGTTTTGCTTATGTCAAGTGTGATTTCCTTTCTAAGCTTGCCCATGGTGCAGATCCATTTTTGAAAAATCAAGAGGGGCAGTCACCTGTGGATTTAGCATCAGCAGAGGATGTACGGTGCCTGCTTCAGGATGCAATGGCGTCCCAGCAAAATGTTCCCACAGCACCAGCATCTGCTCCACCATCACGGCCTCCATCTATTGCTGTGGCTTCTCCAACACCTACATTGGCTGTGGCCCTTTCCCCACCTGTGGCAACAGAGACAGTTATAATGCCCTCTGGGGCATCAATGACACTGTGCATTCCAGTATCTCGCGCTTGTCTTTCACCCATGCCTGCTGCGGAGGGATGTTGTGCATCAGAACCTGTTAAACCAGAAGGTGCTATTCAAGATGTGGGAAGTATAGTAACAGTTGCAGGATTTTTGGCAAGGTGAGTGAAATCTGTTGACTAAATTAAAGAATCTGTTACCTGCAAAGTTTTTAGGTACATGCCCAAGCAGCAGGATGTGTTGAGACTCGGAACTTTCATTGCACCTGAAACTGTTTATGTAGCTAGCTTGCACTACAGTGTCTGACTGTAAGGATGAACTTTGAAATAAACTTTGCTTTTGAGCAGCACCACTTTGAGGATGGGTTCCATCATCTCTGAACTGCCCCAGTCTGCAGTTGTGATTCATGCTTTGTTTTATAGCATCTACTAGTATTCCATTCTTTTACACATGTGTTTTCATTACAGATGGTACAGACAGGCCCCTTCAGTACAAGTAAAGAAATTCCCTTCACTCCACCTATTTCAAAATGCACAATTTTCATGAACAACTTGCTGTTCTGTACTGCAACCCTACTAGGACACAGATTAGTTCGCTAGCTTATTAACAGTAACAGTGTCAGATTTAATTTATTGTCAACAGCACTGAATTAAAATACTGGTTGTTGTATCTATTCATACAAAATTTTATCAGGTCACTTTGATATGTTCTTTCAAATTGTGGTGGTTTTGTGTATCTTAGCAAGTCTTAATGTGCAGGTATTGGTATGTGTATGTTTCTTGAATATACTGTGTAAAATTGCAGTTGAGTTTGGTTTGAATGACATTGGTTAGTGTGATACCTCAGCTATAATGTCATACGTTCAGTGGTACCGACTAATTCACCATAAGGCACGTGATTTTATGCCTTGCTTAGTATGACATCCATAGGAGCTTGTACCTCGGATGTGACGACATGGCCAGTCGTCAGTTCTAACATAATTTTTCAAGAAGTAGGCTATTCTGAAAATTCAGCCATCTCCTTGTCCTGAAGAAGGCAAGCCATGTAACTGTTGCAGGTAGTTGTGTAAATTACTGGCCTGGAAAGTGAAAATAGTAAGAGTAATTCACTCGTGCATAAAGTGTCCTCCTCCTTTTCTACTCCTACATTTAACAGGAGACTGGTAGAATGATATCATGGCTGCATTCAACAGCAGAAGGTTCTGAGCGTCTAAGAACACAGTAAAGTGGTTAGAGAAATAGAAAATGGAGCGGAGGGGAGGGGGACAAAGCTGACGTGTGTCGAGAATTTGGTCTTATAAATTCTGTGATCCAAATTCTTTGGAAAAAGAACCAAAATTGTTAGTATGTTTGAACAGAGCAGATAAGGAACAAAGCAACTTTGAAAGTCTGACTGACATTATATTAATGTGGCACTGCGTAAGTTATTTAAGCAAGGGAGAAGTGACATTGTCCAAGTGAGTGGTCCTGATCTTATTCTAACTTTTTTCCTTCCCAAATTTTAATTTTAAATTAATGTATTGTTTAGCATAAACATGTATGGAAATTTACAATTACAGAAGTAATTTTTATTTCTGAATTTTAAATGTAATTTAAGCTTTAAATAGATCATAGTGTTAACATTAAGTCGTATGCCCCATGGGCCTGTGTTTTGTCTTGAAATATTTTTCTTTCACTTTTATCCTAAACCTTGCTTATAGTGACACTCGTTTATAACAACACAATTTATTCGGTCCCTTCAGTGACATTATAACAGAATTTGACTGTACTTTGAAAATATTTTGGTCATGTTTGTCACCAATTCTGTTCAACTTGTACAGCAAGTACCTTACTAAGGAAGCTCTGGAAGAGTTTGGAGACTTCAAAATAGGTGGGCAAATCATTCACACTGTGAAATATGCAGATTACCTTATGTTACTGGCTAAGGAAGAAAAGGTGCTACAGGACATGATTGATAAACTAATTGAAACTGGAGGATGCTATGGAATGGAAATGAATGTGGAAAAACAAAAGTAATGGGCATTTCAAAACAACCGTTCCCAATAAAAATTATGATAGACCAAAAAACAACTAGAGAATGTGGAATCTTTTAAATATTTGGGTAGCATGTTAACAAATGATGGAAGATGTACGTGTGAAATTAAATCCAGGAGTGCTATGGCAAAAGCTGCATTCAACAAGAAGAGGGCTCTTTTTACTACTAGCACATTGGGCTTAAAATTGAGGAAGAAATCAGTAAAATGCTACATTTGGAGCATAGATTTATATGGTGCTGAAACTTGGATGTTTTGGGCAGTAGGTCAGAAACACCTGGAAAGTTTGAACTGTGATGCTGGAGAAGGATGGAGAAGAACAGTTGGACCGATCATGTGAGAATGAAGAAGTGTTACTTAGAGGAGAGGAATTTCCAACGTGAAATAAGTAAATGGAAGGCTAACTGGATTGGTCACATTTTGCATAGAGACTGCCTTCTGCAACGGGTTATTGAAGGAAGGATAAAATGGGGGATAGAAGTGACAGGAAGACGTAGGAAGCTACTGGATGACCTTAAGGAAAGGAGAGAATACTCTCATTTGGAGGAGGAAGTTCTAGATCGCACCATGTGGAGAGCTCATTTTGGAAGAGGCTTTGGACCTGTCTTAATACAGACTACTAAATGAATGAGTATTAAGCTTAGTACTTTTACTTTTCCATCAGTAGAATTCACTTGTGTGTGACATTGGGAAGGCCAGACCATGTGTTGCCAATCACTGGTATAGCAGGTTATTTTTCCTAAAACTTGAACTTCAAAAAAAGTGCATCCTATCTTATGGGCACTGAGTTACGTTATTTATGTTCTCAGTGACCTGTGTTCCCCGTTTTTTGTAACAGCCTTGTTAATTTGTGTCTTATTGGTTGCATTTCAGTCTTGGCTTGGATCACCTTCTAGAACTGTTTGAACGTGAGCATATTACCCTGGATATTCTTGCAGAAATGGGGCATGAGGATCTGAAACAAGTAGGAGTTAGTGCATATGGCTACCGGCATAAGCTTATCAAAGGCATTGATAAGTTGTGCTCCACTGCAGGTCAGTTATAAGTTGTCCTTGTATATATTAGGTTAGGTTAGGTTACAGATGTACATATGTCCTTTGACATGTACTTGTTGTAAATTGGCCTAAAAGGTCAGCACTTTTCATGTTTCTTAGCGGTATAGCATGAATAATAGATACATCTGTATATTTAATTTATAAGGAAAAGAAAATGAAAGGGGAAGGTTGTCAGTTAATGATGGAATGAGAATTAGAGTAGTAATTTTCAGAACCACGGTAACAATTTGCATTAGTTCACATGAAAATGTAAGTACAGTCTGTACGTATCAAAAGTATTGCAAAATGTAGCTGCTTGTACCATCTTGCAACAGAGGGAAGGATTAAGCTGAGAATGCATTCAGAAAGAGAAATATTTTTTTTTCTTGTACCTGTGCATTATGAGGTAGTATTGACAAAGCATCAGAAAGTGACTGAACCTGTGTATGGGTGTGATTGTATTAAACAACATGCAACACAATCACAGAAAATGTGCACCTTACATTCACTAGCCAAGCAATACATGTCATGGGAAAACTGGTTCTAAGGAAAGAAGGCAAGCAGTAGTGTCTTAGGACCCAGGACCTTGACCAATGACAGGTTCTGGTGTTGGCATTGTTGAAAGCGTGCATCTTTTATGAATCCAGTTTTTTTTAGAAAAATGGAAAATAATAATAATAACAGTGTGGTGACAGTGCAAAGTAATTTAGTAACTACATATGCTATTAAAACATACAAAGTCTAATGCCATAAAACCCTGAAATGCACAGTACCAGCAAGTGTTGTGGTACTTCAGTCGGAGTCCTCTCTGTTTGTAGTAGTGATCTTTATCATGTACTCAAATAAACAGTGTTTTAGGGTTCAGGCATTTCCATAATCGAATATTCTTTATAGGCTGTTCTGATGTGTTACTTACATTCATTCTTATTTCTGTATTTATCACCAGTAGCTCTGAGTCATTAGGAACATGTGTTTTAGGAACATTGTGGATGCCTCCATCAAACCCAGGTACATTGCTGGTTGACCTGCTTGGTGAAGATAAGGAGTTCATGGCTGTAGAGGAAGAGATGCAATCTACCATACGAGAACATCGGGACAATGGCCACTCTGGAGGCGTCTTCTGCCGCTACAACATTGTCAGGGTGAGTTCAGTACCCAAAGAAGCAGCTCACAAAACAAGAAAAGTAAAATTCTCAGTATTTAACCTCTGCAGTGCTGAGACAAATGAAAGTATCCCAAGTCATATACCAAGGAAACTGGTGCAGTTACCATATTTACATAAATATAAGATAAAAATTTTTCCTACTCTATCTGAAAAACAGGAATTTGCATTACAGTTACGTCCAAAGTTAAATACATTCTGATTGTATATTTTCCTGAAAATAGAAAAAGGGAGTTGTCATCTGCAGAGCCATCTTTTATTTAGTTAAATAGAGTGTTTATGAATACTGGTTTTTATTGCTCTTGTGACTTTAATTATACTTTGTCTTTGAATGGATGTGAAATTTTGTCTCTTACCATATGGGGGAAGAATGTGGGCTGTCTGTGTTTCAGAACATATCTAAACAGACAATATGGAGCTTTGAGAAATGGAACCAGAAGAAATGTCACGGAGCTTCATAATTTGTACTTTTCACTGGGTATTATGTGGGTGATAAAATCAAGGAGGGTAAAATTGTGATGTATGTTAGTTGGAAGGAAGAATGTTAAGATTACTTGTGTTGTGTTGTGTGGTGTAATAGTGAGACAGTGAATTTTCCAATAGCTTACAAGAAATATCATCATACTGTTACCAAGATGATACCTGTTAGATATTATCTTTACTTATTACCACTTTGCATCCTGTTAGATACACCCTACAGAAGGAATCCCATCTCTACTTATCCACAAGGTATATGCAGTGAGGTAGCATCGTAGTAAAAACCCATGTACACAACTGAATGAAATGGTGAAGACTCTCAGAGGGGTTTCATTTAGTAAGGGCACCTGACAAGGCTAGAAATTATGGGCATATAAAGGACATACCATGGGACTATGTCATCAAGATAGGAGCTGCTGTCAACTAGATAAACTTTGTGCAAGTGTAGAATTAAGCATTTTCTCCTTTGGAAAAGTGTGGATAATCTGTGAAAGCCTACATGGATACTGTAAGCCACATATGCCACATTTCTGTCATCCCAGAAATCACTGCATGGGATTAGATTCTCCTCCTCCTCTCCATTTGCAGCTACAAGATGAATCCTCCCTAACTCTTTACTTTGAATGAAAAAGTAAAAAATTGTCATATGGTAAGGTTTACAGTGTGCAAGACCAAGAAGTGCAGCTTCTTTGTAAAGGATTAAGGAACAATATCCTGAAGTTTCAGCATATGTAACATTGTTAAATACCACTATATTAGTATGGGATGAATTTACTGCACTTGGTTGCGCAAGGGTCTGTTTTATTTTATTTTAGTTTTGTAACCACCTCCAATCTAGAAATGTTTGTATGTCCTTTTTAAGAGGGCATTTGTGTACATCTGTGTCACATTATTTTGGTAGTGGTACATTACAGATACGTTCTGCAGTACTTCATATAGCTAATTCTGTTACAGATCCAGAAAGTTCAGAATCGTAAGTTATGGGAACGATACTCACACCGTAGGCAAGAAGTTTCGGAAGAAAATAGCAATCAGGCCAATGAACGAATGTTGTTCCATGGTTCTCCTTTCATTAATGCCATTGTACAAAAAGGTTTTGATGAAAGGCATGCCTACATTGGAGGGATGTTTGGGGCAGGTAAGATGTATGCCTGTGTATCAGAATATTTCCTTTTAATCTGGGGAAGCAAATAACAGAAACATCAAAAGTTAGCATTCATGAACTGAAAATGCAGAGATAATTACTGGGTGAATGGGCCAGAATTGTTCTTCTCTGTCAGTGTATCCTAGCTTTTCTTATTATCATTTTTGTTTCCCAATTTTTTTCTTTCAAGATTTATATAGATTAAAGATACCTATTTTTATTTCAGGGATATACTTTGCAGAACATTCCTCAAAAAGCAACCAATATGTATATGGAATTGGGGGTGGAACTGGTTGTCCCATGCACAAGGATAGATCATGTTACATATGTCACAGGTAATGGTAATCACATGATTTAATTTAATTTATGCAGTTCTTTGTTTTTAGTGTTACATGTAGCATTGTTGTCAGTTACTACCAGTATGTAGCATCAGCGGCAGGTGGATGAATGTGTGAGTACCTGCTGTTACTATGGGATGTGTTTCCCGTTGATCTTGTTCCCATCCTAGTTTCTCCTGTGTGACCCATTTCTTTCACGCCACCTCTAATCTGTCACTTCCCCAGCTTGACTGATATCAATCTCAAAAGATGGTGGTGCATTCCTCCAACACTTTGGTTCCCACATACCAGAGTGCAGCGTGATTTCATGGTCATGGCAGAGAAGACCAGAGTATGAAAGGGAAATGCTGTTAGTGCAAAGTATAAAACCCTCTTACTTTACTTGTAACAAGATGTAACTGACCCTTGCAGTTGAGCAGTTGGTACTCCTGCTTCCTGTTCGGGAGGTTTTTTTTTATAAAGTTCCTCCAGTTAAAGTTATACCATGACCACTTCTTGCATATCCTTTCCAGCTAATTGTTCAGTAGATACAGAAGTCCTGGGTTCGATCCCCGGCGCTACCAGATTTTCTGAGTAGTAGTGGTTCTGGAACGGGGTCCACTCAGCCTCGTGAGGTCAAACTGAGGAGCTACTTGAATAAAAAAGTAGCGGCTCCAGGTTCAG
>Ga0123355_10008594_pt1 | contig 15428 bp, 10 predicted proteins | sample TergutEmb28metaG_3_FD_89872 | JGI IMG/M metagenome (GOLD analysis project Ga0123355, IMG submission 89872) | Embiratermes neotenicus P1 segment gut microbial communities from Petit-Saut dam, French Guiana - Emb289 P1 | ecosystem: Host-associated > Arthropoda: Insects > Digestive system > Gut ... | reverse complement strand
TCGCTTGCGGCGCATCGGACGCTTGACAGCTACGGCCAAAGAACTCGGCTATCAATTGGTTCCAGTAAACGCTTAAGTCACCTAAAGAAGGAGGTCACAGGCCGAAGGAGGTCACAGGCCAGACGAATTATACTTCGTTGCGAGTTCTCTCCTCCGGTGCCTACTTCTCTGCTCGTGCTTGTCGTCACCCCACGTTCCATGTTCTGTTCCCGAGTGCGCCTCCAACTCGAAAACTTTGCCCGGGGTCATCAAAATGGCGTGCTGCAATGTCCTGAAGAAGCGCCGAAATTAACTCCAAATTGATCGCCTCTTCTGGGTTTCTCTATCCCGCCTCTGGCGCGGTTGGCGGTTGCGACCGGGCCCAAGGCGGACTCGGCATCCGCCGCTCAAATTAGAGACAAAGCAGCGCTCCGGGGAAATTCCGGACGAAGATTTATAGTTGTGCTTGCCTAACCCGCAGTTTTGGTTCAAGCGCGGCACCCAGAAACCAGTGCGGCGAGAATCGAATACCTGAATCAGAAAGCCACTATTACTTTCGAAGAGCGCCTTGCTTGAAGTGGAATTGAACCACCGACCTTTGGGGTTGGCCAGGTAGGAACTGCGGCGGATGTCTCGTTGCCGGCCATGACGGGCATGGATCCGGCGTGAAGCCCTATTAAGATAGCCACGTGTTATGATTCTTCGCCGTGATCGCCAAACTGACTGCTGTTCTCGTGTCCGTCTTTTATTGTTCATTCAGTACACTTGAGGCTCCGGATTTCACTGTAAAGAAGATTGGCGAGGGAGTTTATGCGGCCATCAGTCCTGACGGCAGCAGGGCAGGCAGCAATGCCGGCTTTATCGTGGGCAGCGAGGGAGTGCTGGTTGTAGATACGTTTGTCGACGTTGCTCCAGCGAAAGAGCTATTAGCGGAAATCCGCAAGACAACGAACCTGCCGATCCGCTTCGTGGTCAACACTCATTACCACCTGGATCACACGGGCGGAAACGCGATCTTTGCCGAGGCCGGCGCTACGATTCTGGCGCATCGCAATGTGCGCTCCTGGCTGCGCAGCGAGAACATGAAGTTTTTTCCTGATGCCAAGGCAGAACAAAAGGCGCGCGTGGAATCTCTGGTGCTGCCCGACGTGGTCTATACCGAATCGGTGGACATCTATCTTGGGTCGCGTCTGCTGCAGGTACGCTACATGCTTGGCCATACCGGCGGCGATTCCGTGGTCATTGTTACCGATGCCAACGTAGTCTTCGGCGGGGATCTGATCTGGCAGAAGCACCTCCCTAACTTGATCGACGCCAACACTGCTGACTGGATCAAGTCCCTGGAGAAGCTTCAGGCGGATCATTCCTCGGCAACTTTCGTCTCTGGGCATGGCGACCTCGCCACGCCTGAGGATGTGCGCAATTTCCACGACTATCTGGTTGCGCTGCGCGATGACGTTGCCAAGGCACAGGCGCAAGGGAAATCGGGTAAGGAATTGTCGGATGCAGTCTCGGCGCAAATAAAAGAGAAGTACACCGACTGGGGCTTTCAGCAATTTATCCTGCGCAACGTTCAGCAGACTGCTGCCGAGCTAGCGGGCGAAAAGAAGGTCCCTGTTGCGCCACGGCCGACCGCCGCCCAGTAGTCGGACTGCGCACCCCTTGGAGATTCTGCACTGGCGGCCTGGTCTCCCTCGGCCCCAGGTTAACGTGCAGCTATGCGCGGCGCTTACCCAACAGCACGCCCTGCTCGCTTCCGCGCCCTCCCGCCCGCTGCGGAGATTGACGGCGCCACCTTCGGCTTATCCCTTGCCATTCATGAAACGAATGTTTTCTATCGACCTGCAAAGGTCGACTTTCAGTCCACTCTTGGGGAACCGCTTGGAGTAATGGATTCAACGGATCCAGCAAGCGAGTTCCCTTGTTCGCCACGCCCGACAGCTGTATTCCAAGCCCCGCAGATATGCTGTTGGATTGAGGAAACCCGAGAAGATCTTTACGTTCTCGCAGATGGCACAGGTCTTTTTTGACCCTCTGCACATTGGGCACGTCCCTTCCTTGATCATTGCCACGGTCAGCGATGGCATCTGCTCGCTCCTCATTCTGTTTGGCATGGCAACAAGATGGGCGTGTATCTACGTGTTCTGCAATGTTTTTGTCGCCTGGGCGCTTTGTCATCACTTTATTTTTTGGGGACGAATGGTCGGAGATCATGGCGAGTTGATCGTCCTCTATCTCATTTTCCTCATTGGCATTTTTATTGCCGGCCCTGGAAACTACAGCGTGGACGCTCTGTTGCAGGCCAAGTTTGGTCAGTCACGGCCCACCCTGTCCTCTTTGAGGCCAGAAGCCGAAACAACCAGGGCCATCACGCGATTCTGGCACAAGCAACCCTCGTAGGGCTGGCCGAGAACGCAAGCGTGTACTGCCCCATCATGGAAACGCCCGAGCACATCGTAGCCCGCGCAGAGGGCTACCCGGGTTGGCAACGCGCCGTTTCTCACCACGGTAATGAAGCGCCAGTATCCCGCTGATCACGATACCGGCTGCGGCGGCTGCCACGGGCCGCGGCGGCGGCAATACCCCGTCGCGTCTCGGCGTCCGTGTCTCCGAACGGGGTCGTCAATCGCGAAGAGAAGAGGTCGCTCCTTCGAGCGCCTTCGTGATCGCCGCAGTGTCTTCGAGCGACGCCGCAACCAGCAACGCCTCGGCGTTCGCGAGCAACTCGGCCTGGCTCGAGTTTGGTTCGCGCGTGACGGCGCGGACCTTGTGGCCTCGCTCAAGGAGGCTTCGCGCGACGGCGCCGCCAACCGGCCTGGTTGACGTCGTTGTGCCGCCGGCGCCGATCCGGGCCGCCGCATAGATATCAGTGCGCCCTTCAACAACTTGAACCATCGCGAAGGCCAATCAGCCGCTAGTCATAAATTGCAGTTTGGTTTCTCTCACTGACTGAGACTTAAACGCAATCGAGAGGATAGGCATCCGGACTCCGTGGCTTCAGGCATGGGTTTCTTGATAACCTCGACAATGCTGGGGAGCGTAGCCGTTGCCTCCGATCATTGACGTCCAAAATATCTCGAAAGCATTTGGAGCGAAGCCACTTTTCGAGGATGTCTCTTTTACAGTTTCGGGGACCGACCGAATTGGGCTGATCGGTCCTAACGGCTCCGGAAAATCCACACTCCTGCGAATTCTAGCCGGGACGGAACAGCCAGACAGCGGTAACGTGGCAGTACGAAGGCGCCTCCAACTCAGCTACGTCGAACAGGATTCGAGGTTTGTCGCTGGAGCGAGCATCCGGACTATCCTCGAGAGAGCGATCGAACGCTCGCTAACGCCCGACGCCGAAAGCGGCGCCCACTTTGCAGAGACGTTGGGCCGAGCGGGTTTTGAGGATCTCGAAATGGAGGCTGCCTCATTATCAGGAGGCTGGCAAAAGCGACTGGCGATCGTCGAGGCGCTGGTTCAAACACCCAATGTCTTATTACTCGATGAGCCTACGAATCATCTTGACCTCGCCGGAATCGGATGGCTCGAAGATCTGCTGCGCCAGGCGCAGTTTGCCTCCGTGATCGTAAGCCACGACCGGTACTTTCTCGAAAATGTTGCAACCGACATGGCAGAACTTAGCCGGGTGTACCCCGAGGGTCTACTGCGCGTGCGCGGAAGCTACCGCGACTTCTTGCAGAAAAAAGAAGAATTCCTTCACGCTCAATCGAAGCGTCAGGAGGCTTTGGAAAACCTGGTTCACTCCGAGATTGAGTGGCTTCGGCGTGGAGCAAAAGCCCGTACACGAAAATCCAAAGCCCGCATCGATAAAGCTGGCGAGCTGATGAACGAACTTGCCGGCTTGAATGCCAGAACCCGCGGGGCCACCGCGCAAATTGATTTCTCAGCAACAGATCGAAAGACCAAGCGGTTGATTGAGCTGCAGGATGTCGCTTGCGAAATTGGGAATCGTACATTATTCGAAAGACTAAACTTCATCGTTTCCGCCGGGATGCGGATCGGCGTAGTAGGACCCAATGGCAGCGGCAAGACAACTCTATTGCGCATGCTGCTTGGCGAAGTGGCTCCCAAGAGCGGCAAAATCCGACGCGCCGAATCGTTGCGCGCCATATATTTCGACCAGAGTCGCCAACTCGACCTTAGCTCGACCCTGCGTCGCGCCCTCGCTCCCGAAGGAGACTCAGTCCTACATCAGGATCGCGTCATTCACGTCGCATCGTGGGCCGCGAAATTCCTCTTCAGCGGCGAACAACTGGACCAACCTGTCGAACGGCTTTCCGGAGGCGAACGCGCCCGTGTGCTGATTGCTCAGCTCATGCTGCAAGCGGCCGACATTCTTCTGCTGGATGAACCGACCAACGACCTCGATATCCCCACCCTCGAAATCCTCGAACAGAGCCTGCTCGAATTCCGTGGTTCTCTCGTCTTGGTCACGCATGATCGCTACCTCCTGGATCGAGTGTCTACTGTCGTACTTGGTCTCGATGGTCAAGGCGGTGCGGAAAGCTTTGCGGACTATGGTCAATGGGAAATTTGGCAGACAGAACGCACGCGCGCCCGTAACGAGACCATGACATCAGCACCGACCCTTCCAGGTTCCTCTGCTCCACCAGTACAAACACAAACGAAGCTCTCTTACCTGGAAGCGCGCGAATATGCCGGCATTGAGCAGCGTATAACAGACGCCGAGCAGAGACTACAAGGCAAACGTGCCGCACTAGAAGATCCCGCAATTGCCAGCGATGGGCCCAAGCTCGTTGCCGCTCAAACTGAAATGGAGGCGGCACAAAATGATCTGGACACACTCTATGCACGCTGGGCAGAGCTGCAGGAGAAAGCTGAGAGTTTGTCCCGTCGATGACCGAGATGAAATCGCATTGAATTCAGCCTCTGTCGTTTGCGACGAAGGGTGCGTCAGCCGGAAGCTACACAAAAACGGGCTTGTAGAAAGTTACGGAAAAATGGTGGGCGACTCGTAGTAGCAACCGTCACTATCGTGGCACCGCCGGCAATTGTCGCTTTAGCCTCGGTGCGAAGGAGGCGCGGTGCGTCCCACATCAACATCTTCTGCTCTTCCTCCCTCTGCTAACGCGTCTGTAAAGCGGCAGCCTAGTCGGCCAACTCGTGGGACTCCAAGATAATCGTTGCGGAGGGTGTCGCGAAAGGTCAGCGCACGGGCCTGGTCTCTGTCGCCCGGAACGCACGGGTCAGACTTGCCAAAACCGTCGTCGCTCATGATTGCTGGGGAAATTCAGGCATGCACCAGGAAATGGCGGACGGCTTCGGCGCGACGCTGTGAGAATTGCAAGTTCTACGTCTGCGTGCCGATGTCGTCCGTATATCCGGAGCCAGCAATGTGTACCTCTTAAGCGTCATCACGATCCGGCGATGCGATTGAGGATGTGGCGGTATTCCGGTTTAAGTTTGCATTATTGACTTGCCGCCCAGCGTCATCACCAAACCCATGGCGGTACGACGCGTTTCAGCGATTTGCCCGAGGGCGTAATGGAACGTGCGGAGGACGCAACCTTCCGAGGCCTCGGCTCCCGGTAGGTGAAACTTTTTCGGCCCAGCCGCAGCATCACCTTCCCTCGCGTGACAGCACGATTGATATTGGCTTCGGCCGACGATCGGAGGCGACGATGCCAAGCACTCCCTGATCGAGTCAGATCGATTGGGGTCGAGCTACGACTTGATCGCGCCCACTTTAAGACTATCGGAGATCATGTTGACAAAGCGCGCACTGAGTGTAACGCTTGTGCGCCGTGCGATCTTGGGTTCACGTACGATTCTTAAATCTATCCTCAAGAGGAAGTCCCCCAATGCGCTTCTCACCTTCTTGCACGCACATGCCACTCCGGCAGTTCCTGAGCTGCATCATCCTAGGAGCTCTTCCGTGTATTGCCCAGACGGTCGCAGTAGTCCAGACCAATGGCGACCAGTCGGCCCTCCTTAGCCCGCAACCATCTCTCACCTTCGTGCCCGGGACCGGGAGCCAGTTCGCGATTAACGTGGACGACACCGTGCACTTCCAGACCCTCGAAGGCGTCGGCGCATCATTCACGGATTCTGCGGCGTATCTGGTCGCCAACAAGCTCACAGCATCGCAGCAAGCGCAGTTGATGCAGGATCTTTTCAGCCCTAGCGGCATCCACCTGAGCTTCCTTCGGCAGCCCATGGGCGCAACAGACCTTGCCCTGAGCAATTACACTTATGACGATGTCCCCGCCAGCGACACCGATCCGCAGATGACGCATTTCTCTCTTGCTCATGACGAGGCGTACATCATCCCGGTGGTCGGGGCCGCTCTGGCCGTCAATCCCTCCATCCGCGTTCTGGGCTTGCCCTGGTCCCCGCCGGCGTGGATGAAGACCAGCGGGTCCACCAATGGCGGCACACTCGACCCACAGTATTTCCCCGCGTTGGCGAAGTACTTCGTCAAGTTCGTGCAGGCTTACGAAGCACACGGGATTCCGATTCATTACCTGGCCGTGCAGAACGAACCCCTGTACGAGACGGGCGGATATCCGACGATGTTCATGAATCCTCACGATGAGGGCACCTTTATCAGCCAGTATCTCGGCCCGTCGCTGCGTCAGCAAAAATTTCGCACGCAAAGATGGGATTTCTCGCGCATCAACTCCGATCCGCACGACGCGACGCCCGGCATTCTGGGATACGAGCACAACTGGGACAATCCGCTCTACCCCGAACTGCTGGTGCGCGATCCCGACGTTCTCAGATACCTGACCGGCGTTTCGTTTCACTGCTATGCTGGGGATGTGACAGCTGCGCAGAATGCAGTGCATGATCTCGATCCCGGCAGTCCGATCTTCTTCACCGAGTGCACGGGCGGATTTTGGGCGACTAACTTCGCGAACAATCTTTCGTACATGGTCGAGAATGACGTGATCGATGTCCTGCGCAACTGGGGCAAGACTGTCACGCTGTGGAATATGGATCTCGATCAGACAGGCGGTCCGACCGTGCAGAACGGCTGCACCGATTGCCGCGGCGTGGTGACCATCGACACCAGCACCACACCCGCTACGGTCTCGAAGAATGTGGAGTACTACGTCCTCGGGCATCTCTCCAAGTTCGTACAGACGGGGGCCTGGCGAATCGCCTCGAACAGTTACGGCTCGGGCAGCGTGGAAGATGTCGCGTTCAAGAACCCCGATGGCAGCATTGCAGTTGTTGTCCTGAACGCAGCTGCGAGCGCGAATTCCATCACGCTCAACTGGCGCGGCGAGAATGTGGCCTACACCCTACCTGCGGGTGCCGTCGCAACTTTCTACTGGCAGGGATACCCTGGCAACACCTTCGGGATCAGTGCTGGTCCGGATCAGCAGATCGTGGCTCCGGGCGGCAAGACGGGATTTGTGGTCGACGTGAGCCGGTATGGATTCGACCGCGGTTCTGTCGATCTCGATCTTGGCAGCCTGCCTGGCGGCGTTTCCGGAGAACTCTCCGCCTCGGAAGATGATTCCGGCCAGTCACTGCTTCAACTCGAGGTGAGCAACGGAGTTTCCGCTGGCAATTATCCAATCACTGTTACGGGCACGCAGGGCAACACACAGCGTTCCGCGTCCGTTCAGCTCACGGTCGGCGGCGCAGATCAACCCTTCACCGGAATCCCGCCCGTCTTCCCTGGCCTTGTCCAGGCTGAGAACTATGACCTCGGCGGAAAGGGCATCGGCTATTTCAACCTCAGTTCTTCAAACCCTGCCGGTACAAACTACCGCCCCAGCGACACCGTCGGGATTGAGCCCACCAGCGACACCGGCGGCGGCTACGATGTGGGCTACACCGCCGAGGGCCAATGGCTGGAATACACAGTGAATGTGGCCCAAAGCGGACTCTTTCAGTTGCAGGCCCGAGTCGCCTCTCTCGGACCGGGCGGCTATTGGCACGTCGAGTTCGACGGGCAGAACAAGACTGGCAATCTCTTTGTTCCGGCGACGGGGTGGTGGCAAAACTGGACCACGCTGGTTTCCCCTGCCATGGAACTCAGAGCCGGTATACACAACATGCGCGTTGTGATGGATGGCAACGGCCCCACCGCCGGCATGGGCAACTTCAACTGGTTTGCCGTGGAACCGTTTGCATCGTCAATGTCGTTCACAGCCAGTCCGGCCTCGATACCCGGCCGCGTGGAGATGGAGAACTTCGATGGCGGCGGCAAGGGCATCGCCTACTGGAACGGCAACACCCAGAACAACGGCGGCGCTAACTATCGACCTGGGGAAACCGTCTACATCGAGTCGTGTTCCGATACAGGCGGCGGCTACGACGTAGGCAGTACCAACCCCGGCGACTGGCTCAACTACACCGTAAACGTTGCCAATCCGGGCATCTATACGCTTCACGTACGCGTGGCGACTCAAGTAGCAGGCGGAGTCTTCCATGTCGCCCTGGATGGCGACGACATCAGCGGGCACATCTCGGTTCCGCAGACGAACGGATGGCAGACCTGGCATACGCTCGATGTACCTGGCATTCGACTACCAGGTGGCATTCATACTCTGCAGATGGTGATGGACACGGGCGGCTACTACAACACCATCGGCAACTTCAATTGGTTCTCGCTCGACTAAGCGTGCCGGCCTGCAGTTCTCGGAGGACTGCACGCCGAATGAGTCACCGCTGACCAGGCCGCGGCATTCATTGAGACGCCGAAAGTCTGGATGGTGCTTCGCGCCCACAAGGTCATGTAGGTTTACATTTGGTGGTCACGGTCAGGGCAATAGGTTTCAGAATTCTGAGGGCATTAGGAAGGTACGATGCAATTCATTTTGGGAGTTGTTCTCTTTGTAATTGTGATTGGGGCTGTTGATGCCGGTGTTCCCTGGCCGCGTTGTGGAGCGAAGGAGGCGAAGAAGTGATCGCCGGGCATTTCGGATTTGCTGCCATCGTCAAGTCGCGGGAAACTCGGGTTCCCCTCTGGTCGCTCATGCTGGCGACAGTGTGGCTCGATATTGTCTTTATCCCCCTGCTTGCAATGAAGATCGAGACATTCAAGACCATACCCGGCCTGCCTGGCGGCTACGGAGAGAATATTATCTACGCGGATTACACGCATTCGCTCCTTGGTGCGTTGGCATTGTCTGCCGTGTTCGGTCTGATCTTTGCACCGCGATGGGGCAGGGGCTGCGCCATCGTGCTCGGACTGGTCTCTTTTTCCCATTGGCTGCTCGATCTGGTCGTTCACCGTCAGGATATGCCCATCCTGCCCGGCAACCTTGGCCATTTCCCCAGGCTCGGATTCGGTTTGTGGCAGTTCAAGACAGCTTCAATCATTGTGGAGCTTCTTCTGGTGATTCTGGGCGCATTGTGTTATTGGAGTTCCGCACGCGCTGCCACTGCTGCGGCAGGCCGGGGCCAGGCCAGAGCGATGATCACTGCAATGCTCATTTTTGTCTGTGGCGCTACGGTGCTTACACTCGATGTCACTGCATTGCTGGGATGACTTCGAGAGGCTCCCTTAATGACAGCTAGGGGTTTTATTCTCAACATCTGAATCCCAATCTCCCGAACCCGCCTCGCGCAGAGCGAATCGAGGTCTGGATTCAATCCAAGGTGCTTATCGACCCAGAGCCAGACCCAAACGCATGGTTGCCCTGTCAATACAAGTGCATTTCGACGGGAACTCCAGCTGTGTCGCAGGTTTCCTCTCGAAAGGCGGCTTGCCGAAATAAAATGAAGTTTTGTTCAAGGCTGCTGTCGATTTGCGCACTTTGTGAGTGGAGAAGCCATAGCGGATGCGAGGGCAGCGGTTAGCGTACGGATGAAGAACGGCAAGGTGTCTGTTACCGACGGCCCCTTTATCGAGACGAAGGAGCAGTTGGGCGGTGTTGGGATTAGCGAAGCGAAGGACCTGAACGAGGCGATTGCCTTGTGGTCCAAGCACCCCGCCATGGTCTTCGACGCGACGGGATTTGAGATTCGGCCGATTGTCGACATGACGGCCTTGATGGACGCGAGCAAGCAACGCCGACAAGCCGCTGGGAAGAAATGACCGTGACTTGCGTGGCGGGCGGGGCTCATCAGCATCCGTCCGCCAGCCCTTGACCAAACAGTGCTCCCACGAGGGCGCAAACGACCGGTGACAACCTACTCGTGCCAGACCCTTCACCTGCATCGCAGCTTGAGCAGGGCTGCCAGCTCGCCTGGTGTAAAGGTCAAACGGGATGGCCCACGTCCAAAGGGTTTCCGTTTTGCTGATAACTTTGTGGCCACGATCGACCACGGTTCCCACTACAGAAGCTCAATGGCTCAATGTGCGGCTGCTCAATGTGCCGCTGTGGTAGACAGCGGGTCGTGTTGAATCCGGGAGACCACTTCGGATGGGTCGGCACCAGGTTGGCAACTGACGGTGATGTGGTAGATCGAAGGTCCCCTCACTCATAACGAAGTGCCACCATGGGATCGACCTTTGCCGCACGGCGGGCGGGCAGATAGCAAGCCAAGCCGGAGACCACGGCGAGCAGCACGCTTACTGCGAAAAAAGTAACAGGGTCACGCGCGTTAATGCTGTAGAGCAGGCTCGCGACCCATTGCGACGCAATCAGCGCCACAAAGATTCCAATCACGCCACCAACCACCGTGAGCCGCACACCCTGGCTGATCACCAGCCGCAGAATATCGCTACGCTGCCCGCCAAGCGCCATGCGAACACCGATTTCGCGTGTGCGCTGCGCTACTATGTATGAGAGTACGCCGTAGAGCCCGAGCGCCGCCATCAGCGCTGCGAGCAATGCGAGAGAAACGGAAAGCGTAGCGACTAGCCGGGCATTGAACATGGAATCGCTGATCTGCGCCGTGATCGCGCGCATGCCATTAACCGGCAGATTGGGATCGAGCCGCTTGACAGCAGAACGAAGCGTCGCCGCCATAGGCTCCGGCTCGCGGTTGGTGCGCACGTAAAAGGTGAGAGCGCCTAGACGCAGGTCCTGCGAGTATGGCATGTACATAAACGGCACAACGTCGCTTCGCGGGCCGTCCCATTTACTGTTCGCGACAATGCCGACAATCTCTATATCGGGATGAACGTTGGTGCCGGCGCCTTGTGCGATGTGCAGACCGCTGGGATTGCGTCCAGCGAAGAACCGCTGCGCCAGCTTTTCGTTGATGATGCAGACCTTGGGGCTCGTCGCGCCGTCAGCTTCGGTGAATTCCCTTCCCGCCACGAGCGCAATGCCCAGGGTCGAGAAATAACTCGGGCCGACATATGTCGCGAGCACGTTCGTATCTTCATCGTGCGCCATCGTGTAACCTTGCGGCGTAATGTTGAAGCCCATGCTATCGCCCGAGAACATTGGGATGGTGGAAATGCTGACCGAGCCAACACCGGGCAGTCCGGCAATTTCGCGCCGCGCTCTGTCTGCAAATTGCAACGTCTGGGCAGGAGTATTCCCGTTCAGATGCGGCGAGACGGAAAATTGCACTACTTGGTCTGCATTCACGCCCAGATTGGCGCGTTCAAGGTTCGCGAGTGTGCGCGCAAAAAGTCCGGCGCCCGCCAGAAGCACCGCCGTAAGGGAGACCTGGGCCACAATCAAGGCCTTGCGCAGCCCGACCCCGGAACGGCTTTCGGACGCTCTAGGGCCTTGCTCTTTAAGATCGGAATGCACATCCATGCCCGTAGCGCGCAGCGCCGGCGCGAGGCCGAAGAGGATGCTGGTTGCAAGCGTCAGCGCGATGGCAAAGCAGAGCACGCGATAATCGAGACTGCTGGCGAGGCCGAGCATGCCCTGGCCGGGTGCAATCGCGTGAACCATCGCACTTATGCCCCACGTAGCCAGCGCGATTCCGGCTGCGCCTCCGGCAAGGCCAATCAGCAAACTCTCGGTGAGCAGTTGGCGAATCAGCCGCATACGCGCTGCGCCCATTGCCAAACGTACGGCTACTTCGCGCTGCCGCGCTTCCCCGCGTACCACCAGCAATCCGGCAAGATTCGCGCAAGCAATCAGCAGCACCAATGCGACCATGCTCATCAGCACTAGCAGCGGCTCTTCTGCATCCTGCTGCAAGACCAGGCGCCCGTGTGCGCCGCTTATGAGCAGCAGGGGCTTGGACGAGTATCTCTTCAAAAGCTCAGGGGAAAACCCGCCGCGTATCTTTCCGTCCTCTTGGAGGAGGGCAGCATAAATTGGCTGGAGTGAGGCCTGCGCTGCGACGCGATTGATGCCCGGCTTGAGGCGGCCGGCCACGGGCAGCCAGAAATCGTCGCGGGCCTCAAGGGGATGGCCTTCCGTCGGCATCATCTGCGACTTCATGGTCACGGGAATGAAGATGTCGGGCCCCTGGCCGATCTGGATTCCATCGAATCCTTTGCGCGCCACGCCCACCACGGTAAGCGGAACTCCATTTATTACCAGCGGCTGATTCAGGATGGAAGGATCGTCCCCGAATTGCCGCGACCAATAGCCGTAGCTGAGCACCGCAACGGTATTCGCGCCGGACGCGGTTTCATCATTCGCAGTCAGCAACCTGCCCAGCGCAGGCTGGATTTCGAGCGTTTGAAAATAATTTCCGCTCACTAATACACCGTGCGCGCTTTGCGTGGTGCCGTGCCCGCAGACATTGATGTCAATGCCGCGGTACGCCAGCAAACCCGAAAAAACAGAGGCGTGCTCACGCAGAGTTTTATACTTTGGATAGGAAAACGACTGCGCGCAGTTATCAATATCAGACCAGCAGTGGGCGTTCTGCGGTCCAGGCGAGCGCAGCACCATGAGCCGTTGCGGGTCGGGTACGGGTAAGGTACGCAGCAGGATTTGGTCGGTCAGGGAAAAAATCGCCGTGTTCGCGCCAATGCCGAGCGCTAGCGTGAGTATGGCAACTAGGGTGAATGCCGGACTGCGCAGCAACTGGCGCGAGCCGTAGCGGACATCCTGGCGAAGCTCGTCCCACCAGCGCCAGTGGGTTGACTCATAAAACCGTTCCTGGGCCTGGGTCACACTGCCGAAGGCGCGACGCGCGGCTGCGCGGGCCTCTAGGTCGTTGAAGCCCTCCTCTTTCAATCGGTCGGCTTCGAGTGTGAGATGCGCTTCGAGTTCGGCGTCAAAATCGCTCTGCTTCCTTTTGTACCAGAACATGGCATCACCCCTGAGCGGCTGGGGATTCGAGAATGCGTCCAATCGCGGCCACCAGGCGGTTCCATTTTGCAGTTTCTTTCACAAGCTGCTTGCGACCAGCTTTGGTCAGTTGATAGAAGCGCGCCTTGCGGTTGTTGCTGGACGTGCCCCACTCGGCGGAAACCCAGCCGCGCGATTCTAGACGCTGCAGTGCCGGGTAAAGCGCGCCGTGTTCGATAAGCAATTCGTCGTCGGAGGTCTGTTGAATGGCGCGGGCGATACCCTGGCCGTGCTGCTGGCCGAATATCAGGGTGCGGAGAATGAGAACGTCCAACGTGCCCTGCAGGAGTTCGAGGCGACCTTTCTCCTCTTGGGTTGCCATTCAACCAGAATCGTAATCAGCCTCAGGTAAGATGTCAACCCAAAGCAAAACCGTAAGGAAGGACTGAACTTTGATGAGCAATAATCGCATGATATTTCGATATTCGCGATATTCGAGCCCACCGACGCTCCAAAGAAAGCAACATAGTAACGACCCGAAACCTGGAGGGCAAATACACTTCACCGGTTGATTTTTAGGACCCACGCAGGCTGCCCATAGAGTTCTTCGGGCAAATCGGGAAGTTCGATTCTCAAGCCGTTTTTTGAGCTCTTGAATTTCAAACGAGTCGCCGAACCCAGCAGGCTCACAAATTTCGCCGAATCTAGGTCCTTAATAAGGAGGCTACGTCGGGACCAATGCGGCAGAATCGCGTAAACACTGTCACCTTTTTCCGTAAAGAATGCTTCGATCGAAGCCTTACCGTCGCTGGCTTTATCGATCAACTGGGTAACGTCATAGGCCGACGAATATTTCTTGTTGTACTCGACTTTGGGCACTACGCCCGCTGTCCATTGGCGCGTCTCTTTCCAAGGCTTGGTGCCATAGATTGCTTCGCCATTGATTTTGAGCCAATCGCCGATCTGGTTGAGCCGCTGTTCCATGATGACGGGAATGGTACCGTCAGCTTTAGGCCCGATGTCCAGCAACAGATTGCCGCCACGGCTGACGGTGTCCACAAGGATAAAGATGAGTTCCCTTCCGGTGTGATAAACGTTGAGGTCCTCAGCGCGGTTATAGCCATAGCTCACTCCCATTCCGCGGCTTTCTTCCCAGGGATGCTCACTGCCGCTCATGCCGGCCGTATACTCCGTCGTCCAATAACCGCCGTGCACATGGAGCGTATCACTTCCCCAGCGGTCATTAATGACCACCTCGTCCTTCACCGGAGAATCATTGAAGAGCCAAGCGAGCAGTTCCGGACTTCGCCACTGGGCGGAGGTCATTTCCCACTCGCCATCGCTGAAGATGATCGACGGCTTGTAATGCATAACCAGATCTTTGAACTGCGGGAACATGTGTTCCCGCACGTAGCGCGGCTTGTCATAAAGCCAGAGGGGGTTGTACCACTCGTAAAGGGAGTAGTAGTAACCCATTTTCACGCCTTTGCGGCGGACGGCTTCTGAAAGGTCCCCCAGAACGTCACGCCTCGGCCCCGTTTCAACCGCGTTCCATGGGCAACCCCAAGTTGTCGATGCCTCCTTGCTGGGCCACAATGCGAATCCCTCATGATGCTTCGAAGTCAGGACCACGTATTTCGCCCCCGATCCCGCGAGAACTTCGGCCCAGTGATCGGGGTCAAACAACTCGGCTTTGAATTGAGATGCGAAGTTCTGATAGGGAAAGTCGGCACCGTAAACCTTCTGATGAAATGCCCACGTGCCTTTTTCAAGTTCGTTCGCGTTGGGATCGTTGCGGCCATTCCTCAGAGCGTGCCAGTACCACTCAGCGTAAGCAAGCTTCCCCGGGATGACCGGAGCATAAGCAGGCACAGAATAGGTGCCCCAGTGAATGAAGATTCCGAACTTCGCCTCGCTGAACCAGACTGGCGTGGGCCGCTTGTCAATGGACTCCCAGCTCGGTTCGTACTTCTGTCCGAACACCGGAAGGACCAGGAACCAAATCAACAACAAAAGAGTATTCGCCTTCTTCATCAAACTCTCCCAAAAGGACCGCAGGCGGCGCATCACGCGCCTGGGATCCGCAAATATTTCACGGGCATTGTGGGAAGCATCCATGCACGTAGAAGATGAAGCGAAGGGGGTTGGCTGGTCAGGTGCCCCGCCGGTGGCGGCCCCAAGCCACATGGACCGCGAACACAAACAGAGCAGCTGTTGCCCCCAGGAAGAGAACCTTCCATGGCATCGGATCCGATGCCTGCCGGGGTATCGGGAGCGATCCGCTCGGCAAGGCCTCCTCCCCTTCCGCGACCGCCCGCCGGAGGCTTTCCGCTTCGCGCCCTGAGGAGTTGGGCGTTGGTT
>Ga0123355_10008593_pt1 | contig 15428 bp, 21 predicted proteins | sample TergutEmb28metaG_3_FD_89872 | JGI IMG/M metagenome (GOLD analysis project Ga0123355, IMG submission 89872) | Embiratermes neotenicus P1 segment gut microbial communities from Petit-Saut dam, French Guiana - Emb289 P1 | ecosystem: Host-associated > Arthropoda: Insects > Digestive system > Gut ... | reverse complement strand
ACTTGGTACGTTTTTGCATGGAAAAAGAGGTATATTAAGCAGTAAGTACGGTATGTAAGTGTATGTAAGAAAGGACTATGAATTATGTGCGGTTATGTATGACTGTACGTAGCGCTTGCTGTCGTGAGGGATGGTAGGTGAAGGTAGGGTTCCCCCGTGACGTATTGCCGCCGTGAGGATTGGTATATGTTTAGGGTATGGTCTTGAAATGTGGAAATTTACTTAGTACGTTTCGCATTCAAAAATAGGCTTATTAGGCCGTAAGTGCGGTATGTAGGTGAACGGAAGAAGGGACTGTGAATGATATATAGCATCTTACCATGTGTTTTTCCCCGGCACGTGTAAGCGGACTTACTATGTTTTGAAACGTGAATGCTGTAATGCTTCATTGGCAAACGCGTTTCTGGTTACTGATGAAGTCATACCTTCCAGCTCCTGAGTCAGTGTAGTCCTGGCATGTCGGAAAGCATTCAGTGTTCTTCCAAAGTTTTATTTGATGCTACCTGCTACATAGATGTGTGTAGGAAAGTTCTAGCTCCGAACTAGTGTCGTCGCCGTAGTGAAAAGTGCATAGCTCCGGTTGAGGTGTTGAAAAGTAGTTAGCCTATTAGTGTCAAGCCCAGGATGCTGAAAAGTTCTTAATCTAGTAGTGTTACAGAGGTGTCAAGCTCCCGAACGAGTGGCGCAGTGCATAGCGCTGGCTGGGGTACTCAAATGTTTGTGGCCTGAGAAGGAAACGAGTGACGGAGTTGGGAGTAAGTCCGTAGTGTTACAGGGCCTCCCGACCGATCGTCGCCGTAAGTCGGTGCTGAAAAGGTTTTAGCCTGAGGGTGAAGGAAACGAGATACGGAGGTGGGAGTAAGTCCGACACGGCCTTCTGACTGAGTGTCGTAAAAAGTTCCTAGCCATATCGTTGTTCCTCTGCGCTGGTCATCTCTGTCTGCTCCGTATGCACAGAGCTGACGCATCAGACGTGAGAACTGTAACACCTCTTAAGCTACTGCAGTAAGTGCATTCCAGCACGCGGTTTGGAAACAAAAGACTTGAAGCTTACGTGAGCGTATGCTGGGGTGGGGATTAGACATACGGTTCTGTATAAAACGTTGCATTAAATCCTTATGGCAACTGTGTTCTCAACGCTGCTGCTGCTACTGCTGCTGTGAAATCAATTGTGTTCATAACCCTGCTACTGCTGTGAAATCCACCATGTTCTCAACGCTGCTACTGATTTGAAATCCACTGTGTACTCAGCGCTGCTGCTGTGAAATCCACTGTGTTCTCAACGCTGCTGCTGCTACTGCTGTGAATAAGACAGGTAGGTGGGACTTGAATTAAACTTATTTATGTCCTAGTGAAACGGCAAATTATAATTAGTATCTACGTTTTAGCTTAATGGCTTCTCTAACTGGACAAAATTTCGACGGTTTACCGGTTTTACCGACACCTATGATAATTATCAGAGCAAAGCCGGAAATGTTACGTGGTTCAATGAGTTTGCACCTAGTGGCGAGGAACGTATTGCAGAGGTTCTGTTATGGGCATTCAATTCGACGGGGCTATGTTGCACAATTGCCGGCGAATTTGCTATGTATACAGGGTGTAAATTAGCATCCCGCCCTGATTCAATCGCCATATACATTGTCACCCTCAAAAGTGGATTTCGGACATTGCCGTGTTGATGCAAAAGCAACCTACTTCTGCGTTTATGAATAGGCAGTTTAGAGTTTGTATGCGTGCCCGAATGGTCCATTCCTGGTAAAATATTGCATTATGTTATCAGGTATGGAGTAGATGATAACGTGCTCAGAATTGTGTGTATAGATAGTGTAAACCCCTGCGGCCCGCGGTCCAATATGGATTTAACATAGTACATATGGTCAACTTTTGAATATTATTGCGCCAATTATGCAGTAGTCATGCTACCATCGCATACCTCATGTGATGAAATTTTATACGTACGTCAATACCAAGCTGAAATAGGTGGCGAGATTTCACGGCTTTGTGGACAGTGCGTATGCAGTACCGAGAACCCTCGCACGTATTATAATTTTGGATGTAAAAAACCTCAAACGTGTGCCTGCGTACTTTGCTGTAAGCAGCCCATTCTTTAAAATCAGCTGCCTCCGAAATTGTTTGACCTGTATAATGAACAAAAATTCCGTTTTGATAACGCAACTACGTGTAAACCTATTGAAATTCCCAACTTTGTAGACATTTTATTCACGTCAAACACTTTGAGTCACGCCTCATACAAGCTCTGGCAATGTGGTACTACTAGCCACAATGGTCTACACCACAGACCTGTGATTACCTAGGGTAGAGAAAGCTTCCCCGAAGAATAAATATATAGGTAGGTGGAGCTTTGCATATAAAGTAAAAATTCACAGTATTGTGTTTAGCAGAAATGTAAGCGTCCCCTGTATTATGTTTGTTGAGGTGAGCCATAACGGAGAGCGATCTGTCAAGACACCTCAAAACAAAACTACCGTACATCTAGAATTTGGCTTACATTTCTGAGGTCAGTAAAATGTGTGAGGTTATATGGCAGTGTTTCCATCTAGGTATCATGTTGCTGCTTCGACGGGAAGAGGGTGTTCCCTGCGATGCTGTTGCAACACGCGCCAGGCAGAGAATGGTGGCAGGATATATATGGTTAGTGCTACAATACGAAATGAAACAACATTCAACATTCAGTGCCGTTTATTAAAAAAGTGATACATTAACACAAATGTTACGAGTTTCTCGTACAGATGAGGGCAGTCTATGTTTATACTAGCGTTAGGCATTGGTTCGATATATGATACCGAAGTTAAGGATTACGTCACACAACACGCCCGACAAAGCGATAATGTAATCGCGCAATTTTTGCTGTAGGATGTGACACTCGCACCATAGTCCATGTCAGGTTGTGTCAGGCTTATGTACTCCGTGCCGACAAACAGTATGTCCGACCCGTGCCTCTTCGGCGTGTGTAGTCGAAAGTTGCCACTCTCACATTTCATAATGACGCGTTCCCGGCCGACACATGGAATCGCATATAGTAGGCAATCTGCCGACGTGGCATGGACTTGGACCCGCCCTGTCGAATGTCGCCGAATTCCACCAAAGTTTGATAGTCACGTGCAGGGTAGAAACCTACAGACACGTACTTGGTCTCGTCCTCGTTGATGAAGAACATGCGTCGGAGTAGTGCCCGCTTGGGATCGAAGGCGAGATTGGCAGACCAGTAGGTACAGATGTCGGATGATTGAGAAGATGCCAGCTGCTCCACCTGGATCTGATGCAACATTATCATGTTCGCGCCGGCAACAGCAGCAACAGCAGTGCCGTTTGAGGTGGCCCGTTTTCGTCTAGATGCCATCGTAGCAGGAGCATAGTGACGGGTTGGGCGATGTGTACAGCCGGTTTATAGGGCTGCAACAAAATCGGAAGTATTACGTGTTATGTCGGGAGGGCATTGGACGAAATGTTTCTTCTGCAGATAGTACATCAAACAACCGTAGAGAGAATGCGCGGTTTTGGTTGCGCAAGCAAATTTGGGAAACTTGTTGCAGGGCAGGGTACACCAGCGCTCGTGATTGAAAGAGTCGTGCGGAGGGTAATTGACATCCTCTTGTTTATGGATCGGCGATCCAGTCAGTCCGGCTAGGAACGTTCATTTCGAGTCGCCCTACGCGTAGAGGTGGGCGATACCGGCAACGGCCTCATTGAGGTCCGTGTGTGCAACCCCTATAATCTATTTGCCCGTCTATTCAATTTATGCTGTTCTCTGTCGAGCCGTGATCCATTTTTTGGGGTGCTTGAAACGGAGCGTCTCGGAGGCGGCGACGCTGTCCACGCAGAGTTCGTTCACCGTCTCATTCTGCCGCCCCCGCAAGAACTCGTAATCGATCACGGTCTCTCTACTGCTCCCAGCCATGTTAGATTAGGAATGATGAGAATCGGTAAAATACTTATAGGCAGCTTCGACTGCATTGACCCCAGCCACCACGCGGCATTTCGGCCCTGAACATCCCCTCCACCAGCCGGTCTACGTTACACGCGTCGAAGAGCGTTATGAATTGCTGGAGAGTGTAGCCCGATCCTTGTATAAGGCGAACAGACAGCAGTACTTGCCGCAGACGTCGCTAGTCAGACCTTTCAGCCTTCTCTTATGGACCCAGATCGTGAAGTTACGCCTTATGAATACCAGGATTTCGGGCACGAACGTTACGATGCTGTACGAATCAAAGCAGAATGCACTCGAAGATTTGAGTAGGAAGTGTATTGCTAGCCAGTGTGAACCTCCCTCTGTGGGGATCGGCATTGACAATGTCGGTGCACATTTCCGTGATGGAACGTGGCAGGAGATCGGAGGCCTGGACGTCATGGAAGGAATTTACATTGCGCAGTGTACACAGTATCTGCACGGTGTCCATCAATTTTTGAAGGCGGTCGTGACGTGGCGCCCTCAATTAATGAGGACGGAATTGTAAAATTCTAGGTTCAGTAGGCACGTGATCGCCTCGGGTAATGTCATGGAATTTCAAATCCACCCTGATATTACCAACTTCGGGGTGGGATGTGTGACCCTCAGAAGCGCCCCGATCGGGTATGACATCCGAGAGTGAAATAGCCGTTTATAAACACATCGTGCGTTATCTGATGTTCCGAGTTCGAGTGATGTATGCCGGGCCCTTCGAACAATGTCCTATAGACCATTACGGAGGTCTTTTCGTGATCCATGCCCAGAGATAGTTCCTCATTAGGGAACTATTTTCGTTTACAAACAGCGAAAAATCGCGTATATCGTAATGTTGAAATTTGTACGGGTTGGTGTCCTGCGAACCTATAAAATCGGCATTCTTAACCATGGTAAAGATGAGGCTTTTTGGGACTGGGCCAAATACGGCGTTGTCTATAGACAGGCGTTTTGATCCGGCAGAGAATGTGAACGTCGTGCGTTCGACTCCCGTCATGTTATACCGCGCGATTGCCCCCGTGTTCAACGTAGAAGTATGAGCTAACAACATGACGGGGTCAGGTGTTATGCGCTTGAACAATAATTGGGTGTCCAAAAACTTGAAAGTGGTCTTTGAATCGGCGGCTTTGCTCATCATGTAGAAACTCGGTAGGGGTTTCGTCAATCTGATCTGCAGGCTCACGCCCGGTAGTGAGACGCGATACGTTAAACAAATCTCTATGCAAGCGCCCGAAGAGCTGTATCTCTTTACTAGCGCTAAATCTCCCAGCGAGTGATGAATACCCGGTTAGTCGTGGCATTCACAGACTCGGCCGCGGGGTCACAAGGCAGCATATCTCCCGTGTCACGATACAAGTACGCGTTCGTGAGATGCGTTGCTACCTCATCGGTGCCATATGTCGGGAGAGTCTCGAGATAAGAGCGATAATTATAGGGCTCTCTCATCTGCGTGATTGTAACGCCTTGAGAGCGACGTTACATTGAACAGTTAGTGGAGGATTTTATAGATCACGGCCGTGTTGTCCGAAGTGTCCAATCCTTTCCAGAACCCGAGACTAATTTACCGCGGACGTAGAGTATGATTTCGAGATGTATGTAGGTCTCGTTATCGGCAGGTATAAAACATTCCAGTTCATTTTGATCCACGAGGGCGATAAGTTTGTACGCGGTCTCATTAGTCGCGAGCACAGACATGTGAAGGGGTTTGTGCGCGAAGATGTTGAACTCGCTACTTTCGGACACTATCTCTGGCAGACATGATGTGACTGAATAAGACTAGGAGAGTCCCTTTTTATTACTCGGCCACGCTTTGTTGTATTCCTTGGTTTTTGCCTCCCCGGTCCGGCGTCTTCGTCGTTTTCCGTCTGACAGTTTGCGAATCCTGCCCCGCAAATTGCTGATTAAATACTTTGTGGATTCAGTGACGTGTTTAGACACGGCATCTGAGACTTGTTTAGATATGATATCCTCTGCATACACGTTGGGTGACGTATTTTTCGAGATATCGGTGAGGATCTTGCCGTCTGTACGGAAAGTCTCGCGGCCCACAGCTTTAACCCCACTCCAAGGAGAGGTCTCACCCAGCGGAAGAGACTGCCGAAAAATTACCTATCCCATGTCCTCGCTGAAGGTAGAGCGGGGCTGAATAGATAAGGACGACCCAGTTTATTGAGGTAGTACGTCTCTAAAGGATGCATCGTAATTAATGTCCTGTTATGGTTTCCGACGCTATGTTTTATATAAATTTTTTACCACTGATAATTCTTGAGAAAATGAAGCACCACCTTCGTGGGCATCGTGCTGTCGTCAAAGGGGTTGTACAGACCCTCTGACGCCATGAACTCTATTCGTAGTCCTGCAATCTGCGCCGCTGGACTGACACGTTCCGAAAATCGTGCTGACACATTGCGGAATGGTAGAGACGAAACGTCCGTATCCAACGAACGGTGCGGTCGCCCACGAATTGCGTTTATATCAGGTTACAGTAAAGTAAGGCAGTTTATCCCTTCGGGAGATTTAGAACTCGAAATTTCGCAGACCCCCATTTCCCAATTGGAGGTCAAACCCAGTTCTATAGTTTGCGCTTTTTTCATCGTGAAATCTGCATGTGTATTCTGTTTATAGATGTCCCGCGAGGCGTTACTTAACAGGGTCACGTAAATGTGGTGTTGACCGGGTGACGTCAATACATATTCTTCACGCTAGTTGCTGGTATCAGAGTCGATGTCCTGACTAACCTCTCCAACGAACGAGATACTCCTGAATGCCACGTCTAACTTGCTTGTTTAGTATTTTATCTACCTTGTAAGTTGTCTGTTTCGAGATGCGAACTGCTGCCAGTTCCTCCCCTTAAATTTGTCCCTTTATCGGCGTCTTATTTAAATCCTCCAGATCGTAGACGGGCCCAGGGCGCCTCTATAACTTTCGTAATCCGATATATTTCGGCTGAGAAATTCTGCTCCACGCCCTTGAAAAAATTCTTCTCCTTGCTGATACGCACGCTAAACCTGTAAGCCACACGAATGCTTCAGCCATTCTTAGCCCCATCTTGCATAAAGAGAGGATGTCCGAATCTTTCACATGCGAGGGCGCCATGCCGGTCGTCGACTGAACCGTGTCATTGTAGGCCCTGACAAATTTTGGGAGGAGGTCCATATATCTGAAGATATTTTTATGAGTAAAATATTGGTAGGGTCTGTCACGAACCGTGCGGTGCGCATGTTCCGCATCCGCACATTTCACGTCGGGGTTCCTGCACACCTGAATCTCTATGTTCTCCTCGCGTAACATGTCCTGAAAATTCCTTGTCCTTATCAGTTCGTACCCATACAGGACGCCGTGAACTTTTTTTCGAGTCATCAAATATGGACTGAAACACCGTTGCGACTGCAGGTCCGCTCTTTGTCTTCACGGGGATCAGATATAGAAATTTCGAGAATACATCTATGACAGAATGTATCTGTAATTATCATTGTATTTTGCGTAGGCCTATACATACAATAAATCGCATTACCACACATCCATAACGTTAGTCACGGTATAGGGATTACGAGCGAGATGCTTCCTCACAGGTCTGTGTAGCGTATAGGCATCGTGTTCCTCTAACCACGCCCTGATAGAGCCGACAGATTGTGGTCTACCCTTCCTCCCCACTGCCGCCCGAAGCTTCGGCAAAGTCAAAAAGCCCCAAGGCCTGGTGGGGTCATAGTATAAACTACTTGTAGTAGCCATTAATACTTCGTCCACTTACGACGTAATGCGGATTCGACACCGCGTCCCTTCGGTTTCGGAACGAGGGGCGCAATTACATCACGAATTTTTTCCCCACGTGTTATATTAATGTTACCCTCGGGCTGACATCTGGTCAAATGAGCGTTAGTCATCGTCAGTATTTTCTTATACGTCTTCAGATCATCCTTGTTGATAAATTCCGTATTCACTTTCTTGCGCGTCATCAGTTCCCGCAATCCATTCGTTCCCTTAAACATTCTTTCCTTAATCGTGGTATCACCACCGGTATCTGCCATTATCGGAGAATCACCTATCATAAACATCACCGTACTTACGGACGCCACACTATGTCAAGAAAACGCCTCTTGTACACGTAAGAGATCAGGTAGGGGCTAGCTACGGGGCCGACATTTTCCCTACCGTATGCGCGGGCCTCATCCTCTATGAAATTATCGTCATAATCATCTCCATCTTCATCATTGCCAACTCTTTATTGTTTCGGCGGTTCATATTTGAACTCTAATAGACGTCGATGGAATTACAGGTAGTGGGGAAGTGGTAACTGACGCAGACGTTACGTCCATTTGTGTCCCGCGGCGCATCTTTTAAGGATGGTGGAGGAGGGGAAGATGTGCTGCTTGGCTCGGAGGAGGTACGCATCACTCGTCTTAAAAATGCGCAAACCCATTCGTTTTGTGTCTTTTTTCTAATATCTGCCTCCATTTTTTGACGCATCTTAACCCACTCATATGGGTGATGTTTACGTATCTTATCCTGCTCCTCATAAGGGTATGTTTACGTTTCTTAAACTGCTCCTCATAAGGATGTTGTTTAGTTTGTTGAGAGGGGATCGTTTGTTTCCATGCAATCGATCGGCTGGGTTGAGGTACATCTTACGTAACTTCATTTTATCTGTTTCGTAAGTTGAGGATAGCGATCGTCGGTAGGACGGCGCTCAATAGAGGTAACAGAAATCCCACCCTCTGAACAGAATTATTCTTCCCGGAGAGACACGTGCTTGTCGGCTACCTTGCGAAGCACGGCCTTGTGTTTTTGCATCTTACGCGTGTTACAACGTCACCTTTATATTGCCGTTCAGAAAGTTCAAGACGCTCGCATATACAATTCACGATTTCTTTGTTACAATTTGATATGAAAGCTTTACAAAATTTGGCTTCGGCCATCTTGAGCACTTGGAGAGTGTGATAATTTGATCTCACACGCTTCATCCCTTATATCAGTAGACTGCGAGGCTGAGTATATCTGTCGGGAATATGTTCGTTCGGTTCCTCAGGCCGTCGTTCGTATCTTGTGTCAGATCCAAGAGGAGCTAGCCTTGGCGTTCTTGTGTCGCGTCCAGGTAAGCATTATACATACCTATACTATCTTCCGGGTACACTTGATTGGCCAGGTACATGAAATGTTTCTTATCTCTGGCATTTTTCAATGTCACTGTATAATGGGCATTACCGAGTTATCCCATCAGAACCTGCCCCGATGAAACAGATTTTAAGTGATCAAAAAAACGCTTATATTTCTGTGATGGCTACCTCTCGTAAACAAGTCGCAAACTTGCTTTGAATAAACGTAGTTTAACAGATCGTCTATCATCACGAGGCGCGGTTCGCCGTTTGCGTTACGAAGGTCCTCCGGTAGGCCCTCGTTAAATCTGATATTCGCGGGCAGCTGGAGACGGGAGGGCACAGCACTCTTCTCGCCGTAACGCCGGACTATCCCGCCGTCAAATTTCCTTTCGGTACACAGGGCGTAAAGGTTCTGTAGGAAGCGTATGCAAAATGACGACTTTCCAGAACCGTTGGGTCCACTCACGATGCACGAGAACGGATGCCTATTTTTAGGATCATCACACGTAGGTGTCCGGGCGGTAAAAACGCTCCTCTCCACCGTATCCCTCCCCTATTTATACCCAACGAGACTGACGTATTGTCACATATTCGTCGTCGTATGAAGAAGGAAATTCTATACACCTTATCTTAGGGCTCGGTGACTACGGCTACAGTTCCCCCTCCCTTCCTCTTACGCTTAATCTTCCTCTCGGTATGTGCCGTCAGTGGGTTGCGACCCGTCCCAAGAATCATGTCCCTGATGACTTCGAAATTCACTAGCTGCTTGGCGTTGTAATTTAGAGTTATGCCCCTGACTTTACAGACTATCAGTCCTACCTGTCACGATATCGATTATCTTGTGCACGTAGTTCTTTTGCCCGCCACTCACAAATTCGGATACGTACCCTGTGTGTCGCAATTCAGAAGTCATGTCCCCCAGTCTGTCACCCGTTTCAGTTAGCTAAGTTTCATCTCTACGTTGAATGTATGACAATCTGTGTCGCAATAGATTGCATTCTCTCCCAACCTGTCCAGATAACGATACAAATGAATTTTTGTCCTGCGGTGACGTAAGCTCCTATCACCTCATTCGTGGACGCAAACTCGGCACTTGTTCCTCTGACGCATGCTTCCACGAAATCCATACTACGTCATCGCTGGCAAACGCGAGATTCGTCACCTCGATGCTTGGCGTTGTCAGAAATTTGTACAGTTCTTTAGTCTGCGTCCTGTCGTTCCTCTTGGTCAGTTCCCCCCACATGCAGTTGAGGCAGAGTTTGGCCTGACCGTTTCGCACCGTTAGACTTGATAGACTCCCTATCTAATATTATCCCTTCATTCGTCCAAAACGACTCGACATACCGCTCTTCGTCTTCTGGACTTCGAACCCAGCCGGGATAGCCGCTCGCCTCCGCTTTCAATTTCAAAAATGTGTTTATGTAGTCAACGAATAGTCCACCCTCGCCCGTTTCGGGGTTGTATTGAGTGACCTGATATTCTTACATCTCGTAGGTTTCTAATATATTGTAATCTTTATCCAAGGCCAATCTGACTTCATCTAAACCCCACGTACTGGTCAAGGCCCATTCATCTGCGGTATGCATGCATTATCCAGTAGAGCATGTTATGATATGTTCTACACAGACAGAACATAAGCTTTTTGCATCTAAACGGAAGGACCGGATGGCACAACTACTCTGGCGGAACGATAGTACCTTTATCAGACCGTCCATACGCAAGCACCTTCTCCTTGCACACGTCTCCCGCATGGATGACTGGGTGACCCATGGGAAACTTAAAATACCTGCAAAAGTAGGGTAGACACATGACATCCACATGTTTAATAGTCTCATTTTCCTGTACTTTATAGTGGAGACGAATGGCTCCCGTACAGGGCATCGCGGGTACACAGCGGACTCTGTCTTACAATAGGATGCGTAAGCATTTCGGTTTTCTTATCGACTATACCGGCATCGTCAAATTCACATTCCCACTGAACCTTGACCTGATAGACCGCTCGCTTTATCTGCTCTATACGCGACATATTGCGTTCATATCGATCCGCTAAATTATCACTTTTCAGCGTACTGACATCGGAACGGCTGGCACGTGTTCCCGTGCCAAAAACGGCCAAAAAACTCGTAAATTGTATTAGTCTAGGCGCAGTAATCGTCTACACTTTAGGTTGATAATTCGGGAAGCCTGTACTCGCGTCCGTTGCGACCGTGCTTCATCTTTACACAGTCCGTATGTTCCATTGCATCAGCCACATCATGGTCTTCTTGCATGTTATTACAGGTATACCCTCCTGCCTGAATGAGTCCTATCGTTTCGGGCTGTAGGAACCGTTTGCGCAAGACCTTGCATGAGGACGCGATCGTAATCGACTCGACAAAGACGTCGATGTGACCGATGCGCATGAACTCGCGTGTAAACACTCGACACGCCTGTCTAAGGCCCGTGACGCCATCTTGACAGTAGGTTTCTAACATGTGCCGGTTGTCGAAGGGTTCGGATCTCTGACTCTCGTACCAGACGAGAAATTCTTTCCTATCCTCTTCCCTCATCTCGTTCGCTCCATAATAAGAGATGTCGGGAATGGGTCCTACATAGTTTAGGTTTTCTACGTTATTAAAATAATAATGGTGCCATGCTTTGGACGTCGTCAGACCTAACGCTTCGGGTAGCTTACGCAATGCACACGGAAGGAAGGACACGCTGTCCAATAAGACCAGGTGCTCCATCTTCATGCACATGATCTTTAACCCGTTCACAATCTGATCAGGCTTCCATTTAACATGATCGCCCTAATCAGAATAAAATGCAGGTCGAAAGCCTTGACGTTGTGCGCAATCGCGATAATCGTTTTGGCCCAAGGGCGTGGCTGGCATTCATAAGACAGTATATCTCCCACCGGATCGTCCCAGAACGAGTGCTTCCTCTTACCGCATCGCACGCAGTCTCCGTCTTCCACATCTTCGCACTGCGAACAGAACTGTTGCAGGCAGACGAGATCAGGTACAAGAAATGTGGCCTTTTTAGAGTACCTCGTATTTTGAGTAGTCTTATAAAATACGTACAATACCTTATCACCTGCGCTAGACAACACGTCCTTTAGGTGTCTTATAAAACACAGGTGACCTACGTTCCTCTTCTGCTTACAGTTAGCACAAAATAGCTTGTTACATTCGTGGCTGTCACCCGTCACGAGCAGTCCACACGTCGCACATCTTTTACGTTCACAAACGGATTTTCTCTTTTCGGTACTCTGCTTGTGGTTAGCGAAACACGTCCTACTTCTAAAATGTCTGTTACATTCGTCGCAGGGGAAACGACCGTCGGAGACCGCGCACGGCGGACTGGTCATACAAACGCTACACGTCTGGTCACAGATGTGTGTTATTTCACTCCAGCAACTTCTGTTGCACGCCTTACAGGTGTACCTTTTTGCCATGGCACCCGCTAGATTTGTGATCACATGATAACGTCTTTGGACATCGTCGTAGAGTAAGTTGATACGTTTGGAAGCGTCGACCTGGCCTTCGAACATTGTCGTAACAGCCAAGACCTTGATAAGCAACTATCTTATAGTCCCGAAAATGTTCTTCGAAACGGTTTAGTTCGGAGAATACTGCACCATTATTCAGATCGATACCTGTTTCTTGTAGTAAAGTTTGAACTACGGAACGTATCTTCCGACATTGACGATACGATTTATAATTTGCATCGTTATCTACTTTGGCAATTGCTATTATTAAGGCGTGGGCTAAACAGTTTTCCTCTGTCTTCACCTCCGCGATACTTTTCTTGAGGTGTGCCATTACGGAGAGCGGTCTACCTTTAGTCTTAATACCGTAACCAAATCCTACGCGCATTTTGACGGAATGAACAATTACGACAAGAGTGTCCAAGGCGTTACATCTCTCTCGAAGACACTCCATATCACTTCTCCGGACAGCTGATCTTTCCTCCTAAAACTGATTCCTATGGGCTTGTCATTTTCATTTACTTGATTCTGGATGGTTATCCCCACCATATCTCTATCGCTCACATCCTGCAAAGCGTACTCAAAGAGATTCACACTGGCTAGGAAGTTTCCTACAGGATCACTATTAACCGAGGGGGTAATAATCGCACGGTGAGCTGCGTTCCTACGGCATTGTACCGCCTATTCTGTCTCGTGATTGTGTCATCTGTCTCAAATCTACGAGACATGATTTTTCTCGAAAATTAATAAAAGAAAACATATGTAGCTTCGGCACATACAATACTATAACTTATTGAAATTGTGTCAGATTAATACTTACAGTTCAAACTATGGAGCCTCACTGTTCTTGTCACTGCGTGCAGCCTCCTATTTATTGCCGTATGCTGACGTTTTCTTCTTCCTTTCAGCCGCTGCTTTGTTCCACGCACGTTCGGAAGAAGCGATGAGCCGTGTAATGGATCTTGCAAAACGCTTCGAAGAAGCCACTGCATACACTTCGGTCAATCTCAGCTCTTTGGAGCCAAATAAATGGTATCCTATCGTCCGTGCCAAGAGGATCACCACCAAATACGGACCGACAGTGTTGTTGTCACTACGAGTCTCAGAGACAAGCATAGTGCAGGCGTTTCTACCTGAACTTTACAGTGATGGTTCCGATGACGATATGAACAACATTAATTCTAAAGCAGTATCATTAAATCTTGTTTATAAGGGCGTGTTTGCGATAGAATGAGACCTAAAGGTAAACTCTTTGAAGGGTCGAACAGTCTATTTGAGACCCGACAATTCTTGGTGCAAGGAAATATTGCAGGACACGCTCTGTGGTTGCCGCATTTCACACATGTGAGACTAGATCATCTAAGCTTTGTGAATCACTTCGCATTGTGTAGACAGACTTAGGCTAAGTCAATTGTGCATAGCTAGAACAGACTCCCCTATTCTAGACAACATCTACAGAAATTTTCCCACATTTGAGATAGGACCTTTCAGGTTCCACATAACTGCAGAAGAGGAATATGCGAATTACCCCGATTATTCAGTGTATGAAATTACGCATGACGGTGTGACGGTTCTTTTTTTACTTGCAGTTGTCGATGTGTGTACATTGCGGATCAAAATCTAGCATTAATTTTGCAGACTTTATGTGGGAGAATGCATGTATATTTGCATTCAAAATGTATGCTATTGTTTGCGTTCCTCTCGACACACCTACAGTCTTCTACCTACATCATCGTGGGGCTACTAGCGGTGGCTACTCACCGGATTCCCTATGCAAAGTGTGTTTGGAGGAATTTCATCCTATACTCAGTCCGTTCATAGGCAACTGTACAGGCACACGCTCGTGCAGATGTAATGTGTTCCTACGTCAGGCTCCTTCACTACGAAGTCTGGCTTCCTATACCGTTTTACATCTTACATTCAATTTAACCGAATTCAAGCTGACCCACAGGACGTTATATCACCAGTTTGTTTATGCTGCGGAATCAGATATTGTTCCTGTCGATAAGTTGATTCCGCCTACATTTCCAAAATTGCAATGTACATTTATGCAGGACATGGGTTGCGATGTCCGTAAGCGATTTCGCAAAGCCGGCGTAATGCCTTCTGGACGCTACTGGTACACATATATCGAGGAATACTGTGCAACCAGAGAAGAGGCTGTTGCAACATTGTGTAATGAAAAAGATGAATGGTGGTGTGATTTTTGTACCAGACCTTTATTCAAAACTACAGAATGCATGTTCTGTTAACAGCATTTCGAGACTTCTGAACTATGTATATAAACTGTTTCCATCATTTACATGAGTTCTTTAGGAATCAATAAACATCGTACAACCACCTGGTATCTTGTTTTATTCTCTTATTACCCTAGGTGAAACACAAACTTTATAAGAATCTGATGTATGTTTTCTATTAGATCCCTACGTTTTCAGAACCACACCCTAACTCTTGACAAATGCCATGACTACACAGGTACAAACCTGCAGCGTGCGTGAGAATATGTGCTTACGCTGCCCAACGAAGCGTTACGGCATTCACGCTTACATCACCTCCCATACACGTGCCGGGGAAAAACACACGGTAAGATGCTACATATCATTCACAGTCCCTTCTTCCGTTCACCTACATACCGCACTTACAGCCTAATAAGCCTATTTTTGAATGCAAAACGTACTAAGTAAATTTCCTCATTTCCAGACCATACCCTAAACGTATACCAATCCTCACGGCGGCAATACGTCACGGGGGAACCCTACCTTCACCTACCATCCCTCATGACAGCAAGCGCTACGTACAGTCATACATAACCGCACATAATTCATAGTCCTTTCTTACATACACTTACATACCGTACTTACTGCTTAATATACCTCTTTTTCCATGCAAAAACGTACCAAGT
>Ga0123355_10008592_pt1 | contig 15429 bp, 13 predicted proteins | sample TergutEmb28metaG_3_FD_89872 | JGI IMG/M metagenome (GOLD analysis project Ga0123355, IMG submission 89872) | Embiratermes neotenicus P1 segment gut microbial communities from Petit-Saut dam, French Guiana - Emb289 P1 | ecosystem: Host-associated > Arthropoda: Insects > Digestive system > Gut ... | reverse complement strand
CACACCTGAAAAATACCACTAAGTCGTCAGCTCCTGAAGATGGGCACAAGGTGGCCCGAAACATGTTGAGCAACCTATAAAGGAGAAATAAATATAATACTAAGTGACATCTAGTTGGTCTCTGAATCCACATTGAACTACGATGCATGGTCAACCATACATCTGAATTATTCTATTAGTTACTGAATTAATTAATAAAATCTGATACTAATGACCTATTTAAATGAATGGAAAAATATTTGCAGAATAAACCATGGTTTCCCATAAACATTATTTACTATTAATTAAAATAACCAGATACAACAGTATCCAATATGGGCAAGCTTTATATGATATCTGTACCTTATCTGCTACATAATATAGAGTAATGTCTCTCCTATTCATTTACTGCATTACTCACGCTTTAGATACATTTATTAATACTGGGTGTCACAGCCTCTGTTGCTGCATAATCCATCTTTCAAAATATTTCTGTAAAACCATAATGATGGACAATACTAATATTAATGCATAACCTGCTGCAAAATAGCATAAAGTCAAACCTCCAATACAGTGCCACTGTTTGTTTTCCATGATCTATGGCATTCTGTGGAGGGTGATGGTGTATAACAATCCTGTAACGTTTTTAAATGATAAAAATATACTGATCATATAAGAACATTTAGTGTAGTAGCATTGTACAGAACTTGCAAATCAGCTATGCCCTTTCTTAGTAAGCTCATTTGTTGCGGTACAATTTTGAGCATTTAACTAACATATTCTCCAGTGTTGTATCTTTCACCTTTTTTATATTATCATTTTATAGATTATGCCACTTATTTTTTCATTAAATATTGCCAAAACAGTGTCAACTGATGGGTTCATCCCATAATGAGGAAAATTGTTTGGCCATATCCTGCTGGGAAGCTAAAGGAAATTGGTCTCCCTAAGCATAAAAAACCTTTTTTTGCTCCAAGATTTAATACAGCAGTCCCTTGGTCACCTGGACTGTATGAGGGAGGGGTAGCCCAGATCATACAGGAATCCTAAAACGTCAAGGTACAGGTAACATACAAAAAATTATCACTCCATGCTGAAATAAAACTCCTTAAAGTGGAAATACTGTACATAAGAATATGAAATAATGACAATATGCTATAATAATTTTAATGGGAAATACTGGACTGTAATTGGCCCAAAACTGTCCAAACAGAGGGATCCGGATTACCAAGGGACCACTGTACTGCCCTATTTCCTTTAATGTATGTCACTTGTCAAAGTGTTAAGATAATTAAAATCTCTACCATAATACTGCATTCATTTGACGGTGACTAACAGCTGTGTTATCGCCTCAGGTTACTCTATGATTTTGACATTTTCCAGACCATCATCTGTACAGTCTAGGACTGCTAATTTGAAACATGCAGGTGAAGAAGCGGGGCAAACAGGAGGCAAAATGAAGCTGGGGTTATGAGATCAGTACCTGTTTGAAAGTTCAGTCAATGAAAGCACCAGTCCCAAACACACTGGCTGCCAGAAAAGGTAAAACAGATTTCTGTAGTGTGTAGATGATTGATGTTTGTGCATAGGTAGTAGCTGCTGACCCATGCTATGTTGCAAGGCATAAATCCTAGCCAATACTGTCCACATTCCTTAAATACCTTCCAACATGACACTATATCAGACATTATTTTATGCTTAAGAGAAAATTTGTATCACCATTCTTTGGCAGATGGCAGCTAGTGGGAGTGATGCTGTATCAAGGGTTCACAATTTTAAAATAACAGGGAATTTTGTTCAGACTTTCATGAGCGCTAAGTGAGAGTGGTGTTATATCAGGGGGTGACAGTATATACTGGCTAATTTCGGTACAGACAGTACTAAAAAAGTTTGTATCTGAAGCTTCTATTTAACACTGCAGTAGTTTGTGTGTGTGTGTGTGTCACTCTTTGGTGACTGTGCCTCAGAAGCAATTTCTTCATCTCTGACAGTTGATTTCAGTGGTCATGCGGCCTACAGCACAGATGATCTCACACCATTTGCATGATGGTATCATGCAGTAATATACTTCGGTTACAAATGTTTCCACTCTTCTGTGTCCTGTGCCTTATAATGCACAGTTTCCCCACATAATGAGACCTACTGCCTGGTAAAAAAAAAAATATTTTTATAAACCTTCTATGATTATGGCAGGAAGGCTCAAATTGGTCTGTCATTAATGTAATAAGAACCAACAGGATGCACTCTTTACTCCCAATTTATTTGATGATTAGCCTCTACGTTTCGAGCAGGTTTACTGCTCATCATCAGGATCGATCCTGCTAGCAGCCAGCCAACATAAACGCATGATACATACCAACTGCTGTACATACAGACTAGTGCCTCCTGATGATGAGCAGTAAACCTGCTCGAAACATGTAGAGGTTAATCGTCAAATAAACTGAAAGTAAATAGTGCATACTGTTTGTTCTTATTACACTTAATATTTCACAATGCACGGTTCACATAACATTAAAATTGGTCTGTCATTATCATGAATAGGGACAAGATCAAGGAAGTCGCCATGATAAATGACTTAACAGTTAAACTAATACAAGACTATTGGTTAGACTCCAGCCTTGCACACACAATATAATTTTAAATTGGCCTATTTGACCAAAATGTTAACAGTTCAGTCTTTTGCCCAACTTTACTGTTTCAAAAACACGGCCCAAGAGCCAGTGAAAGACCACAACGTATTCCCCCCTTGTGTCTCTGTGGACACAGCATGTGTACTGTTCTCTGAAACATATGCATTATGTAAGTCAAACAGCTTGCTGAAAATCAGCAAAAACAGCATAAATTTCAATGTGCTCACATACCAACTCTTCTTACATATATGAAACTTCAAAAGTTGTCCACTAAATGTGTCGTTTGTGAAGTACGAACTTACTTACTTACTTACTTACTACATGGAACACAGTCCTTCTGGAGAAGCTAACTGGTTTTCAGCTAGTCAAGAAATTCCCCAAATTTTATGGAACCCCAAGGTTCATTAACACATTCACAAGTGCTCACCACCTGTCCCTATCCTCAGCAATGTAGGAACTATTTTTTTTGTATATAATACAGATGAAATATTTCATAATTTTGTTTTCATATACTGATAATATTCAGTTCCATAAACTTTAAAATACATAGGAAGCTCTTATTTTAACAAATCTAACAGTATGTTTCTTTGGTGATGTGTTGCATGTATACTTGAGTGTAACTGAGGAATACATAAGACTTCTCTAAAAGCCTAAAAATATAAACAACTTGAAATTTATGAAGCATTTCATATTGCTTGTTTCATATTTCATCCACTGCATTAGGATTATGTTTTTAAACAGGTTTCAAGACACAAAAATTACAGCTTAGTGCTTGGAGACATGAAAGTATAAAGAAGTCTTAAATATACAGTCGAACCTGGTTATAACTACTTTGGTTTATACAACACCTCACCTGCAGAGTCAAATTTTCTGTGGTACCAATTAATTCATCACAGTCAACCATAACATTATACTCCTAGGTTATAAAGAAACAAAATATTAAATTCCTTTCATCACATCATAACTGATTTTGACTGTATTTCGTTTTGAGGTTATCAGTTCACAGATTATAAATGTAAAAAAATTTTGCAGCTTTTGCAAGAAAGGGTTTACAGAATTGAGAAATACCTGACAAAAGGTAGCTCATTTTGAGGAGAAGAAACCTAATTTGTAAAATTTCATTTCCCTAACCAACTCAAAACATTCTTTGAATCAGCATCACCAAACAGCCTACACACTAGTTCTCAAGCAATCTACGTATTAAGAGAATATCACAATACTGTTAATCTATCTCTACCAAGTTATAAAGGTGGATGTAAATGTCGTATTTACCCTAATCTAAGATGACCCCAAATAAAACACATCTACCAAAGGAAAATATATTTATTCAAATCTAACATGTCCCACAAAAATAAAGCATCTGCTAAGATAAAATGTCTTACTATTAATTTCATACACTTAACACACAGAGCATGTGAGATTCTATCTACCTTTACCAATCAGTGGGACTGTCTCCATATTCTTCAACTTCCTCATGCTCACTCTTAACATTCCCATCCTCTTCACTGCCATACTGCAACATATCATCTTCAGTCCCATCCAATACACAGCACTTCTTCAAACATTTCAGTCACTTCTGATGAGATACACTACCATGCTGTTATGATCCGCTGACAAAGAATGGTCACATTGGGTTTCTTGATTCTTCCAGCTGGGGTCAAAGCATGGTCCCCTTTCAAGAGCCATTCACTGTACAGCTGCTTTAGGTGGTCTTTGAAGAGTTTGTTCACCACAACATCTAGCACCTGCAGTTGTACGGTCACTCCTCCAGGTATGATCACAAGGTCTGTGTTCATGGAACTACCAGTAATTGTAGCTTCTATTTCTGGTGTCAGATGTCCCTTAAACACATCCATGACCAGCATCCCTTGTTTTCTCAGAACTGCCCCTGGCCTTCTGTTCCATACCACTAACAACCAATCCTTCATAAGTTGACTGGTCATCCAACCTTTAGGCTTTTCTTCCAGACTAACAATCATTCATACTGTAGTGCTTTGGGATGCAAAGCTTCACAATAAAGCCCAACAGTGTCTCAATCCCACCCAACTGAAATTCTTTGCTTGTATGCACAGCAACTCAGATTCATGGCAATAACCACTCCCTGCTACCAATCAGTGTAACTGATACTCAAAACAGTGCGGCCAAGAGTGGTAACATGTACCTGGACTTTGCAGCACTACAATAGCATACAGGTTTTACTTTCCTAATTCAAGTTTATAAATGCTTCAGTATGTTTTTCTTTTTCATCTAAATACATTGAAACAACTTGAGTCATGCTTTATTGTCGCTTTCATCCTCACAAGACGATTTGGTGATGCAGGCCTTGGTTTGGGTCAGCATGGTCCGGTTCTGTACTTCGTATGGGAATTTATGATGACCCCACATATTTAAGCATGAAATTTAAGGAGGAAAAAAATCATCTTGTACTTCAGTAAATATGGTATTACCTAAAGGACATAGTTTTGCTATAAAACACTCATAAAACACAAGTAAATATTTGAGAACTGATGAAATATTCAACTCTCCATAGTTAGCTTAGTAATTTCATCAAAGTCTAGTACTGATGATCATGAAAAAATATGATTCACAGTGACAATGTGAAATTGAAATCACTGTTTAAGTTGGCTGCAATACTAATATCAGTATCTGCACTGAGAGGCATTACAGCCTGCAAAATGTATGAATTTACATTTTGAATTATAATTTAAGAATCAACAATGAGATGCCATATCAACTCTTTCGTGCATGAGGTGGCTGTTCTGGGATATGATGCTCTGTCACTGGATATTTGGTTCCCAAATTTTCAAGGCAAGGCAGATATCTCAGCTTCAAAGTCTGAAATGTGTCTGTCACCACCTATCATTTCCTATTCTTTGTGCTGTCTTCTGCTCTCTGCCATCCCTGATTAGCTACTTAACTTTACTTGTTAGCCAATCACCAATTACACCATCCCTATATATTAATGTGGTCACATGTTCTCTGGTGTTCTTCTTGGACATTTCAACCCATGAAGATGAGACCACTACAATGTGTCAAAACATCAGTGATGCATCATAATATCCAAGAAGGATGCCTACCTCATCCACATCACAGCAAAAAGCTAAAAACTTGCATACCCCTTAGATGCATGTTTAGACAGCCTTAAGACTGACAACAGGTCGGTATCTATGGGTGGTAGAATCCATGTTGACATGTGGGATATGTGGTGCATGTATGTGTGGTTTAGCCATAAATCTTTGACCAGCAATGTCAATTTCATATTGTGCATTACGATCCATGATGAATTCATTTGTAACTATTGGACAACCACTTGGACCTCCTTTGGCTATGCCAGGGTGTCGAATATAACCAACACATATCAGCTTGTCTAGTGTAAATCCATATCTGTAATGAAAATAAAGCAACACAAAACAGAATTTTAACTTTAACATTTTCTGGAGAAAGTAAATTTTAGTTTAAATGGCAATAAATATAGTACCCAAACAGTACTGGGAACTACTGAAAACTTCAAGTAATTCATAGCACTGTGGTATCATTTGTGCACATTGTGCTTAGTGGCATCTGATATATTCCAACAAAGAATTATACTGTTTAAACAGTTTAGATACAATAAATTCTTTTAAGCTGAAGAATATGTAAAATAATATTTCTTATTAATACATTTCTGACTTACCCAGCTGATGTAACAGTCCCCACAAACTCGCCATTTCTGTATAATGGCTCTCCTCCCCACGGCCAGATATGTATATCTGGATCAATATCTTCCAAAACAAAGAATATCAGCCTTTGAGTGACTCCTTGTTCTTTCTGGCGTTGGAGAGCAAACTTGCCAATGAAGTATTCTTTGTCTAATTTTACACGATATCCTACACCAGCCTCAAATGGGGTTGTGAGACTTGTCAGCTCCTCAGCCCAAAAAGCAATGAACTTCTCAATGCGCATGAAACGCTGTGTAAGGCAACCTACATCCCTTGCTCCATAATCACGGCCAACCTTTACATAAACAAAGGGCACAAGAATTCTGTTTATATACAGCCAGTGCTACTGGTAAAACATAAACTGATGCATGAAGTGCTATAAAATAAAGACTGTAATATTCCCTTATATCTGTATGAAAATCTAAATCTAAATTTGAGGAACTCAGATTTCACGTAATAACTTACCGTCATGAGTCGGTCATAAACATGAAGAGCATATTCTGATGGAACGTACAGGCAGTATCCTGGCTCCCCTGTATGAGTGAAGGACATTACCATAACATCAGATGCATAACCCACATTCACTTTCTTGTAAGTAAATGGAAGAAGATTCATATCAGAATTTGACAATTCTGACATCAGATCACGCGACTTTGGTCCAACAACATTTATCACCGTATACATTGACGTCACATCAGTGAGTCCCACAGAATGATCAGGAGGAAGGTTACGCTGCATCCATTCGAAGGTACGAGTCTGCTGGTTTGTTGGAGACACCATGAAGAAACTGCATACATGTACACATAAAAATATAAATACCTTGAGGGATGATTTCTACAGCCAAAGGCTTTAGACAAGATGTAATAAAGACCACATCAACACTATTAATGGCTCTTCAAAATAGCAAAATTTTGCATTATGTCACTTTTGATGGGGTGGACATGTTAAAACCTGGTAAGAGAGAATTTCCATGAAATCATAAATTTCCTAATATATACTACAGAGGCTTGTATGTACATGAAAAGTGTGTTTTAATTTCCACTTCAACTTTCATCTCAACAGTTCTCATTCCAGGAAGCAATAAGCAAGATATGATCACAAAAATATTTACATATTCCAGTACAGTGCCTGACATTTCAGTCCAATTTTAACCAAACCTGAAGTTTGTCAAAAAAATTTATAATAAAATTCCCCAGTACAAAATGTAACAAAAATCTGTCCCATGGGACTTAAGTGGACAGACAGACACACTGGAGCTCATAGTCACTTTGGCAATTCTGAAAATGTGTCTAAATATGGCACTTCCCTATGAACTCCAATAATGAACTGATACATTAACAAACATGCATAAGAGGAATAGCCTGAAACAGCCACAAGTGATAATTGTCACAAACAGTCCAAGAATTCATACTGTATGCACATTCTTCAGTATACCCTGTATTAGCCATTAGAGTAACAAAAATGAAGTAAAAGTAAAATTTACTTTCTGAAACTTGGAAGTTAAAAATTTTGCACAAAAAAAAATAAAAAAGGAATGCATTCATGTTTCTACCATTATGGTTAATTTAGCCACTGCTTATTTTATGCTGTTAGTGCTCCTGCCCTGAAGTGTATAACAACAAACCTATGGGGTTTTCCAACCTTCTGTCCAAACAGAAAACTGTATGTTTACAATCAATCTCTTTTCTAGTAAATAAAACAGACACAACTCCCTCAAATATTTTGAGGAACAAGTTTTAAGACCACTTGACATGATTCTAATTTCTTTAAATGGAATCAGACTTTTTTTTAGGTGCATGCACACACTATGTTTAAAAAAGGAACCTTTTGGTTGCTAAAGTTCATTATCCCACGCCATAATATGAGCTTGTCTAAGAATACCTGGTGGTATTATCACACTTACTCCATATTCATGGAGAAGCAGTTGTGTCTTAATTATGAACAGCAGTCAGTTAATTAGGAAAATAATCACCATTGATTTTGAGAATCGCATGAACCCATGAATACACTTTTTCAATCTAAAGCTGACGGTACACAGAGTTACTACCATTCATCAAAGGGTTACAGTGACTTGCGAGTATTGTGGTAGGGTTCCTGGATGTCTCAGAAATTACATCATTTCCATTTTTTAATTGTACAAATGCAGTTTAATTTTTTTATACTTAGATTATACCCTGAAGTTCACATTTTCAATTACATCAACAAAATTCAATGCAATCCCAATGCCATAATTACAAAACTCTTTGTATTGATGCATGTGTATTAGGTGTTGTCTGCATGACTTGCACAGAGTCTTATGCCACTGGAGACATTCCTAAGAGTCAGTTAAAGCAACCATGAATGTATTAAGTGCAAGTGACACAGTGTCACAAAGTGTAGGATCTTAAAATTATGTACTGTATACAGATCTTAAAAAAAAACAATTTTTACTGAGCTGAATTTTTTAAACAATGTAAAACAAAATGGAGGCAGCATGAAATATGTGTTTAGCTTTCAGTCTGATGATGATAATTAAAGAATCTAGGCATATGATATTTGGTATGTACACATTCTGTGTGAAATATTGTAATAATTAAAAACATGGCAGCTATGCAAATCTTTCAGTTTGTTTGTGAGAAATTTAGCACAGATGAAACGTACTTACAATTCATTTCTTCCAAATAACAAAATAAATAATAGTAATAATAATTCTAAACTGTAACATAATTAATAAGAATTGTTATTTCATTATTATCATCGTCATCATCATCCTCTTCTTCTCCTTCTTCTTATTGTCCTTTTACTCCTTCTCTTTCTTCTCCTCCTCCTCTTCTCCTTCTTCTAACACTACAACCGTATATGGGTTTTGGTCTTCTGCACCAGACCATTCCAGACTTTTTCTATCTTTAAAAAGCTGGATCCAATTTCTCAGTTTTAGCTTCTTTAAATCATATGTTACTTCATCTCTCCATCTATTCTTTGGTTGCCCATTGGTTCTTATTCCTGTGGGGTTCCAATCATGAACTTCTTAACTAGTTTTGTATGCTCCATTCTGTTAAGATGTCCCCACCATTTAATCTTTGTGGCCTGTATACATTTAGCAATATCTTCTCCTTTTATTAGCCTCTGCAATTTGTTATTACTTCTGATTCTCCATCCTTCCTCACAACGAATTGGTTCAAATTTCTTCCTTAAAATTTGTCTTTCAAAAACTCATAAATTATTTATGTCCCATACAATGCCCAGGTTTCACATGCAATGGTCACTACCGGCCTTATGAATGCCAAGTAATCTTCCTTTAGTACATTTGCTAATTAATCTAGAAGTCATTAATCCTTTATATGCATAAAAAGCTCTATTTACTTTCTCAACTGTGTGTGTTATTTCTTCTGATATCATATTGTCATCATTTATTATGAACCTAAACAGGAAAACTAGAACTAGTGCTATCTGCTTACACTGATGGTGTGTCTTCTTATTTACTCCCACATACTTTGTTTTTTCTTCACTGACTGTCAGTTCTATTTCTTGTGCTGTTATTATCTAATTCCTGTAATGCTTCTTCCAAGGCTTTGAGATTCCTAGATATTATCACTACATCATCTATATATGCATTGATCTGTACTACTTTAGTTAATATATTTTCCCTGATATCGAATTTCTATATAATATAATCCAGTACTAAATTAAACACAATGACTGTCAATGCATCACCTTGTCTTACTCCTACATCAACATTAAAACTTTCTGGCATGTTGTTCTCTGTAAATAATTTTGCTTGAGATTCTTCCAGTGTCATCCTTATTAATCTTACAACTTTACTGCGTATTCCTTGTATTGTAATATTTTTATCACTTTATGTCTATAAATACTATCAAATGCTTGCCCAAAATCTATAAGCCATATAACTGTGTATTATACTCATATGCCTTATCTATTATTTGTCTCAATATAAGTATATTATCAAATGTTCCCCTGTTTATTCTGAAACCATCTGGCAAACACCAATAATTTTTTTTTTTTTGCATATTATGTCAGTCTGTTATACTTATTATCCTTGATAATACTTTGTGTACACAACCTAGAAGCGTTATCCCATTCTATCTCTCACATTTATTCTGATCACCTTGTTTATATATTGGGCATATAACTCCCATCTGCCAATCTATATATATTTCTTCCTTATTCATCATAATCTTAATTAAACCATGTATCTTCCTCCATCAAGCTGGACCCACTTTCTGTAAAATCTCTGTCATTTTTCCATCTAGCCCTGGTGCTATTTGGTGTTTAAACTTTAATATTAAATATCTGACTTCCAAATATGTTGGTTCACTTACTTCCTTATTCATCACATTAAAATCAACTTCTTCCATATCAAATTCTATGTTTATTATCAATTAATTTTCCTTGAAAATATTTCTGCAATCTATCTCTCACTTTTGTCTTTTCGGATAGCAAATGTCCATTCTCATCTAATACATTTAAATTTCTTGCTTGATATTCTTTAGTTATATTCTTGGTATATATACATATAAAATTTCCTATATTCCTTAACAGTATTTGTCATCACATTTCCCCCCAATTTTTCTCCTCATTCTTCTTTTTTTTTTTCTAAATATTCGATATGCTTCTTTCCTTTTTTTCATACTCTATTTATTCTTGTATGAGGGGGGCACCAAAAATTCCCAGAACTGTTTAAAAAATTTATGTAAAAGAGTTGTACAAGTTTGAAACTTTAGTCCCCTTCAAAGTACCCCCTTGTAACTGGAAGCAGTGATCCCAGCGCCACTCCCACTGCTGGAAACATTGTCTAAAATCTTCACTGGAAATGCTGTCAAGGCCCACCAGCAATTCTCATTGAACCACCACAACATCAGCTATACACCTCCCTTTCAAATCCTGATTCATCCCTTGGAACAAAAAAAAAGTTGCAAGGAGTGGGGTCTGGCGAGTGGGGAGGGGCCACAACCATCATTTTGTTTTTAGCCAAAAGGGAGGTGTTTTGCTGACACTGCATAGGTTCAACAAGATCCATTGGTGGTCCTTGACAGAATTTCGCTTCAAGATTTTAGACAATGCTTCCAGCAGTTGGAGCAACGCTAGGATTGCTGCATCCAGTCACAGGGGAGTTCTTTGAAGGGGACCAAAGTTTCAAACTTGTACGAATATTTCAAATAATTTTTTTAACAATTCCAGGAATTTTTGGGTCCCCTCTCATATCTCTATTTATCATTGCTTGTCTTGCAGCAATCTTCCTTCTTATAGCTTCGCTATATTCGTCATTATACCATTCTTCATTTCCCTGTTTCTTTATTTCACCAATCATTTCCTCAGTTACCTCTATAATACTTTGTTGCATTTATACCATTCTTATTCCACCTGATGACTTACTCCCTTATGTACCATTTTCCTTATAATTTCTTTTCTATATTCCTTTGCAGAACTTGGATCTTCCAGTTTTTCTTGATTCCATTTCTTTCTTTTTTCACATTTATGACCCTGTATTTTCATTATTTTCTGTTTATATTTCACTCTTACTAAAAAGGGATCAGAAGCACAGTTGGTCCTTGCATTATCTAGCAACTTTAATTGCGGATAATATTTTTTTTTGGTTGATTAAAACATGATCTATCTGTTTCCATTGTACAAAGTATTATCCATGTCTGTTTACATATCTTTTTATGTACTTATTTTCTGTGCACTAAAAACATATCATGCATTTGCGCAAATTTACTTGATTACGACTCAAACATATGTCCACATGTGCACAAGTCCAGCAAGATAATGCATGGGCTAAAATACATGTCATTATTCAATCATAAATTATGCTAACAAATTAAAGGTTTTGGTCCAGTTTAAGACTATGAACAGTTTGGTTCATGAAAAGTAAATTTTTTCTCTACAGTTAACAAGCACAAAGAACATGTGTAGAAACTCCATGTACAGTTGTAAAGATTATACTTTTAAAATCTTCTACTTGTACTGGCTAAGAAAGACACCATATCTCAGTCAAAGATGGGTTCATCACACAGTCTCATAACAGATACACAATAATGAATTAAAATTTATAAATTTTTGGATAAAAACCCAAATCCCAGAGTCATGGTGCATAGCTTTTAATTGATGGAATTGGTAAAAGTCATGGAAGTCCATGAAGTTACAACTTACGAATTATCTTCCTGGCGGACAATCATGCAATCATTTTCATATCCACCATGCTCATTCTGCATTCCAGTGTGTACTATACCACCTACTGGGATGTTGACGTCATTTGAACACACCCGTTGAAGATAATCTACTACTTCACTGCCACTTGACTGAAACACAAAATTGTTGTAGCTTGTATTCAGACAAGTTGAAATTATGAGGTCTAATGAAATGTGTAAATGGTAACACAAAAAACAACATACTTTCCTATAGCAAATTCCTTTTTTTATTGACTGGGAATATTGCGGAACTGCTCTCCCATAATTATGTGGGCTATGTGCTGGTGGGTATCCTTAAACTTGTTTATAAAAGAAAGTTTCTAAATTCATGCCATTGATGTTCCATGCTATTAATATGATACGACACACAAATGCAGTATAAACAGCTTAGTTTATCTTTTAAACGCATATACAGAATACTGAGGATCATCAGATATTCCCTTGTATCCTCAACCATCAAATCATGAAAAAAAGTTGTTATATACTATGGGATTACCTTAATTTCTATCTTTGAAAATGAAGACATGTCGATAATGCCGACACCTTCTCTGCAAGCCAAATATTCTTCACGCATAAAATCAAAAAACTTTGGTTTATAAAAGCTTCCAGGTGGCATTTGAGGTAAGGGATCACCACCTATGAACAGGAAATTAATATATAAAGGACACACCAATTTATGGATTCTTAACCACAAAAACTTGTACAATATTAACAGGACTCGCCTTTGTATGTTGAATCAAAGTACAAGGGTCGCTCATAAGCCATCCTAGTCCCAAATACTGCACCCCGCTTCTCCAATACACTGTATAAGGGAGAGCATCGCAACTTGCGAGCATACTTGTACTCACACTGATGTGGATACAGAATTGAGTAGTGTCTGAAATTGAACATCTCTGCATGTATCACATCCAGTAATGTACATATATGTATTGGAAATAAGCATAAGAGTACTACAGTTGGTTTCAACCAAAGAACTACATTTCTTCAAAATGTGCATTTTATGGTGACATTATTAAGATAAGAAAAAATAACTAAGATATTTTAAACTAGGTTGCAGAAAAATCTACAAATTTATGTCATTTTTTGTTTCCAAACTTTTTGCGTATTTACAGGATTTATGTTATCTGAAAAAAAAAAAAAGTATGAGGAATGGTTTCACAGGAGAGAAACTAAAAGGTCAAAATAACCACTTCAATTTATTTCCATTAAAGAAAACTCCTGCTATCTGTAGGGAAAAATTTTAACCAAGTTGTCTTGCTGCAAAAAATTATGTGTATTTATGTGCACCAGGGGGTTTCAAATCTGGTCATACAGGCCTGCTTTAATCTGTTGAAACAACTCTGTTACTCTTCCTTTAACAGGACATTTAGTTTCCTCATCATGTCATATTATAGTTGGCACATCTAGATATATATTTCCACTTAGGATCATTTTTGTTGCAGTGACTATTACACAGGGTTATTCGAAATGATTGTCGGGGTTTTAACAACTGCCACCTCGTTCTCCAGATGCAACCCCATGTGATTTCTTTCTATGGCGTTACGTCAAGGATCAGGTTTATGTTCCTCCTCTTCCCACAAGTATCCCAGAACTGAAGGTACGAATCAGAACTGCCAATGAAACCATCACTGCTGACATGCTACAGTTTGGAACGAACTCGATTATCGTGTTGATGTTTGTAGAATCACAAAGGGTGCACATATAGAGCACCCGTAAGGTATGCAACAAAGTGTTCTTCTATTAATTAAAAAAATACATATATTCCTATCTCAAGTGTATTGTGTATGACAAGTTGTTAAAACCCCGACAATCATTTCGAATAACCCTGTATACAAGTAAAATACCAAAGGCTACATTCTAATTTCCATTATGAGAGATGAAATTGCATCACCCACGCTTTAACAGTACCTGCCAACTACTTCCCTAACGCGCTGCAGGAGGTACTGTCTATTATTGTGCAGATCCAGGAAACGCTGAACACTAAATGGAATTAGCTCTGTTGTTGGCACACCTTCAATAATCCACTCTGCTACAGCTTTACCAATTCCACCAGCTCCTTGCAGGGGATTACCATTCATCCCCACAGACACAAAGTAATTGGTTACCTAGAAACCAAACACAATTCCACTCTATATATAAGTATATATTCCGATGCACAGTGATGACTGTAACTAGGGTGTGTTACTGCCTAATGTGCTAAAATTCTGCCAAGTAAATACCTCTGGTGTCTCTCCTAGGATCCATCGCCCATCAGGAGTGAAATTGTCTGGTGAGTTTGTCAGCACTGGATTTTGGACGTCTTTCAAAATGGGTAAACGATGTACAGCTTTTTCCCAAAGTGGCACTAGAAAGATTTCATAATAATGTAACATGTATGAAAGAATATTATGAGCATTACACTTTTCCTAGAAGAGGTCAAAAGAAACACAGATGAAGTCAGATGCTTATCTGAAAGGCTTACCGAGGATCAGAAAGATTCTGATTTCAACATGTATAGTAATGCTGTGGCAAGAAGTCATAATAAATCTTGGTCTGAGACATCCCATTCTGTATATTTCGATCAAACATAATTGCAAATAGTCTAAGATAACACTTTTTTAAGGTATAATGAAATCTGTATTTCATTACAGGTTTCAGCCGAATTGCAAGCCATCATCAAGTCAATTACAAAAAAATATATATAGAGGGGAACAATCACAGTAAAATTATTACAAGGTACAAGCGGCTGATAAGTAATGCACACAGTGAAATATTTTGCCAACAGAGCAAAGTAGCGATGTGCGCGCAGTGTGTCCTTATAGCCACAACCCCCCTGCACAGCGGTGCAAAGTTTCATTCCTTTCTCTACACCGGTTCTAAAACAGTGCATGTTAGCATGGAGTTGTGTTATGGTGGTATGTCAACGAGATTGAAGCAACGTGCGGTGACTGAATT
>Ga0123355_10008591_pt1 | contig 15429 bp, 17 predicted proteins | sample TergutEmb28metaG_3_FD_89872 | JGI IMG/M metagenome (GOLD analysis project Ga0123355, IMG submission 89872) | Embiratermes neotenicus P1 segment gut microbial communities from Petit-Saut dam, French Guiana - Emb289 P1 | ecosystem: Host-associated > Arthropoda: Insects > Digestive system > Gut ... | reverse complement strand
AGAAAAAGCCTATGAAGCCGCGCAGCTTACTACTGCCATAAACGATTGTCTCAACTCCATGGACCAGCCTACACGCGTGGCATTTGTGCTACGCTACTTCCATGGCGAAAGTATTGCAAGCATATGCGCAAGGTTTGAAATAAGCGAAAGCAAGGCAAAATCTATGTTGTTCCGCGCACGCAAAAAACTGAAATCACATATGGAAAAGGATGGTGTAACTATATGATTACTCTGGCAGAGAAGATTATGGAATGTATTGGTGGTATTGACGATTTATTTCTTGATGAAGCAGAGACAGCAGATGTCTCAGTTTTCAAAACCGCAAGGCGTAAACGTGTGGTTAAATATAGCGTTGCTGGGCTTGCAGTGTCTGTCGGGCTTGCGCTGGCATATTGGAAACTGCGCCCGGGGAAAGCAGCGTGACTGTATGATTGCGTTAAGGGACATAATGTTCAGTAACCTTTGCAGCGTGATAAAATTAGCTCCCAGCCAAAATCAACAGCGTTTTATCTAATTTGAGTCTATGGCAGAAACAATTGCAATAGCATATACCGGCATTTCGGAAAAGTAGCTTTAAGGCTTGCACTTGAGAAATTAATGAGCTACCCCAGTGCAAAACAATCTCCAATATATCTTGAATGCCATAAAGAAAACAAGGTTGCATTACGCTTGTACAAGTCATTCGGGTTTCGACCAATACCCAATAGACTTCTTCTGAAATAGGAATCAAGCACGCGAAAATGCTCCTAATTCCATGAAGGCGGTGTCTTGTCCGCCGAACGCAACATTTTCGCGTGCGTTCGGTAATTTCGGAAGAAGTCTAATGTATTGATTAATGAAAATAAAATATTGGTATGTTTTCCTAATACGTAATTTGGTATACTATAGCAAAACTCGTACCCAATAGGAGGAAACCACCATGCCAGAAAGCGGAATGAACTACGCACCAAAAGGCAAGCCAGCCCCTGTAGTCAAGCCAGGCGACTTCACTTTTGCGGCAGTAGGGCTAGACCACGGCCACATAGGCGGTATGTGCAATGGCCTTATCGAGGCCGGTGCAACATTGAAATGGATTTATGACCCAGATCCCAATAAAGTTGAAAATTACCTCAAAAACTATCCCGGCGCAAAAGCCGCCCGTAGCGAAGACGAAGTTTTACTGGACAACGAAGTTGCTATGGTAGCATCTGCTGCAATACCATCCAACCGCTGTGCCATTGGCCTGCGCGCGATGAATGCAGGCAAGGACTACTTTGTCGATAAAGCCCCGCTCACAACACTAGAGCAACTTGCACAAGCAAGAACAGTTTCGACACAAATGGGTAAGAAATACGCTGTATATTATTCCGAACGTTTGCATAGCGAGGCTGGTGTTTTTGCAGGGCAGCTTATCGCAGAAGGCGCGATTGGCCGTGTTATTCAAACAATTGGCATGGGACCACACCGTGCAAACCTTGGCAACCGCCCATCGTGGTTTTTCAAACGCGAGCAAAACGGGGGCATATTATGCGACATTGGCAGCCACCAAATTGAACAATTCCTATACTACACTGGCTCAAAAAACGCCGAGATTCTTTCAGCTCAGATAGAAAACTACGGCAGCCCCGCCCACCCTGGCATAGATGACTTTGGCGACTGCACTCTAAAAGGCGATAATGGGGCTACCGGTTATTTCCGTGTAGACTGGTTTACGCCCGATGGCTTGCGCTCTTGGGGCGACGGCCGTACATTTATCCTTGGCACAAACGGGTATATTGAGTTGCGCAAGTACATGGATCTCGCCAAAAATGGCATTGGTGGCAACGTGTTCCTTGTAAATGACAAGGTTGAAGAGCATTACGTGGTAGAGGGCAAGGTAGGCTGTCCATATTTTGGTGAACTCATTCTCGACTGCCTAAACCGAACAGAGAATGCTATGACACAAGAACACGCTTTCAAAGCCGCAGAGCTATGTGTGACCGCACAAATGATAGCGGAAAAAGCAAAAGGAATTATTCGCGACTAAGGGCGTGTTCCCACTAACATAAAGGAGTAAACTTATGCAAACAATGAAAGTAATACGCCCATTTGGTCCGCAAGACTTACGTATTGTAGAAGTAGCTATACCAAATCCAAAACCCGGCCATGTACGTGTTAGGGTACGTGCAAGCGGCATATGCGGCTCAGACAAATGGGTATGGTCGTCCGGCCCTGGGGGCGGGGTAGCTGGCCACGAGATAGCAGGAGAAGTGGATAAGCTCGGTGATGGCGTTTGTCAGTTGCAGGTTGGCGACCGTGTAATGATAAACAACGTAGGTGGATGTGGCACTTGCCCCGCCTGTCGCAGAGGCGCGTTTGTACTATGCCCATTTTGGACAGGTGCGCTTGATATAAACAATGGCTTTGGTGAATATGTAATTGCCCCGGAGCGTAACTGTATGCGCATTTTGCCAGGGCTTGATTTCATAGATGGCGCATTAATAATGGATAACTGGGGTACACCATACGGCGGCATTGTTCGTAGTGGGATAACTGCCGGCACAGATGTGCTGGTAAATGGCTGTGGCCCAATTGGACAAGCGGCAATTGGCATTTGCAAGGCATTTGGCGCGTATGTAATTGCGGTTGACCCCGTACAGGAACGCCGCAACATCGCACTACAAAACGGCGCGAACGTTGTACTCACACCGGACAAATTACCAGATGCCGCAAAAGAGCTTACTGATGGTCTTGGTGTGCAAGTAGTTCTGGAATGCTCTGGCGTGGGTGCGACATACGAAAATTGCCTCAATGCCCTACGGCATGAGGGTAGCTTGGTCGTAATTGGTGAACATGCCCGCTATCAGTTCGACTCCAGCGAAGTTATCCGCCGTTCATTAAAACTTATCGGCACATGGTACTCCACCATGCCGCAAGCCGCAGAGCTTATGCAGCTTGCACTTGACGGACGTATTAACTTGAAATCGTTTTTGACCAAAACCATTACACTGGACGAAGTGCCAGGGACATTTGGCTCAATTATGGCTTGTGACGATGGAATGATAAAATGTGTGATTGTATTTGAGTAACTGCCTATAAATCTTGCAGTTTCATCTTATCAAGTTTACGTTTTCTTCTAGCCCCACCTCTTGCACTCCTATACATTGCCAAAAAAATCCATGTTGGTATGTTTAGGAAAAAGAAGAGCAATACCATTCTAGTAATGGATGCATTCTCCACAAATCGGATTTCCCCGGTATCGTGCAAATGATTTATTGTTTCACCGCTATGCAAGTCTACACGCTGCATGTGTTCTATTTCCATCACGTGCAGCGTGTCTATTGAAAACATAATAAAGTTAAACAACATTAGCACAGAAAGCAAGAGCGAAATACCAGGGAGTACAAGCCCTGGCCATTTACTCTCGCATTTTGACAAATATTTTTGCAGCACAAATATTCCAACCAACGCTGCAAGCACAGCCATGCCAACCAGCAAACCAATTATCTGCTCCATCATATCTCACTCCTTATTCTTCTATATTCTGCAATCAAAACTTTAGCGGTATCAAAATCAATTTTATCATTAACTACAAGCCGTTTGACTAGTGTGATATATGGCTCGTTCTGCTCATTTTCATAAATTTGTATTTTTTGTATGAGCTTATCTAGCCGCAAACGCACTGTCGGGTAACTTACATTGTACAATGCTGCAACTTCCTTCAAAGACCCTGATGCAAGCAGGAATTTTTTGATGAACGATATATCTTCATCCTCCAGGCTTTCCATCCAATCTGGTACAACTGTAAGTGCCATAACTTACGCCCCTCTCTTTAATAATATTAAGGGTAGCACTCAACATTATTAAAGTCAACAAAAATTTTGACAAATTTATATAAATATTCAAATAAAACGTTTGACAACACCATATATATATGGTTTCATAGTTTATTGTTTGGAGACGATCTCCGCAGCTGCATGTACTTCAATTTTGGAGTCATGACATACCCGAAGGGGCGATATTTATACAACAATGAAAAGGAGTATATCAATGGATCTACTTCATGAGCTAAAATGTGGTTAAAGAATACGGCAAGCAGACCGTACTTGATCATGTCAATTTATACATAAGGCAGAACGAGTTTGTCACACTGCTTGGTCCAAGCGGTTGCGGCAAAACCACTACCTTGCGTATCATTGGTGGTTTTGAGCAACCCACAAGAGGTGACTTGCTTTTTAATGGTGTATCGCTGGTTAAAACGCCGCCACACAAGCGGCAGCTTAATACGGTTTTTCAAAAGTACGCACTTTTTCCCAATATGAATGTGGCAGAAAATATTGCATTTGGGCTAAAAATAAAAAAGGTCTCAAAGCCGGTGATAGCAGAAAAAGTTGCCGCTATGCTTAAGATGGTAAACCTAGAAGGCTATCAAAAACGGCAAATCACACAGCTCTCCGGGGGGCAGCAGCAGCGTGTCGCCATAGCGCGTGCATTGGTAAACGAGCCACAAGTGCTGCTGCTGGACGAACCGCTTGGTGCGCTAGACCTTAAATTGCGAAAAGAGATGCAGGTGGAGCTGAAAAACATGCAGCAGGCACTTGGCATCACTTTTGTGTACGTAACACACGACCAAGAAGAAGCCCTTACCATGTCTGACACCATTGCAGTAATGAATGAGGGTAAAATCCTGCAAATTGGCACACCTGAAGAAATATATAATGAGCCTAAAAACGCCTTTGTCGCAAATTTCATAGGGGAAAGCAATATCATACCAGGCATCATGCGGGACGATTTTAAGGTGACTTTTGCAGAATGCGATTTCCAGTGCGTAGACAAGGGTTTTACTACAAACGAACCAGTCGATATTGTAATACGACCAGAAGATATTGACATTACTACCCCAGAGAGCGGCGCGCTTGTTGGCGAAGTTAAAAACGTGACCTTCAAAGGGGTTCACTATGAAATGCGTATTGATACAGGATCTTTTACATGGAAGGTGCAAAGCACCGTACTGTCCCCTGTTGGCAAAACAGTTGGTATCAAAATTAAACCGGAGCTTATTCATGTAATGCAACAATCCCACACTGGGGTCGGGGTCGAAAGCTGATGCGCAAAATATTTGCGTACCCATATGTGTTGTGGATGGTTCTTTTCATTGTTGTTCCGCTGTTTCTGATTTTGTACCAGGCCATTACCACAACCTCCAGCGATGGGCAGGTCACGTTTACGCTGGGCTACCTCCGCTATTTCTTTTCAGAAATTGTGCCAGGCAACCGCATGTATGTACGTGTAGCAACTCATTCTGTACGCATGGCGGCGTATACTACCGCTATTTGCTTCTTGCTTGGCTACCCACTTGCGTACATTTTAGCCAGCCGTGAGTTTTCGCAAAAATCGTTTCTCATTTTTATGTTCATTGCACCCATGTGGATGAACTTTTTGGTGCGAACATATGCATGGCTTACAATTTTGGAGCGCAATGGGCTTATCAATACAATCTTGCAAAGGATGGGCTTGCCCATTATTGATATATTGTATACAGACACTGCGGTTATGCTGGGTATGGTATACAACTTCTTGCCTTTTATGGTGTTGCCAATATACACCGCGCTTACTCGTATGGACAGTAGTATAATCGAAGCCGCTCAAGACCTTGGAGCAGGGCCGCGCAATATCTTTTTGCGTGTTGTTTTTCCACTTAGTTTGCCTGGAGTAGTAAGTGGCATTACAATGGTATTTATGCCTGCAGTTGCAACATTTATAATCCCAAACCTGCTAGGTGGCGGGCGATACTTTATGCTAGGCAATTTGATAGAGCAGCAATTTTTGCGTGTTGGCAATGCACATTTTGGCTCTGCAGTTGCCGTTATTTTGGTGATTATGATGTTCGCGTCTATGGCGGTACTTGGGTTCGTAGACAGGCGTAAGGCAGGTGACGAATAATGAACAAAATTAAAAAGATATATTTAGGTGCAATTTTGTTCTTCATGTATGCTCCAATATTGGTGCTTTCGATTTTTTCATTCAATGCGTCACGCTCGCGCAATACTTGGGATGGTTTTACTCTTGACTGGTATTTTCGTCTTTTTCAAAACCCGGATGTAATGCGCGCACTGCGCAATACCGTGCTTGTTGCAATCTTCTCCACCATTGCCGCCGTTATAATAGGCACTCTCGCCGCTATCAGCGTTGATAAATTAGGCAAGCGGAAAAGGCGTGTTATCATGTCCGTGAGCAAAATCCCCGTAATGATGCCGGATATCGTAACTGGCCTCACGCTTATGGCGTTGTTCTTGTTCGTCTTCCGCGCCATTGGCTTTGGTAACCTTGGTTTCGGCACACTTTTGCTCGCGCATATTATTTTTAATGTGCCGTATGTAATGCTATCGGTATTGCCCAGGCTTCGCCAACTCGATGCCAACATGTACGAGGCCGCGCTAGACCTTGGCGCAGGCCCCTCACGAGCATTTATGCAGGTTGTACTGCCCGAGCTGTGGCCGGGCATCATTACTGGAGCAATGCTTGCGTTTACACTTAGCGTGGATGATTTTATGGTCAGTTTTTTCACTACAAGCCCTGCTACACAAAACTTGTCAATTCTAATTTTCTCTATGACAAGACGTGGAGTAGACCCACAAATAAATGCGTTGTCCACACTGATATTTATTGTTATCATGATAATGCTGTTTTTAATAAACCGGCGCGACCAACAACTAATCCGCAGGAAAGCAGAGGAGAATTGATATGAAAAAGTTTATTGACTATTTAACCGATACTGCGCTACGCGAAGCTATAGCAAGAGTTCATACAAAAATAGAATCAGATCCAAAGGTTAAAGCCCTAGCCGACGACTTAATGGATATTTTGTATTCTGAGCAAAATCAACGGGCATTTTTGGATACATTCAATGACCACCGAGCATTTTTATCTACAGCTATTGGCTCTGATCTAGTAGACTGCTTTTTAGCTGCCGCATTTGACATGCACTTCGACAAGCTACAAAAAAAATATTCCAGCCGAAATATACCTGAAGAAGTTCTTGCAGCAACAATAGATGACTTTAACATTTGGGCAGAGTGCCATTTCTTGCAATATGGTCGGCCTGGAATAAGTGAGTTTGGCTGGCTTGTATGCCATATGTCGGGTGAACTGTTTAAGGTTGGACGGCTGCAATATATAGTAAGTGCAAAATTTGGCGGCAATTTTCATGTGTACAAAGGCCGGGCAAAAGGTGAAATCATCGTTATTGCCCGTGATGGTCTGAATATTGATGCAGATGGGTTCATTACAGAGGATACCGGATCTTTTACTACACGTAAGCTCGACACGGACATGTACATTGAGGCTAACCCAGTAGATGCAACAGGATGTATACTATCACAGCCAATTCGTTTGGTAAAAGCAGAGTATGAACTAGTTTTGACAGAAGGTGATCCAGTACTGGACATGCATATTCCCGCAAGTGGTAGACTGAGTTACGAAGAATGCAGACGCTCAATGGAGGAGTCAATCGCTTTTGCCAAGCAACATTTTCCAGAATACAGGCACAAAGCATTTACGCTGGATTGCTGGCTATTAAGTGAGGAAATCAAGGAAATTTTAGACGAAAATACAAATGTTCGGAAATTCGCTGGTATGTTTAACAGGGTTGGCGGATATAAGAGTTCAGATGGATGCAATTACAAGCGCATTTTTGGTTTTGATAAAAACCAGGCAGATTGGCAAAATCATAAAGCAGTTACAACTTTACAAAAAGGTACACATACGCTTATGCAGGAAAACCGATGGTTTATTGAGCGGCATGGTATTTTGATCATTGGCGATAACTCTCTCTAAACACGAGCCAGTGTGGCACGATGATCAAATGAAAGATAGGCTGGAGTTTGTAATAAGCCGAGAGGAGTACCCAAATGCCATACCGCTACGACCTACATTGCCACACAAAAGAAGGAAGCAAGTGTAGTGATATTGCCGCTACAGATATGGCAGAACTGTACTATGAAATGGGATATACTGGCTTTTGCATTACTGACCATTTTTCCGGCATGACAACTCTGCCGGACGATACTTCTTGGAGAGAGCGTGTACTATTCCATTACGACATATATGAGAAAGCACGTGCCGCCGGCGAAAAATATGGATTAACTGTGTTTTGGGGCATTGAATATTCGCCAGTGTATGACATAAAACAAATGTCAAATTGCATATGGATTGACTTCGTAGTTTTCAACCTTTCAAAAGAATGGCTTATCGAGAATCAATCTGCCTTTTGTGGAACAGACAAAGAGCAGCTTAGCAACTTACGCAAAGCTGGCGGATTCATCTCCCATGCACACCCAATTATATACAAACAGGATACGGAGCAGATACAGCTTTATCAAAATTATGTCGATGCAGTAGAAGTTATAAATGGTGGTTTGTCTGACATAGACAATAACGCCGCACAACAATATGCTCGTGCATATGGCTTGTACGAAACTGCGGCAACTGACATACACAGGTACGACCAGCGTGTAATGGCCGGGCTAGAAACTGAAACGCATAACGATACAATTGATAGCTTGATTAGCGCAATAAAAATGCAAAGAACAAAACCATTTTCCATAGATAGGGACGTAAATAAATATTGGCTGCAGATACAACAAGGTGCAAGTGAGGCACGTAAATTGGTGTAAAGGAGCATTGCCCTATGCATGAAATGTAGCAACAAAAAAAGCCACATACTTTTGCTAAATGGTCCATCCAGTGCCGGAAAAACGACCCTATCTTGGGAGCTGCAAACAAGTGTTCCAGACCTCTGGTATTGGTTGCCATTAGACCATTTTCTTGACACCGTATCATCGTAGCTATGGGACAACAACAATGATGAAGCATTACGTACTGCATACGAGTTTCATCATGTCTGCATAAAAATGGTGAGTAACCAGGGTAAAAATGTAATAGTGGATACTGTCATTTGTAATGACGAATATTTCGCCATGTTTCAAGAAACGCTGGCAGGATACCCTGTCACAATGGTAAGAGTCGAGTGTCCAGTAGAGGAACTAAACCGCCGTGAGCAAGCACGTGGAGACAGGGAAATTGGTCAAACAGTAAGTCAAGTGGAGGACATAGTATCAAGAGATAAATATGACTTAACCATCAATACCTACACACACTCAAAAAAGGAAAACGCGCGTTATATTGTCGAGTTTTTGACAACTGGAGGCCGGTAAGTGGAGCAGAGCATAGAAACAATGGTAAACCGGATAACGAGCATATTATCTAAAAACTGCCCTTCAATTTTTTTGTTCGGCTCTGTCGTGATAGATGATTTCAAACTTGGCTGGAGCGACATAGACTTTATTTGTCTCACCGACAACATGATTAGGCAAAATCAAGCAGATGAACTTGTAGCTTTGCGTCAAACGCTGATGGCAGAGCATCCTGGCAACCCATATTTCCGTTTATTTGAAGGTGCGATGCTGACGCTTGATGCATTCTTGCAAGGCATAGATGACACAGTCGTATATTGGGGAACAAGCGGGCAGCGACTTACTAATAGACATCGGCTTTGCGCATTTAGTACAATGGAGTTACTCGAAAACGGCAGAATTTTATGTGGCAATGACTTCAGGCATTTGATCGCTCACCCTACCAGAGCGGAAATTATCGAAGCGATAAAACAGCATTATGGAACAATAAGGCAGCATGGTAACTCCGGAGGCGGGTGGCTTTTGGATATTGCAAGGTGCTTGTATACACTGCAGACAGGCAAGATAATCTCGAAAACAAAGGCCGGCGAATGGGTAATAGAACAAAACCTATGCCCCGATATAGCTACAATGAAAAAAATCGTCGAAATCAGAAAAAACCCATATGAGTTGAAAGACAGTGAGGAGGTGATCGAGTGGCAAAAAACATTAAGACCGCATATTCAACGATTTGCTGATGTTTTGGAAGCGAAATTAGCCAATAACAACCAAATATAAAGGAGAAAATACAATGAAAAAATTATTGCTTTTTGCACTACTGGTGGCGATGCTTGGAATTGCCGCATGTACAAGCGTAGAGCCGGAAGGCAGCTTTGCAGTAACAGACAACGGCAACGGCGCAGCAAGCGAAACTGATGATAGCGAACTGCTTGGTGGCAGGCTATATGTGTTTAACTGGGGACACTTTATCTACCCTCCTGTACTACGCATGTTTGAAGAGGAGTATGGCATCCGCGTCATATATTCCACCTATGCCACCAACGAAGAAATGTACCAGCGCGTAGTAGGCGGCGGCGCACAGTTCGATATTCTCATACCATCGGACTACATGATTGAGCGCATGATAACCGAAGAAAGGCTTTTGCCTATCAACTGGGATTTAGTTCCAAACCGTAGTTATATCGACCCTAAGTTTTGGGGCTGGGCGCATGACCCAACAGATAGATATTCCATGCCATATATGTGGGGTACGTTCGGACTCTTGTACAATACAAATATGGTAGAAGGCCCTGTAGATTCATGGGAAATTTTATGGGATACGCAATTTGCCAACAATATTTTCATGTACGACAGCAGCCGCTGCTCAATTGGTGTTGCACAGCATTTGTTAGGGTTTTCTATGAACAGCACATGCCCCGATGAGCTTGAACAGGCGCGTAATCTCATGATAGAGCAAGCCCCGCTGGTACGTGCATTCCTGGGTGACCAGGTTATCGATAGCATGATAAATGAGGAAGCCGCGCTTGCCACAGTTTTTTCCGGCGACGCGCGTTGGATAATTTACTACAACCCAGACCACAATTTTGTAAACCCGCGTGAGGGTGTGCAGCTTTTTGTAGACAGCATGATTATCCCATCAAATGCACGAAACGTTGAAAATGCACATGCATTCATTAATTTTATGACACGGCCAGATATCGCATATTTGAACACCCGCTATATACGTTACTCCACAACAAACGCCGGCGCGTTTGCTATGCTACCGGATTATTGGCAAAACTGCCAAATCTACTGGCCAGATGACGCTACGCTTGACCGTGGTGAAGTTTTTGTAGACCTTGGTGATTTTAGAGCTGATTTCGAGAGAGCTTGGACACAGATAATGGTTGCAGGAAATTAGATTATGGGGAATGCATCAGGTGTCCTATATGATGCATTCTTTTTTTGAACCTAATTTGCAGTATGATATACAGAGGGACGTTTCTAGGGGTTATCTAGGGTGAGTGACGGCTGCACATGATTCTGTATTTTCACCCTAAAAATACCTCTTTAGCCCGCCTTGCATCATACAATATACGCTCGATATCCAATGTTTTGTATTCACCCTTCTCATACAACACCTTGCCGCGGCAGATAGTCATCTCAACATCACGTCCGCTTGTGGAGTATGCAAGGTTCAAAACAGGGTCATAGCAAACGGTCTGGCGCGGGTTATCGAAATCGATCATCAATATATCTGCATCGTATCCTTCTTTAATTTTGCCGCTTTCATGAGCGCGGCCCTGTGCATTCGCTCCGTTTAATGTAGCCATAGCCAGCGTTTCAAAAGCGGGCAATGCGGTTGGGTCTCCGGTTACAAATTTCTGCAAAACGGACGCCATTTTCAGTTCTTCAAATAAGTCGTGTGAATTGTTTGATGCAACGCCGTCTGTACCTATGGTTACATTCACACCCGCTCTTTTCATTTTTTGCACAGGAGCAAGACCACTTGACAGTTTCAAATTGGAAATGGGGCTATGTGCAACAGATACACCCTTTTCTGCCAAAATCTTAATATCTTCGTCAGATACCCACACACCATGCGCCGCAAGGGTTGGCACGTCAAAAATTCCATTTTCACAAAAAACCTGTGTAGGTGTTTTTCCATAAATGGTTAAACAATTTTCATGCTCGGTTTTTGTTTCCGAAAGATGAACATGCATCCCAAGCCCATGTTTGTGAGCAAACTCCATTACTTGCTCCCAGGCAGGCTTAAACGAGGTATATACCGCGTGTATAGATGCATCTATTTTCAAACGGCCATCACTTTTGTTGTGATACTTCTCCATTGCCAGAGAAGTCTGCGTGTGGACTTTGTCGCGATAAAAATCATAGCCATCTTTATCAAAGGCAATAATACCGTTACTGATATTAGCCATCAATCCGGCTTCGTATGCTACACTTGCAGTAGTGTCCATCAGCGAGTACATATCTGTGAACGAAACCGTACCGGACGAAATCATTTCTGCAATGGCAAGGCTTGCACCTATGCGTATCAAATCTTCCGTCCATTTGCTTTCTGCTGGGAAAATGTAGTTAAACAGCCAATCCTCTAAGTTGCGGTCATTTGCATAGCCCCGGAACAGCGACATTGCTGCGTGGGAGTGGCAGTTATACAACCCGGGCATAAGCACCTTGTTTGTGCCATCTATAGTGCGGGTTGCGTTTGACGTGTCAATGCCATCAGAAATTAGTGAGATTTTCCGTCCACTAACTCCTACATTAGTGTTATACAAAACAGGCTTATCAACTTCCATTGTAACAACAGTTATGTTTTTGAATAAAATATCAAGCAATTATGCCACGCCCCTTGTAGAATTTTGACGATTGTAACACATTAATTGGCGATGCGCGACCATGTGGAAAAATTTGTTTGTATTAAAACAAAAAGTGCGGTATAATGTCTTTCGTGTAACTACATACAACTAAATGTTAGGAGCTTTATCCTCATGGATTCCGGCACGATATCAAACATAATTTCATTATTGGCACTTGTAGCACTATTATTCCTTGGCACATATTTCAGCGCAACAGAAATGGCGTTTGCGTCCATCAACCGTGCACGCATGAAAAATATTGCAGAAAACGGAGGAAAACGGGGAAAACGCGCTGCATTGGTTTCACGCATGTTTGAAAACCAGTTCGATGAAGTAATTTCGACTCTTCTCATATGTAATAACCTTGTTGCGATAGCCGCGGCAACGGTGTCTGTATCATTATTTATCCGGCTCATTGGAGACTGGGGCTACTTTGTTTCCACCGTGGTTATTTCTGCAATAGTAATTGTGCTTACAGATATTTTTCCCAAAACACTGTCCAAACAAAACCCAGAAAGTGTAATTCTATTTTGCGCGCCGTTCTTGCGCATTCTTATGACATTTTGGAAGCCTGTGAATTGGGGTATTGTAAAAATGAAAGACGGCCTTAGCGCACGTTTTACAAGTAATGATGACGATTCCGAGGAAGACGAGCAAGCACTACTCGAACAAGAAATCATTCTCATGGTAGAAGAAGCAGAAAAAGACGGAAACATGGACGAGGACGACTCTCAGCTTATCACAAATGCGATAGAGTTTAACGAGCTTAGTACATGGGATATTATCACGCCGCGTGTGGATGTTGTAAGTATCCCAATAACTGCAGATAGGGCATATATAACACAGAAATTTTTAGAGAGTGGATATAGTCGGCTGCCTGTGTATGAAGACTCGCTTGACAATGTCAAGGGTGTTATTCACATGCGGGACTTTTTGCGCTACCTTGCCACAAGCACGGAAGAAAACACCCCAATGATACAGGAAATTATCACCCCGGCAATGTACACCGTAACCAGTGCGTTAGTGAAGGATTTGCTCAAGCTCATGAAGGAAGAGAAGAGCCATATCGCTATTGTAACCGACGAATACGGTGGCACAGAGGGCATAGTTACAATGGACGATATTCTAGAGCGGCTTGTAGGCGATATCTGGGACGAACATGACGAGGTTGTTGAAGAGTTTACCGATGTTGGCAAAAACAAGCATAAGATTTTGTGTACTGCCTATGTGGACGACATGTTTGACTATTTCGATGTAAAAGGCGAGTCTGAATCGAACACCGTCGGCGGTTGGATAATGGATATGCTGCGCCGCATACCAGCCAGGGGAGATATGTTTGAGTTTGAAAACTTGCTGGTAAGGGTTACAAAAGCAGACGAGCGACGGGCAATTGAGTGCGTTGTAGAGGTACGTGAGGATACAGAGGAGGAATAGGCAGGATGAACTTATCCGTTTGCGGGATAGATTGTAATGCTTGCCAGTTTTATTTGGATAGCAAGTGCGAAGGTTGCCGTGTTTCTGCAGCAAAGGGTGAATGTGTTTGGGGCGGGCGATGCGAGCTGCATGACTGTGTAAAAGCGCAAGAATTGCCGCATTGCGGCAAGTGTAACGACTTCCCATGTAAAAAATTGGTAGATTCACATGCAAATGAAAACCCTGGTGGAAACGGGATTGAAATTGAAAACTTACGCACATTGGGATGATACGTGTCCCGTAGTCGCTAGTGGGAAAGACTCATAAACATATCAGCGGATGATATATGCCTAAAATGGTTTTTAGGAAACTTGGGCTTGTTGATTTACAAATATTGACGGAATTACCCCCTTACTCACGACTGTACGCATGTTATTTCTGGCTTGACCCGGAACGATGTGTATGTGTATAATCCCGAATAACTATAAGGAGAAAACCATGATTACAGTAAAGAACCTTTGCAAAACCTTCCGCATTCGCAAGCGGCAAGCTGGTTTTGGCCGGGCTGTCAGAGCCCTTTTTTCGCGTGATTACGAAATAGTTCATGCACTAACAGATGTGTCGTTTTCAATAGCGGATGGCGAGATGGTAGGCTATATTGGCCCAAACGGCGCAGGCAAAAGTACGACCATCAAGGTAATGTGCGGCGTACTAACACCTGATAGCGGCATATGTGATATAAATGGGCGCACTCCATGGAACAACCGTGTAGCCCATGTGAGGGAAATTGGTGTTGTGTTTGGCCAGCGCAGCCAACTTTGGTGGGATGTACCAATTATCGACAGTTTCGAACTTATACGAGATATCTACAAGGTTGACAAAACAACCTACAAGCACAATTTGGACGAGCTTATTGAAATACTTGAACTTTCGGAAATAGTGAAAACACCAGCACGCAGTCTTAGCCTTGGCCAGCGTATGCGGTGCGAAATTGTTGCAAGCCTGCTGCACAGCCCACGTATTTTGTTCCTAGACGAGCCAACAATAGGGTTAGACGCGGTATCAAAAATTGCAGTCCGGCAATTTATTAAACGATTAAACGCAGAACATGGTACGACGGTGTTGCTTACCACACATGACATGCAGGATATCGAGGCACTAACTGAGCGGATTATTCTCATTGGCAAGGGGCGCATACTGCTTGATGGCAGTCTTGACGAACTCAAAGCCCGTGCGCCGGAAGGTGCAAACGCAGAGGAAATGGTTGCCGCACTATACAAGGAGTATCAGATATGAGAGCGGCAGTTAGGCCATATGCAGCTCTCTTTCGTATAAGACTTACTAACTCCATACAGTACCGGGCTGCTGCAATGGCCGGGGTCACAACGCAATTTGCATGGGGCTTTATGCTCATTCTTGGCTTTGTTGCATTTTACGAAACCAACCCATATGCATTCCCTATAACATTGCAGCAGACAGTTGCTTATATTTGGATGCAGCAGGCATTT
>Ga0123355_10008590_pt1 | contig 15430 bp, 13 predicted proteins | sample TergutEmb28metaG_3_FD_89872 | JGI IMG/M metagenome (GOLD analysis project Ga0123355, IMG submission 89872) | Embiratermes neotenicus P1 segment gut microbial communities from Petit-Saut dam, French Guiana - Emb289 P1 | ecosystem: Host-associated > Arthropoda: Insects > Digestive system > Gut ... | reverse complement strand
GGGCTGTCTCGTTAAGCAGTTTTATGAATAATTATGCACTCCCCTCGTCATTGCGAGGAGCGAAGCGACGAAGCAGTCCAGGAAACTTGCGCATTTCGACATTCATGGATTGCGTCGCTTCGCTCGCAATGACAGGTTCCTGCATAAATATTTATGGTTTCTGCTTAGCAAGACAGCCCAGTATAAAGTGTGAGTTATATAAAAATGACTATAAAAAAGCGACACGAGATTCGTATAATCTTGTGTCGCTTTTTGTATATGTCTGATAAAAATATGATAATTATAGCCTATATCAGTTTACTCCACTAATAGAAACTCCGCGAATACATACCGTTGCTGGACCTATATAATTATTGTATTGCCTTTGCTCTTTTGACATACGGATATTGTCTTGTATCTTGGTCATATTGCCAGATATAGAACCACCGGTTACAGGCACAGTGGTTTTTCCGTCATAATAATAACCAAGCCGTATTTCACTACCAAAATCACCAGTAACTGCGTTAACCTGGAAATCAGAAAACGAAACCAGTTCCAAATACGGTGCCTTGCGTAGATCAGCTTCTGAAACAGATCCGCCAGTCACTTGCATATTTTGGATATTACCTGTTGGTGTAATTTCCAAATAATTTGCAAAACGGGTATCTCCCCAGTATTTTAGCAATTTTCCATTATCGATAATTTGGTGACATGCAAGAGGTTGCCCGTGATCATCATATGGGCGGCTCAAAGAAGAACCCGTCATGCCTGGGTCTAGTTTTACACTTATCCGGTCAGAATTTTGGCTGCCTTGTACATCTGCACCTTCCTTGAATGTCGAAAGTTGTTGGTAAATCATTTGGGCATTTGCACAGTCTTTATAATACGAAAAGAACGTGGATAAACATTCCCCAGATAACAATATATTTATATCACCTACAGTTGGAGTAGGGCTTGCAGCTGCTTTTTTTGATGCTACAGTAAATAGAGCAGCTACTCGGTCTTTTAACGCCGTAGACGCTACAGCCACATCATCCAAACTAAAGCGATAAGCCTCTAAAATTTCTATTTCGCCGCCACTTACACTTGGCATATGCACAGCTGTTTCTACAAAAAACCTGTATGTGATATAACCAACATCAACGCCATTTGAGTTTATGATCCTCACATCTTCACGCGTGACAAAAAACTCACTATAACTAAGATGGCCTACTGGATGATTGTCACATGAATGTAGAGCGTCCTGTAATTGAGTGATGGCTTTTTTGATATCTATTTCTTGTTTTACTAAAGGACTAACTGGCGTAGGTGACACAAGGGGGAAGTATTTGTTTTTGACAAACCTTGCGGCATATATACCTTCTTCGATAATGACCTTTAGGTCATTCTCATTGGTGTCAGGGTGTATCTCTATATTGTAAGAACCTCTGTATTTGTTGCCCTCTTCTTCAAAGACAACATACAATGTAAGGGAAATGAGAGAGGTTTCCACATCCCTGTTCATTTCGGTTTTCTTTTTTATATTATAACTTTCTAAACGATGGGTTTTTGTCTCTTTTATCAAATATTCTACTTCGTTATATGTTTTTAATGTTTTTATTAATGTATCAACCATTGTTTAATTCATGCCTCCTTCGTCGGCGAAATAAATTTGTTGTTGTGAAAATCCACTTCGCGGATATATCACACTCGCTCCTTCTATCCGAGCCGAGCCCGAGTTTTGATATACGGCCCGCCGCAAGATACTTTTACCCACTCTTTGTAGCCCTTGCCACAACCTCCGCCGCCTGACAAACCAAAATCATCGGATACCATGGTTATCGCTTTGAGTAGATCAGGCACATAACCTGTCATAACCACTGGAGCTACCCAATTGTCTGTAACTTTGCCATCTACAATTTCTTTTGCATAACTAAACATACATTGGATACCCCAGTCCTTAGGATCTTCCATTCCGCTTTGGGCATCTTCTATTAGGTATCCATGCTTGACAGATTTAATCATATCTTCCAACTTGTCTGTGCCAGAAGCAAAAAACGTATTGGTCATACGGCTATAGGCTTTGTTTGCGTAGGATTGCCGCTTACCGTTGCCGGTAGGTAGAAGTCCGAGTTGTGCCGCAGCCAACGCGTCAGAAATACCGGCTTTTAGGATTCCGTTTTCTATTATCACAGTGTCACCACCAAGGTTGCCTTCGTCATCAAACAGATATGACGACATGTCATGAGCTGATTTCGCACCGTCTTTCATTTTTAACATAGAAGCAGCAACAGGCTTGCCGATGTACTCGCTGGCATTGGCACGATTTTTTAAAAACATATCAAGCTCAACACCATGTCCAAACGCTTCGTGCGCAATAATACCAACAGCATCAGGCGAACATATACATTCGTATTCGCCTGGCGGCATTGGTTTTGCATCAAGCAGTTTTACAGCAATGTTAACTACTGATTCCAGGTTATTGTCCATTTCGTCCAATATTTCCAACCCTTTTAGGCCGGAAAAAGATTTGAATGAATTTCTTGTTACTTCGTCTCGGCGGGCAGTAGGTGCCACAAATGCATCAGACCATAAATAGTGTTGCGCCAGGTCTTTATTTGCAGAAATAAAGACTTTTGAAATCTGTGCGTAACTTACACTAGCAGACGCGTCTACTAGAAGTGGTGAAAATCCATGCATTTTCTTTGTTATCTTGGTAAGATGCTCAACGATTTTGTCAGGGCCAATGGTTTTTGGCAGTTTTTCTACTTCGCCATGGTATGTCTTAGTAATGACCTCTTCTTGTGGCTCCGGGTACAAAAATGCTAAACCGGATTGATTGATTGCTGACTCGGTGATTTGAGTGGCTAGGTTTTCGATAGCCGCATCATTTTCGGGTAATTGGTTAAATGCATGTTCGTAATAACGGCCATCTTTGTAGACCCTAACTACAAATCCTCTTTCGCCCCAACCGCCATCACTTATGTTGGTAATTTTGTCTGATACATAATAGCGTTTGCTCACGACATCTGTCCCTAGAGCTGAAGCGTAAGTAACACTTTGGTTTAGCCGTGCCACAAGTTTTTTGAGCCAGGGCCTTTTTCTTTCTAAGAATGTTGATACAGGTACTTGCATGTGATACCTCCTTTACGGTTGTCCATCAAACATTTCGCTTATGGATTCTTTATTATGAATTTTATGGATTGCTTTACTAAACATTGGTGCAACAGACACCATTCGGATTTTAGGATGCATGAGAGCTTCTGGGTTTTGTACTGTATCTGTTATTAATAAAAGCTCAATGGGGCTTTCTGACAACCGTTTGAGCGCGTCTTCACCCATTACACAATGTGAAACACATGCAAATATCCTTTTTGCATTTTTGCTTACCAAAAATTCTGCCGTTGCAGCAAGTGTCCCACAAGATATCGTAAAATCATCAACAATTAACGCATTGTAACCGGTTACATCACCTATCATGTCCATCATTTCTGCTTGCTCGTTATGATCTTTACGGACTTTTTCGCCTACGGCTATCCCAGCACCCAACTCTTTTGCGTACTTTCTTGCGTCCTTTGTAAATCCTGCATCAGGAGAAACCACAACTAGATTATCAAGCCCCAATTTCTTAACTTCGTCACATAGGGTTTGCATTGCATAAAAATGATCCACAGGTTTTTTGAAAAAACCTTGTATCTGCGGGCTGTGCAAATCCATTGTAATAACTCGGTCAACGCCAACAGATTCTAGATTATCGGCACATACGCGTGCTCTTATTGATACACGAGGTTCGTCTTTTTTGTCGCCTTTTGCATATGCAAAATATGGCATAATTGCTGTGACTGAGTTTGCACTGGCTCGCTTTAGAGCATCGATGTGAAACTGCAATTCCATAAACTCGTCATTTGGAGATCGACCAATGGTTTGGACAACATATACGTCTTCACCTCTTACTGGTTCTTTTATTTGAACAAACAATGTACCCTCAGAAAATTGGATAGTGTCAGATTTACCCATTACAAGGCCATTGTATTCACATATCTTTTCGGCAAATGCCTTGCTGGAACGTCCGGCAAATATTTTGGCTGGCAGCTTTGCTAACTCCATATGTTCCTCCTTATACCTTGTTGTGTTTTGATGATATCACATAATTCCTCATATGTTGCATATTTTTGTATAAAAAAAAGGAGCTGTCTTGTTAAGCATAAATCATGCATATATATGCAATGCTCGTCATTGCGAGCGCAGCGAAGCAATCCAAAACTTGCGTGAAAACTGGATTGCTTCGTCACTGTGTTCCTCGCAATGACAGTGCAAGTGCATAAATATGCAAAAAAATGCTTAGTGAAACAGCTCGTTTTATAATGTTTATATAATCAAGATTGAATCTTTATTTAGCTTGCTGGCTGTCTTGGCCTTTTTCTGCGTTGTTTGCGGTAGATAGGCTGACGATTTTCGTTGTATATGAGATTTGGAGGTTTGTTCGCCTCTACTGTTTCTTTGGTGACTATACAGCGTTCTACTTTGTTATTGGATGGCACATCAAACATTATATCTGTAAGTATACCTTCTACTATTGCTCTTAAGCCTCTGGCACCAGTTTCGCGTTCTAGTGCTTTTTGTGCAATGGCTCTTAGGGCATCTTCTTCAAACTCTAGAAGTACATTGTCCATTTCTAATAAATATTGATACTGGCGGGTGAGTGCATTCCGGGGCTTGCTTAGTATCGACACCAATGCATCTTCGTCTAGCTTGCTTAGGGTCACGATTACAGGCAGACGACCAACCATTTCTGGTATAAGGCCATAACGCTGTAGGTCTCTTGGTTGTACCTGTTGAAGGACATCATCTTTGATTTTTTCTTGTTTTGTTTTAACCTCTGCACCAAATCCGATTATCTTTTTGTTGAGGCGTTGTTCTACTATATTGTCAAGTCCGCTAAATGCCCCACCACAAATAAATAATATATTGGTCGTATCTATTTGAAGAAAATCTTGATGTGGATGCTTGCGTCCCCCTTGAGGAGGTACAGACGCTATAGTGCCTTCCAAGATTTTTAGAAGTGCTTGCTGGACTCCTTCGCCGCTTACATCTCTTGTAATTGACGGATTGTCTGACCGACGGGATATCTTGTCTATTTCGTCTATATAAACAATCCCGCGCTCGGCACGCTCTATGTCAAAATCCGCTGCCTGGATTAGCTTTAGTAGGATATTTTCCACGTCTTCGCCTACATAACCTGCTTCTGTTAGGCTTGTAGCATCGGCTATGGCTATAGGTACTTGTAAAAATTTTGCCAATGTCTGCGCAAGGTGGGTTTTGCCTACGCCTGTTGGGCCGATTAATAGCACATTGCTTTTTTGGACTTCTATGTCATCCACAAAACCCATTTGCTCCACGGCAATACGCTTATAGTGATTGTATACAGCTACACTAAGAGCAATTTTGGCTCTATCCTGCCCTATTACATACTCGTCAAGGAACTCCTTGATTTCTTTCGGCTTTGGCAGATTGAAGCTGTCATCCATTGTCGGGACACTGGATGCATTTTCCTCAAGCACAGCATTGCACACATCTATACAATCGTTACAAATGTTCACATTTGGCCCGGATATCAAGTTTTCTACATCATCTTGATGTTTGCCGCAAAAAGTACAGCGCACGCCTCTATCATCATACCTACTTGCCATCTGTGGTTTCCCTCCGGGTTACAATCTTATCAATTATGCCGTATTCTAATGATTCTTCTGCGCTCATCCAAAAATCACGGTCAGAATCTGCTTCTACCTTGGAGATTGGCTGACCAGTGTGTTCGGCAATAATTTTATTTATTTTATTCTTTGTATAAAGGATACGCTCTGCTTGAATCTGAATATCCGATGCCATACCTCTTGCTCCTCCTGATGGTTGATGGATCATAACCTCAGCATTTGGCAGTGCAAAACGCTTACCTTTGGCACCACCTGCGAGTAAAAAAGCACCCATGCTTGCTGCCATGCCAACGCAAATTGTAGAAATATCGCAGCGCACATGATTCATTGTGTCGTAAATCGCGAGTCCTGCACTAATGCTTCCGCCAGGTGAATTGATATAAAGAGATATGTCTTTGTCTGGATCTTCTGATTCTAAGAATAATAACTGGGCGACAATCAAGCTCGCACTCACATCGCTAACTTCGTCTCCCAAAAAAATTATGCGGTCTTTTAGCAGACGAGAATAGATGTCATATGAGCGTTCGCCTCTGCTGGTTTGCTCGATTACATATGGTACTAGGTTTGCCATTTTTGTCCTCCTTTAAGCCTTTGGGCAATCATCAAAAAACATACGATTATTCTGGTACTTCTTCTGCTTCACCTTCTACAATGCCATCTGCATCAACAGCTGCACCCATTGGGGTATCAACTACCAATGGTTCATCTACAGCAATAGCGTTTTCGGCAACAAGATCCAATGCTTTTTTGCAAAGGAGATCTCGATTTATTTCTTTGCGGCGAGGAGCAGTTATATTTTCTATGAGTTTATCCAGTTCTTCGCCTTCGGATCCAGTCATTTCTTTAAGATGAGCCTTAAAATCGTCATCCGAAATAGTTATACCTTCTTTGATGGCGACTGCTTCAAGTGCCAGTTGAGAATCGACGTCAAACTTAGCTTGCTCAGCCCAGCTTGCTCGCATTACTTCCTCGGTCATACCAGAATAGCGAAGATAGTCTGCTACATCCATACCCCTCATTTGCACTTGGCGGGTAAAATTGTCCCATGACTCGTCTATCCGGGCTTTGTACATATCTTCTGGGATTTCTGCCACTACCAATGTAGAAATTTGCTTTGCTAGGTGCATACGCTTATTGGCTTCCATTTGAGATTTTTTGCGCTCAGTTATGGTTTTGGCTAGATCTGCTTTGTAATCAGCCAGATTATCAAACTCGGAAACATCTTGTGCAAAGTCGTCGTCTATCTCTGGCAGTTCCTTGATTTTTATGTCTAGGATCTCTACTTCAAATGTAGCTGGTTTGCCTGCCAGGGTTTCGTGACCATATTCTTCTGGAAATTTGACTTCTACTTTTACATCGTCACCGACACTGCATCCCACAAGTTGATCTTCAAAACCAGGGATAAACTGACCGCTCCCTAATGTCAGGTCAAAGTCTTCCCCTTTTCCACCTTCAAAAGCCTCACCATCTACATAGCCTGTAAAGTTGATCGTGACAATATCTTCAAGTTTAGCAGGACGTTCGACACTTACTTGACGTGCGTTTTTTTCTTGTTCGGCATTTAGCATTTCTTGAATATCGGATTGTGTAGCTTCTATATCTGTTTTTGGATATGTGAGGCCATAATAGCCGTCAACAGTCGCTTCTGGCCTGACGTAAACAGATACATTAAAGATAGCACCAGTAGCTTCGGCCATTTCGCCTGGTTCTATTTCATCGGGTTTATATACTGGGTCTAAGTCATGCTCTTCCAAGGCTTTTTCGTAAGCATCTGGAAGCACAAAATTTACAGCGTCTTCATGAAAGACGTCCTTGCCATACATTTGTTCAATCATCTTGCGGGGTGCTTTACCTTTGCGGAATCCTGGCAAGTCAAAATAGTGCCTGTTTTTGTTATAGGCTTTTTGTAAGCCCTCCTTAAAGCTGTCAGGAGAGATATTGATAGTAATTTTGACCTTGTTGGTTTCTACCTTCTCGAAGGTTGAAGTAAATTGAACATCTTTGGATTTTTTTGTTTTACTCATGAACTGCCTCCATACATGGGATAGTCGTAAACCTGAAGAAGTATAACATAGGGGGAATTGGTTGGCTATATGTAACAAAACAAAAATCTAAGCATGAAATGAATATAATTATTTTATCATTTATTTTATGATTATCTGCTTCATTCAGGGAAACCACAAAACACATGAAGGACAAAGTGTACGCTCTGGGTTTGCCTGAATGATGCGGCTAGTCAGGCAAACTTTTTTTTCGTTGATGTAACAATCTAGTGTTTGCGCGAAAAAAGCGGTATGACACCATACCACTGCTTTTATTTAGAATGGGATCAAAATGAAACTTATGGTTGCATTGCATAAAGTACATATAGGATCTTTCGTCTTGTAAATAAAAAAAGCACATGGAGTCAATGTAAAAATTAACTCCACATGCTATATAATACGAATCTCAGAAAATCACGTCGACAACCGAGCGGAAAATCGGCGGCTTTAAGCCGTTTTTTGCGATGTGTTGTCGACGATGATTTTCGAGAATCGTATAAATCGTACTTTTTAATATTTACTATACCCTTTAAGCAAATGGTAGTGACGCAACATCCGCAGGCAGTTTTGTGATATATGGTGCTCCATATCCAGAGCGGTCGCTTGTAAAGAGTACATACGAACCATCTGGAGACAGCCTTGGGTGGACATGTGTTGCTTGTATATGCATAGAACTCCTGTGACTACACAAGATACGAGGTTTATCGTAGCTATTTCCATTCCATAACCACAGCATTACATTACCTTTGCCGCGCAGATCGCTGCCGTGATTGCTGCCATCCCCTACTGCCAATAAGCTGTCATTGGAAAATACATGCACCGTACTTTGTGGAAATTCCCCTTCCACTATATCGCTGCCATCAAAGTTTACACTTCCCAAAAATCCCTTGCCTTCATAGTGACCGTGATACCCGATCCTTTTGCCATCTGCAAACCAATATTCGTGACCAATGCTTTCTTCTGGGTACCTTCTTTCTCTCAAAGGCCATATCTTTCCGGTTGATGTATCCATTGCCCATATGCGATTTTCTACCTTGTCCCAAGGGCCTTCGTGACAAAATGTCAAGTAGTTGGATATCGTTGGTGATGTGTTTAAATGACTCAACCACACATTACCAGAAAAGAGTACATCCTCTTTGCCTTTACCATCCACTGGTACCCGGATAATTTGACTAAGAGGTTTGTATTCGAAATATTCTTCAAAACCTACGTAGCCATACCCTAAATCCATATTGATTTTGTCTGATGCATCTTCTGAGATGCAAAAAATAATGTGCTTACCATCGCAAGAAATGTTGGGCATACCATAGTTTTGTTTTTCTGGGAGAGTCCACAAGGGTCTTTCTTCCAATGTATCTAGAGAAATAGCCCATAAGCAATTGTTGTACCAATAACACATTTCGTTTGTAACAGGGTTGAGACATGCGTTTAAAAATTCGTGATCCTTACCTCTTATTTGCGGTAAGTCTGTAAGCTGTGTAATTTCACCAGAGCGCAAATCTATACTAAACAAGTTGGTCTGATTACTACGGTCTCCGCTTACCACGATTTTATTACCACTGTCATACCATCCTGGATTTGTGAAATAAAGGTGATGATGATGTCCCTTGTAATTGGTTAGACGTGTAACCTCTACACCAGTTATCATGTCTTTGGACAGAGAGCGTTCGACACCCCAATTATATCCTTTTTTATTCATTGGATTCCTCCTTATTTGGCAGTAATAAACTTCTAGATTCCGTGATTAAACGCAAGGATAATATTACCTGGCGCACCAGCAGCTTTGTATAATTTTTGAGCTTCTTCATACGTTTTTTCTACATGATCTTTTGGATATACGCCGTTGTCTGATGTAACAATAAAGCGGCGAGGTGCTACAAGGCCTGCCAGATCACTTATTTCAAAAAACTTACGTATGCTAGGCACATAGTTGCACAAGCACTGATAATTAACTGCAATGGAGTCTTCGATATTGCAAAATGCACTGTATGTCCCGATATTTAGTATCCTTTTATCAAGGCAAGCAGCATATAGTGCTGTATACCCACCAGTAGAAATGCCTAAACATGCTATCCTGTCAACATCTACCATATCACAAAAATGCTTGTGCAAAGCATCAATTACACGCATTACATCCCATACACGGTTTCCGTATGTGGTACGGTTTAAGATTATATTAGTCGTGCTTGTAGTATCGCAATACGCGTCACTTTCGCCAAAGCATCTCTGTTCTATTGCCAATACGGCAAAACCGTCTTCTACTGTATGACGAGGAAAGCCATCTTCTGGGCTAATGCCCACTTCATGTGCTTGTAATGTTATTGCCACTGGCGGTTTTACATCTAGGTTTTTCGGGATAGAAAAATAGCAAGGCACACGATATCCAGGCTCTGTTTGCACTGTAAATTTGTATTTAGTATGCGTTGGATATTTTGTTATCTTTTCGACAATTAGGTCATCGGCACACTTGACATGCTCATCGATACCAAGGAGTTCTGCAAGTTTTTCGCGGCTTGTATTTTGCCAATCATCAAAGAGCTGCTTGCCGTCATACCGCAAAAGTGGCACCGAGCTTCTCATATCGTCTAGATATACGGCATGAGGCATTACCAATGGTTTCACGACTGGCGACTTATAAGATTTGCGTTCTTCGTTTGAAGACAAGGATAAACAAAAATCATTGCACCAAGCACCGGAGTTTACGGCAAAATCACCTTCGATTTGCAATCGGATAGTTTGATTTTCGCTTACTGTGATATCTTTTATTTCGAGCTTTATCCAACCTGTATTGTCTGCTTTTGTTGATACATCTACGCACCCTTTTTCATGACCGCTTACATATACTTTAAAATCTAGACGTGTAGGCTTGTTTTCTCCATGGAGTTTGAAATGACCAAAGGCCGAATAAACTCCTGCTGGGCAGCCAGTAATTTTTTGATAAACAATCCTTTCACAGGCAGCAAGTCCCTTGTTTAATAATAAACCAGCATCTTTTACTACATGGGTTTCTGGCTGACCGTCGGCATGGTGTATCATAAACTCAGCATTAGGGTCATATGTGACCCAACCATCCATGTTTCCATAAATGCCTGTAGTGCCAGATCTAAAATCTGGATTGGAAAGCAAGTTTTTATTTGGAGGATTTGAAACGTCCGAAGGTATGAGTTTTACAACCTTGGTAAAATCTGAAGGTTTATCACCCCATACAACATGTGGCCTTATTGCTTCCCAGCCTAGATCTGCATACATGCGATGTCCGCCTGGTCCTACAATAAAATCTACCTTTTCTGGCACACCTGCCGCTTCATAGTACATTTTTGCAATTTGAGCTTGCTCTACCGCTCCAGGGAACGGGACAACATCATCAAGTTCTCCATGTGTAATCATTAGAGTACGGGGTGCAATCATCCCAAGTTCATCACCGTTTTGAAATAGGGGAATTATACGTTTCATTTCTCTATGACCGCACGGGCATGCCCAGTGCACAGATGCAATTTCTAATGCATCTACTATCCCGCAAGAGGGAAACGCATGTTTAACTCTCACGTCAATAGCTGCAATCATCCGAGTGGTTGCGCCCCCTCCAGAGTTACCAAAACACATTACATTGTCCAAGTCCACAATATCAGAAAAATACTCTTCCAATACATCTATTGCACGCATGGCATCCCATATTCTGTCACCAACCAAACTTTTGTCCATCATCAAGGAGGTCATTGCTGCAAGTGTACACTGGGTACCACCAGTCATCTTATTATTACCGCACTCGCCAAAACAACGCTGCTCTACAGTAATAACAGCATAGCCTTCTTTCATTGCGCGGATTGCATAATCATAATCTGGTGTAAGAGGGTCACTTGGGTATTTTTGTCGTCCTAGAGATTTGTGCATACCCTTTGCATGACCTTGTGCAGCAATTGCTATTGGTAATTTTTTTGTTGGTAGATTGCCATTTTCATCTCTTGGGATAACAAGATGAGCAGGTACGCGGTATCCATCTTCTGATTGGTAAGTAAACCGCCACTCTACATACTCTGTATACGGGCTATGAACAGTTCCTTCATAATGTTTGTGATAATCCCTGCGTTCTTCGTAGTATTCTACTGCCAAATCAAGGTCGCATTTTACTTTTTGGTCATGTCCAAGGATTTCACAATACTTCTTTCTTGCACGTTCTTGCCATTCGTAAACATTTTCGCCACTTTTTGGATCAAAACGGTACTGCGGTGCTAGTTCTTTGCTTTTTAGTTTTGCGATTTCCATGTTGTTTTCCCAAGGAGTTAGGCTTTTTGGGCTTGTTTTTGTTTTGTGTTTAATCATAAATGTACCTCCTTTTAATTTAACAATTATACACAGGTATCTTTACAGCTGTTAATGCTAAGGATATATTGTTAGTGGAAAATGTACAGTAACAAACACGACATTTACTTGGAGATATGCGACATGAACAAAAACAAGTCTGTATTTGTAGAAAAACAGTTTACACTAAGGGATGTTTACACGTCATATGATTTTTCGTCCCTGGATTGGTGTCAGATTCATGTAGAGCGTATATGCTATGATTTTGGATGTATGCCATCACACCGTCATAAATACAATCAAGCATTTGTGATACTATCGGGACAAGCAGTGCATGTAATTGGGGACAACAAACAAACATTAAAACGCGGTGATTTTTTTGTAATCAAAGGTGATAGCTCTCACGAGTTCCACGAAATACAGAATCTAGAGCTTATAAATCTTATGTACTTGCCAATGGCAGTGTCTGGAGTCTGGAGTTTACTTCGCATGATTCCTGGTTTTGGACCGCTTTTTGTTATAGAGCCTAAGCTGCGACAAACAATAAAGTACGCTCACATGATGTCACTAAACGAGGATGCTCTTTCTTATATAACCCATGTAGTCGAAAATCTTGATTGGCAAATCAATACAAGGGACGACAAATATCTCCCAGTAATAAGAATGGGATTTCAAACCCTGCTTGCATATCTAGCAGTCCAAATAGAAAATACAGGAACCAGTGATCAACCACTAAATGTACTTGCAAGGTCAATCCGTTTTATGAACGAAAATTTGGCTAATCCTATAAACCTTACAGATATAGCCAATAACATATATATCTCCATACGCCATTTGCAACGGCTTTTTAACACATATTACGATGTATCCCCAATTCAATACTTAACAAAATTGAGAATGGATAATGCCCTAAGACTACTTATGAAAGAAAAGAGCCTAATCTCAAACGCAGCGCTTTTGTGCGGATATACAGACCCGACATACTTTTCACGAGTTTTTAAAGATACATATGGTATCACACCCAATGATGCGCGAAGATTACTGATTTATACATCAGAAAGTTAAAAATTGGAATCAATATTATATGTTATATTTTTATAACAATGTCGCCAAAAGTGCGAAGATAGGAGAAGAAAATGAATCTACCAATAAGCAAAAATTACAGCTTAACTGTAAATGGTGAGCCACATGAGGTATATCACACCAAAGTAGGTGATTTTGCAATAGCGTGTTTTACTGGTGATGCAAATTTTGTAGTGACAGCTCAAAACAAGTTTGACAATGTAGTTGTACGACCACTTCGCTCTAATCACAATGCAAACATATCTGGCAACAAAATTAGCATAAATCTATCACATACAGACAGAGTTTCTATAGAACCTTATGGGCTAGACAACCCTCTATTTATCTTTTGTTCCGAGTATATAGAAAAACCAAAACACGCAACTCATGTATTTAAACGCGGAACATATACAGAAATAGATATACAAGAACTAAAAAGTGATGACTGTGTTTATATCGAAGAAGGTGCAGTTGTTGTCGGTGGATTTGTTGCCAACAAGGCAAACAATATAGAAATAACAGGCAACGGGGTTGTATGGGGTCTCCCAATGCAAGAAAAAGGTAAAAAATACAGGACAATTTTGCCTATAGAATGCGAAAACGTAAAAATTTCTGGCATAAGTGTAATAGATGCTCCAAGTTGGAATGTAGTACCAACAGGTTGCAAAAACGTGACAATTTATGGTGTAAACATAATCGGTATGCTAATTTCTACTGACGGATTTAATGTCGTAGGATGCGAAAATGTTACTGTCAAACACTGCTTTGCTTATGTAAATGATGATTGCGTAGCGATAAAGGCTTGCCATTATAATGGTTATCAGGGCGCACGCAACGTAAAAAATGTAACAATCAGTGACTGTGTGTTTTGGAAGCAGAAATGTGGCAACGCATTAGAAATTGGCTACGAAACATCAGCAGAAGAAATTTGCGACATTTTATTCGAAAATATAGACATAATTCATTCGGAATATGAGGGCTGGCAATCTGGCTCTGTATTTTCTATACACAATGGTGATAGAGCAACTGTACATCACATCACGTTCAAAGATATATATATAGAAGACGCTCAAGAAAAACTGATCGACATAAAAATACTGTCATCCAAGTATTCGTCTGACTATCATCGCGGTCATGTAAACAATATTACATTTGATGGGATTTATGTAACTGGTGACATTTTGCCACCTTCTATAATAAGAGGTTACGAGCCGGACTTGTATGGTTGCGAACCTCACATAATAGACAACATTAAAGTAAACAACTTATTTCTAAATGATAAAAAAGTAACAGGTCAAATGAATGCACACGCTGTAGTAGAACTAGCGTCGAATGTAGAATTTTGCTAACAGTACCAACAAACAAGGAGGTATTTTATGAATCTTTCGCCTGCCCAAAATTTCTTAGAAGCTATCCGTTTCGGCTCTCCAGAGTATATGCCCCGTGGAAACGAAGATATATTTCATACGCTCCAGATAAAAAACAATTTTTTTTACGGCAATTGGACAGACCAATGGGGGGTAAATTGGGTTATGGACATGCCAGACACATCACCGTTTCCCAAGGTCAACCCACTCCCCGACATAACAAAACTTGACGATTATAAAATACCCAACCCTGATGATTTGTTTACAGATATGGATGAAGAAAAAAGAAAAGTAAAAAAAGCTAAAGCAGAAGGCAAACTGGTTATATGTGGCATGTCATACTTTTTGTTCGAGCGAGCCTGGGCAGTAATGGGCTTGGAAAACTTTTTGGTTGCCTTAATCGAAGAACCAGAGCTAAGCCATATCTTACTTCGGAAAATTGCACTCTATGCAAAACGTGTATTCGAAAATATGCTGGAGCTAGGAGCAGATATGATTTCTTTTTCTGAAGATTTGGGCACACAAAGAGCACTTGCCTTTTCACCAGAACATTTTCATGAGTTCTTCTTACCAGAATACAGGGTTGCTTTTGAAGATACTCTAAAAGCAAAAAAGATTATCAATTTTCATAGTTGTGGCTGTGTCGAATCAATAGTTCATAGTCTCGCAGATATAAATGTAAGTATGTTAAATCCGATACAATCCAGAGCAAATGACATAAAAAAAATTAAAGAAATAACCACTAACAAGATGGCATTAAGCGGTGCAATTGATTCACATCTTCTACTAGTAGGTACAACAAAGGAAGTCAGGGACGAAACAGCGCGCGTTATCGAGATATTAAAGCCAGGCGGAGGCTATATATGCGCACCCGATCAAGGGTTCCCCGAATATCCACCAGAAAACATAGACATGTTGTACAAGACTGCTGTTGAGCTAGGGCGTTATTAAGAACTATACAAAAAGAGGCTGTCTCGTTAAGCATTTTCTC
>Ga0123355_10008589_pt1 | contig 15430 bp, 8 predicted proteins | sample TergutEmb28metaG_3_FD_89872 | JGI IMG/M metagenome (GOLD analysis project Ga0123355, IMG submission 89872) | Embiratermes neotenicus P1 segment gut microbial communities from Petit-Saut dam, French Guiana - Emb289 P1 | ecosystem: Host-associated > Arthropoda: Insects > Digestive system > Gut ... | reverse complement strand
CCCCACTCCAACCCAATCAGGTATAAATACCCCACACAATCCATCCACTGACATACTTCATTCACCTGCCTATGAAGATGGAACCGACACTGAGTTCCGAAACGTCGGCAATTAGAACTCAGACGTCGGGGAATTATCCAAAAAGGAACAAATTACATTTAGAACATGGCGAAAGCTTAAAAACAAGAGTATTATTACGTCCATTACAGACACATATAATGTGATTTCCTAACCTAATGCACGAAATGCATGATAAAAACTCTGTACTAGAACAAATAATTTACAAGCATCTGTATACATTTTCAGTACGCTACGTGATGTCCAATTGAAAATTTCCTCTGGAATATTGTGAATATCTGACCAGAATTTTGTAATATATTTTTATCGTGTTCTCCAGATTAGACAATACGTCGTACATGTGGCAGCAAGTAGATAATTTATTTAAACCTTCTGCCATATTTGGGCATGTCGGTTATCTTCAGGACTTCAACCGTCTTACTCTATTCAGTGGCAACTCTGAAGATGGCCGGTGCGCTGGAACGTGCTTAAATAAATATTGTATTTGTACAAAATACACATTTTTGGTTGTATTGTCTCACATAATGAGAACGCATTTGAACTCTCGGTTGCAGAATAAATAATTCATGATAATTACAAACAGTTCGGCCACTTTTTTGTTGCAACATTGGACGGAAACTTCTTTATTCACGTTTTATTCATTTCTGCTCGTTTCTAAAGTAGGTCGCTTGCAATGTCACATGGAGTCAAACATGCCGTTTGCAGGGGAGAATGTTACATGTAGTTACAGTTGTACGCCCTGTGTGGGAACGGGACGATATATTGTTAGATCGATTCTAATCTCGATAATGCTACGTAGGAGTCACGTGATCATCATGGCTAATCTCAGCCAAGCGGATGATGGACATGAGGACATGACCATGGGCCACAAAGGGACTGGAGTTTTGCATGACAGTCAGTTCATATCATTGTTGAGCGGTACGAGAAACACTTTACAGCAGTGGAATATTGTAATATGCAAGAGAATATATAAGCTTTGCTTTTTCGTTTTTGGCCTCGATATTCCTTGTACATATTGTCCTACTGCATGGTCATGTCGGACATATTTTGCATTTCTTTTAATGTTTTGTTGACCGTGCATCCCCGTATAATATTTTTCAAATGAAGCCAACTAGGTGCATACTACTTCTTAGTATATTTATTTTTCACTCTGTATGGGTGGCTGTCTGGTCTGCTGCTGCAGACCAGACAGCCACCCATGCAGAGTGAAAAATACCAGTGTCGCATAGATACAGTAAGTTCTCCTGATAATGGGCACATAGTTGCCCGAAACATGTAGAGAAGTCGAAATAAATATACTAAGAAGTAGTATGCACCTAGTTGGCTTCATTTGAAGTATATATATATATATATATATATATTACATTTCTTTAGATATTTGCCGAAACAAAATGGTTTGAAGCGAAAGTTGTAGGTTATAGTGCGGTCCATAGCTTATTCGTGTAGTATTTTTTTTTTGTAACAGGATTCTTTCTTGAAAATAAATCCACACCGTTTCATTGTAAGGGTATGTGTTGCAGGGCACTGGGCCTACATTGAACCAAACTAACTGAAATTATTAATTCGCTGACATCTCTCAGTGCTGTCTCGCAATGCCATTGCTACCGAAATCATTCAATTCAGTCATTTCAGCGATGAACGGCGGTCACATGGAAGTAACATAGCTGACAGCTCGATAGAAATTAATAATTTTGAGCACAAATTTAATATGGATATACAATGTGGTTCAAATATGACCGGGACTGATGTCGCCAGATTTACACACAAACAGTCCCGGTCATATTTGAACCACCTTGTATTAATTTACATCCACTTACAGACAGAAAATGCATTGTCTCTCCTTTGCAGAAGCCTATCGTCGTGTAGGGAAATTATGCTTATTCTAATACCGTAAGAATTCCACAGTTACGTTGTAGTGGCAAGATACCAATTTGGCAGATGTTTTGTAACATGGTGTGTACAGTTACCGCTGTGCTTTTAAGTGATAATTGTTTTTGCAATGTCTAAATAAATAAAGCAATTCGGAGCGTGGAAGCCAAAATCCAACGCTCGACCGTGCTACTGGTAATGTCCAGTAATTCTGACATCTTTCACTTAGAGTTTTGTTTTAATGTTGTATTTACGACCAATTTTAGGCCCTCCAAATAGTGGTCCCTTAATAGCTCTTCCCACCAAACTTCTGTGTGTGTTTGTTGTATGGTACAGATTTTGATGATCTCTCGCCGACATCCTCGGTTCAACGGGGTCTCTCCGTAGCGCTGCTACAATCCCGTATCGACCTTCCAGGCATTTGGAACGGATGCAAAGGAGGAACACCGTCCGCCTTAATAGGAAAGCATGTGAATTACATTTTCTGACAACTGTCGACATTCTGTATAATTACACAAGACTTAAACCCAGTTCCTTTCTGATTTAATGACAATTGTAAGGAGTAACTTGTATGACGTAGACGTAATAGTGGCATCAGAATGTGGGTTAAATTAAACTTTTTCAGGTCCTTTATGTAAACCTTAAGTTATTAATACGTTCTGTAAGATGCAGTGCTTTTACGTTACTTCAGAGACCCTGTGTAGCATTTCGTAACGTACTGTTCTTTTACGGCGAGGAACCGTCAGCTCTTCGTCCACCAGATAGACCAGTGGAACACACGTTGCCGACTGTCCGCGACTGCTTTTCTACAGTACCTCCAGTAACCTAAAGACGTTGCCTTCATCCGCGACCTGAGCACAGGCATTTAGTTGCAACAAGGGTCTTGCTTGGTAAATGAACAATTAACTTTTTGCTGTAACAATACATGTGAATCAGCTTCATGGTGCTTTTGCCAAATTGCGTATTGCAATGGTCACGACTAATTGTCGTGATTCTTTACAAAGTTTGATGAAGTTAGGGTTCAAAACAATACGCGTATGTATGCGGTGTGGCTGATACAACTCGAAACATACAAATCACCGACTCCTGTGTTATCCCTTGGATGACCTCAGCTAAATGGAATGGCATGAAGTCGTAACTAATGAACGTACAGAACTGAAGCATACTTCGCGATTTTATTCGTTGTGTAGTCTGCCGTACGGCGGGTTCATAGCTTTTCCCTAAGCGAGTTGTCCACAGAGTGCGATCTAGTGCTTCCACTTCCAGTTTGCAGCATCCTCCCTTTTCCTTAAGGTCATCCCATAGCTGCTTACATATATTTCCTCGTCTTCTCGTCACTTCTATCCTTTGCCTATTTTTTATTTTTTAAAAGATTTATTACAAAGAAAGTATGTACAGCATTTTCCAGGACAAGTTACAAAATTGTTCTCTTAACCAATTTGAAAAAATATTTACACAATGACACAAGTGAAACAGAAGTGAATATAAATATAACTGTAAATAACGGCCGTTAAAAATTCTAAAAAAAACACCACGATATCCTTTGCTTCTACGAGTATCTTACCATCAATAACGTGTTTTAGAAGGCTGTCCTTTTCTGGACTTAACCGAATGCAAATTTTTTTACATTTTTTACGTTTTGCTGTCCGTGCATCTCAGTATATTTATCTCAGTAATTAAACAACTTGATGCACAAAATTTTTGTTTTGCAGTAAGTTTATTTCATGCCTGTACACGTTTAGAGCATATGTGCTCATCATCAGGAGGTCAAAATTACATTACACAGCCCGTGGTCTGATGATACCAGAGGCCGTGTAATGCAATTTTGACCTCGTGATGATGAGTACATGTGCTCGAAACATGTAGAGGCATGAAATAAACTTATTTAAAAAAAAATGTTGTTCATCAAGTTGGTTAATTACTGAGATAAATATTTTTTACATTGTTTCATATCAGATACAAAAATATTCCTATTTTTACAACTACCTTGAGTGTGTTTTTTCAAACTTTAAACGGATTACCACATCATACGATCTCACTCTTATTGCATTATTATTTATAAGGTTTATATGTCGATCACGTGCGTACCATTAAAATATCTGATATTTGGTTTAAGTTCATTTTGTCATATTTTTTTTATTTCGGTAAGCAGCTTTATATGCGGCATGTAATTGCTGGCATGAGTTAATAACCCTTGTGCTGTTAAGCCCGCTTTTTAACAAATACCCACTGAATTGAACTGAATTGAATTGTTCTCTTATTGCAGGTACTTCATACTAAAATGAAAAACACATTCAGAATGTTGCGAAAATGTGAAGGCACTCGAAATGACAAAGGACGGAGTATGTGAGATAGAATAATTATTCCAAAATTAATGTATTATAAAAACAAAATTAATGATAAATTCAGCAATAACACAGTTTTATTAATTAATTTTTTCCATGTTAAGTTGTACCATTTTATCATCATCGTCTGATAAAATTTCATTCTGTAAAACCCTCCTTTAGATTTTGCAATGGAAACAATTCTATGTTGCTATGGATTTAGATGAGAGAGATAGTCAGAACAAAGGAAACGTGAATTTTGTATCCCATCTTAACGAGAATTTGTAACAAAGCCATTTACGTTCCTCATGAGATGTCACTCACTGTGATAAAAGCTTTCGCATCTGAAATGTCACTTTCTATGTATGTCGCGCAACACTAAAGCAATATAACGAGGTTAAAGAAGTCTGACTTACCTGCTTACAGCATTTCCATTTACCTACCCACGCTTCATGCACACGTGCTGTTTCTTATTATCAGCTTCTCGCAACATAAGACCTTTGGTTTATAAAATAGTATTTTTCGTGAAATTACTTTAATCCATCAACAAACGAATGCACATACAATTTCACATAAAACACTTCAAAACATTTTAAAATACTCCGACATGTTTCGACCTTGTCAGATCATCATCAGGGAGCTTTGTTCCTTGCTAAAGTTATATTACAGTATTCACAATTCAATTCTTATTTGCAAACGAAGTGTTGTGGCAGCATATCATGTTGTGTTGTGGAGCAGTGGCTAGGTGTGCGTCGTACGACGCACACCTAGCCACTGCTCCACAACACATTCCCACACAACGTGATATGCTGCCACAAAACCTCGTTTGCAAATAAGAATTGAATTGTGAATAATGTAATACAACTTTAGCAAGGAACAAAGCTCCCTGATGATTATCTGACAAGATCGAAACATGTCGGAGTGTTTTAAAGTGGTTTAAAAGTGTTTTATGTGAAATTATATGTGCATTCGTTGGTTGATAAATTGAAGTGATTCTGCGAAAATGCACGGTGCTACAATAGGATTTATTATTTTTAGTGCTTTAAAGTTCGCGGAATATTAAAATTTAAATAAATAAATTGTCTCAATTTATAGGAAGGTGGTTTAATAGCTAAAGCCTGTAGGAATTGGACCATCAACGTGTGGGATTCGAAAAAATGTGCTATTTTTAATACTCGACATTTTTATAAAATAAACAGTATAAAGGAATTGTTGGTGTACTGATTTTCGGTTACTTTGCCGGCATTGTCTTAAGTGAATAATATCGCTGAAAGATACATATATTCTGAGAAACGGGAAGGGCTTAATGTGAGAGAGTGTACCTTCATAAGACGTCCAATGTACACATTATTAAAATATATATATATATATTATATACATGGAAGGCAGATGTTTTTATCAACCATCCTGCCAATCGGCCCGTCATTTTAGAAGTCTCAGCTGGAAACACATCAAGACCTGAAGAATTTCTGTTGACCCTGCCTTTGAAGATTCTGAAGACGCACAACTGATACTCTCGTAACCAATGTGAGACTTATTTCACACGAGTCTGAGTAACAGCTTGTGGCAGATAGGATTCAATTGTCCGAATGATAATCGTTTGATGCCGGACACATGCGCATAAATACCCTGAAAAGTAATCGAGTTTTAATCAGTTAATATATCTGAAATAACACGAGTATCCGTTAATATTAGTAGGCCTAAACTGTTTTAATGTATTTTGTCATTGATTAGATGGTGCAGAAACTCCTCAGTGTTAATAACATATGATCGAATTTAAGTTATTCTATACCATACGCCATTATGAACTTAAATCTCACAAAATGGCTTCGTTTCTGTAGTAATATCAGAAGTAAACTACGATAAAATTGTCTTTTTGAGACAAAGATTATGTTCATTATGCTAAGCCGTATCTGTGCTAGGTAAATGCCACTCCATGAAACTGGCTGCAATGGAAGTAAGTGTACCGTCAGTGGTAACCTCTGTGCTGGAGTATATGTGTTCATATTTAGTGTATCAGGAGTGTTCGAAACGAAACAATTTGTCATACCCCATGCAGCTTTGGTCTGCAGTACGTAATTCTAAGTTATGTTGTCCATTAAGCAAATTTGATCTCCGACTTCGAATGCTGCTTGTGTATACTGATGTCCAATTATCCTGAGTGCACAGTGCAACCCAACACTCTACAAAACTCGACTGTCTCTCCCACGCTACGTTTGCGTGCATAGCGCGTGCGTGATAGTCCTTATGAGTTACGTTGTCGGCAGATACGTGCTTCAGTGCACGGGTGAAACCTTGTAAGTTTAATTAGAATATTACAAGTTTTGTGAACACGAATTCTGAGTAATGTTTGAGGTATGTTCAGCCCATAGAACTACACACATAATTAGTACAGTTTGCTATCTGTAATAGTAGATGTATAATTATGCAACAAGCATGAGGCGATAAAATATGTATACAAAATATTACCAGGATGCTAGTGAAAAAAAACGCTTGAGAAACCTAGACATAGAAGGAAAGCTATTTAATATTAATCTTAACGATATGTTTTGTAACCATGTGGAGGAATTGAAGTGTTTCGTGGTAGAATCCACATCACCAATAATCCTGGTCTTATGTATTACTGGACATTTCTTTACCAGTTCGTTGTCTGTCAGCTTCCCAGTAACAATAGTTGCTTCGTGGAGTCAGATATGTCACAATTCAGTTTAAATGGGATCTGTGGGTATTGAAAGCTCCTGCTTCTGCATTATAATAGGAAATTTGCCAAAGGAATTAGCGTAGGTGTTTGTCAAATATACTGGTCCATTTAAAATACAGATAGTGGCGGGCATGATGTAGCATTGAACGTTACACTGGCAGGCTCTTCAGGAAGTCCCTGGTAAGAGTGCCAAATGAGTCACCCGCTGTATTAAAAATGAAATTTCTCCAAGCGATTTGCCACGATGATGCCTTGCAGTATGCCACGACCACTTTTTTTCAAGTTGTGGAATAACGTTTTTTATCACTATCTCAGTCTTATTGAACGACATATGATACTTCCGTGATTGAAAGATTCTAAGCCTCTTTAATGTTTCAATCAATTGCAGTCAAATTACTCGCATTTATAAACAGAGTGAATGAATCAGAGATAAGAATTTTGATGTTTTGCTGACCGTGCATCTCAGTATAATCTTAGTAATTAACCAACTTAATGCACACATTCTTGTTTTATAATAAGTTTGTTATATGCCTCTACATGTTTCGAGCACTAATTACTAAGATCAGAGATAAGAAAGTAAGACCATTCAATGTCTTGATAGTGACTTTGCGTATGAAACATGTTTCAGAACATAAACATTTGTATGTCGGTACAGCGGAAACAGCAGGTCACCGTCTGACACTAGACCAGTAATTCGCAAAATATGTCTAAAGTGGAACTTTGGTGTTCTCCGAGTGATTTCCAGGAGTGTTGGCGATAAATGCAGAAAATAACAAAGAGCAAGTACATGCAGAATTTAATGTGCAGAATCAAAGAATTGGAAAGTAACTTGAAATACGACCTTACTGGCATTAAGACTCACGAATCTAATGGTGGATTGTTGAACTCTTTTCAGTGCGTTTAAAATGGGGTACCTGAAAATATGCGCATCTAGAAATCTGCACCGAAGTCGATATCCAAGTTGACTCCGATGTGGATATGTGATATGTGCCGAGTACACTGAGGAAAATATCATTTAAGAAAGCGCGCGTCTACGTGTGAAAGCCAAGCAAATAGATCCAGTTCAAAGATTCGTACGTAAGGCAAGTCGACAAGGTAACTTAATGTAAAATAGCAAATTTGTATTAACCCTTTAAACGCCGAGTTAAATCCCATCTGCCATCTGCTGGCATTATTAGAAGCTCACCATATTCTCCACGTTAGCAGAATAAGGGTTAATAATGTGTCATCTAACCACATGCGCTAGAACGATCCCGTGGTTAATATATCTACGATGATTTTTAGGCCTAGGCAGTGATCATCACAGTTATCAAAATCAGAGAAAGTATGTGGAAGTCATGCCACTCTTATTTTATGAAAGAAATGGAGGAATTTTCTTTTTCCCTTTGGCCCTGCTGCCTAACGCGGGTCAGGGCTTCCTCAGTCTTGAGGTTTCTAGATCACACACAATGACGCACCACAGTCGGTAGGACTCCTCTGGACGGGTGATCAGCTTGTCGCAGAGGCCTCTCCCTCACATACACAACACACAACAAACACCCGTGCCGCCTGCGGGATTCTGAACCACAATTTCAGCAGGCGAGCGGACGCAGGCCCACGTATTAGAACGCGCGGTTACTGGGACCGGAGAAATGGGGGAATAGGTTGCCGAATATGGATCGGCGAAGGATACAAGAACTTCAGCCGTATCGAATAGGGCTAGATGGATGTCGGTGTGGACGTTGTCTCCCTGTTAAGACAATATGAAATGTTAGGATGATTCTGGTGGTAATGTAAGCGTGGCCGAGCACGTGCTTTAGCGAAATATTGCTCCCTCCATTGGGCTGAGTCCTTCTTGAGAAGGCGATAGTTCCTCAGCCAATCAAGAGATCCCTTGCGTTTTGTGTAACCCGAAGATTCACTTCCTCGTACGCAAGAACGCCATCCTTTCCTGAGATACCTGAATCCACTCCACACGCTTATCAAATTTCTTTAAGATCTTGTAAGTCGTCTCCTTCCTTCCGGTTTTCTCACCAAAACCCTGTACAAGTTTTATCTTTTTTCTCTCAACGTACCCCAACCCATCATCATCCCTCTTCATCTTGATAATATTTGGTGAGAATTAAAACGCATGAAACTCTCACTTTTTGGTTTTGTGCAACCTTTGTCCTTCCTTTTAGGTGAGAATATCCCTTTGAAGTACCTTTGATCCGTGCTCCTAAGCATGCTATTCTGAAAAGCCCTCAGCCTGTTTCCTTCCATTAACGTGAGAGACCAAGTCTCACAAAACAAGAAAAATTAACTCCTCTCTGTTCTGCTTTTGTTTTTAGAAACAAACTTGAAGGCAGAATTTTTGTACTGGACGTATTGATATTAGGATTAAATCCAACACGTGATGTCGCACTAACTTCATGTGCTTTAACCTAACCTTACATAAATTTTAACAGAGGGTACAATCTCCCACCCAATTGAGGTAATCTGTACCCCGAAACCGCAATAAACATACTCTGTATCAGGTTGGTTTTTTAATTGATAGGGATTCAATTTCGAAAGGAAAATAATTCGAACCACAAGATAAATTTCGTAGTCAGAGGGCGTGTAGTAAATTACACGCAGATAATAATTTCTCTTTAGTGTGCAATTTTGACTGTGTTACGAACAGTAATTTAAAAAGTAATAAGATATTTTTATTTTGTTGAAAATTATGATGCCAGAGAGAATTCATTACGAAGGTACTTTTGTATTAACAAATAATTTCGAAATTCTATTGTCGAGTGTATCGCCAGTTTGATGGTTTCGTCACGGCGGAATGACTAGTCGCTTTGGCTCCGCTAAAACAGCTTGGATTCGGGGGATGTTTGTCGCAAGTTTGTAGGATGATTCTGCTTTCTGAAATGGTGAAAATTGTAGTATCTTCTTTAGGAGTTTCTACAGATTTTTGTGGGAGCCGAAAATTCCCAACAGTCATATAATGGCCTTTATCTTCAGCCAGCAGAATACAGTCCGCACTGTGTAACATCCCGTTTATCCAACTTCTCTTTCAATATTATTCTCCATCTTAATGTTATTTTCAGTTCTTGTTCACGGCTGCTTTCAATGCAGTATGCTCTCTATAGTGCTGTATGCTTTTTTGTGTTCCTGGAAGGCCTGTCGCCACCTCCAGACATGAGAACTTAAAAGTGCTTTTATGTTCCACGCTATGTAACAATTAGCACAAATCGTGTATACGTTTCAGTGCAAACATTTGGCAAATTTCATCCCTGTCTGTGACTTCCACAGATTACCCCTCCCATTGATCTGTTTTATACACTGTATTTCTTGAGGGATTTTGTGAAATCACCGCTTATGTGTACTGTGAAATTGATATTTTTAAAATGGGCGTACAGCTTGATGGAACAAGCTGTATTACTATCTACCAGTAACTATTTTCGGCAATGAGAGTGTCTGCAGTACCGACCAAAGCATAGACGTTACTCGCCTGCTGCATAGCATAAATCTTAATGACGATCACTGCCACTTGCCGTACCTATCCATAAATTCGCGTTATAAGAATGATCTGCTCCATGGTGCCAGAAAAACGGAAGATTTCAAACGGTAGGCTTATATAGGTGTATGTATCATAATTTCACATCTTAGGCTTACATACTTTTTAGTATATTTGCCTACAAATATTCCTAATTTTGGAGATATTATTTCCCAACATAAGAAAACAACTAACGGAATTGTTTTATACGGGCCCATATCGCTTGGTGGAGCTATAATAGTACTGGAATCAAATGGCAACAAAAAGCCCTGAGATCGTTGTCTTAATTTAATAAAAATGTTGTTTATATTTATAGCCGACGGGCTCAGTTACAAAATATTTCATGGACTGCTCAGAGTGGGTCAGCTCATACCGTCTCTTGGAACTCAACATACTTGGCATCAGATTAGAGCATAAAATGTACTGCTAGAGGACTTAATAAATAACTGTTGCGGTTATTATAACAAGTAAAGGTACAGTGATACCGTTACAGGCCCGGTGTGGCCCAGAGGGTGGGTAGAGGTATAGCTCTACTCCTCCATGACCGCGGCACTAGAAGGGGGTGAGTGGTCAGCAGCAAGCCCTGGCCGCAATCTACACCCGGTAAAGACCCGGTACCCGTTCTACAGGAGGCTGGGTAAGCCCCAGCGCCGGTCTGGACGGGCGGAAAATCTCGTCCCCACCGGGATTCGATCCCGGACCTTCCAGCCCGTGGTCAGTCGCTATACCGACTGAGCTACCGGGCATTGTGGTTGTTATATATTATATAATTGACTATGATATGGCAGTATACTTGTGTCAATCAAAATGGAACATTTCCTGTTCATTTGTTTCTAGTAATTACTTCTTGGCTAATGCCTACAGACACGCAAACTGCCAGAAACTGAAAGATCTGTAATTGTTCATTACTGAATTCATATACTCCAAAGATGTAAGCGTTACATACTGTAATGGCTTTCTAACTTTCGAAGTACGAAACTTCGGTTGCGATGTGTATTGTACATTTCGATGCCAGTGACAGCTGATGCCGCTGTTCGCTGTGTCTGAATGAAGACTGTAGTTTAGCCTATTCTGGGCCGCGTGCCTTGCTGCCAACTTTATATGCAACACGCACACAAAGTGTCTTATGAAGTCATCAGCTTAGGATGGGATGGTACGCTCTTACGTTTCCACCAGACGTCGACAGTATTGGGGTTTCTGTCGTTCTGTAGCTACAGATCCAAAATACCGACAGAAACAAACTCGATTCAACTCTTGTTAATAAACCAGTGTCTTGCGGAGGGCCTTGCTTAGCAATTTGCACCTAAAACAGTAGTCCTGGGAAGTATTTAAAGCCACCGAGCGACTGTCTGGGATTTCGTGGAGACCAATTTTCTATTTTGACGTTCATATGACAGTGCATTGTGGTAAATTCTTATAATAAAACCAACTAGATGTACCAATTTCTCAAATATATTTTTGGAATGAAACTCCACATGTTTCGGACAGTTCCTCTGTCCATCACCAGGAGTTTTTCCACTGTACACACAGAAATGATATATGTGCTGACAGCTTGCGAGCAGGATCAGGACGGAACTGCAGTTCCGTCCTGATTCTGCTCGCAAGCTGTCAGCACATATATCATTGCTGTGTGTACAGTGGAAAAACTCCTGGTGATGGACAGAGGAGGGGCACGCGGTGGAGCAGTTGGTTGAGGCACTGCGCTACAAGCCGGAAGGTCGCAAGTTCGATTCCGGATAGTGTCATTGGAATTTTTCATTGACATAATCCTTCCGGCCGCACTGTGGCCCTGGGGTTGACTCAACCTCTAACAGAAATGAGTACCATGAATTTTTCCTGGGGGTAAAGGCGGCCGGTGCGTAGGGCTGACAACCTTACCACTTTCATGTGCCGATTGTTTGAAGTCTGGGAGCCTCAACCTCCTGGAACCCTCAGGGCCTATCTAGGCCTGTAATGGGATTGCTTTACCTTTATGGAAAAAGGAACTGTCCGAAGCATATGGCGTTTTATAAATTTGAGAAATTAGTGCATCTAGTTGGCTCTATTATAAGAAGCAAGTTTCTATCTTTATAAATTTATTAGTCACTTGTTAGGTATTATTTACAAAATAGAAAAGCAAAGCTTCCATTTAGAAATGCTTGTTTGCCTGCGCCGTTTCAATGCCTGAACCTCAGAATACTTTTCCTTAAATTAGAAATTCCCATTAAATTAGCGGACAGTTCCAATATTCAGCCATGCGCAGTTGCAATAAAGCATAGTTCGCATAATATTATGCGAACATTTCCATTCCTTACAAAATATTTTTACAGGTTTTGTTGTTATTTGATATGGAAAGCCGTCGTGAAACTTTTGTTACCCATTTCTGATCGCCAGGCATATTGACGTAGAGCAGTGGTTCCCAAAGTGCGTTTCGTGGATCCCAATGGATTCTCGACCAGTTCTTAGGGGATCCGTGGATACATATCTGTAACGGATACTTTGAAGTTTTCTTATTATTTTTTAAAGAAATTATGTTTTGTTAAAAATCATCACAGATCTTCTATGTTTATTCGTAAGACCGTTACAATTTCTAATCAAGAAATCCCATTTATCCACGAAGAGAGCAACAATCAGTCCAACTAAGGTGGAATCATGCAATGCATTGTTACCTATGCTGCTGATATGTATTCGTAGTTATCTACAATCAGTTCTCAAACATAAATTTTCCGTGATTATTTTTCGAAGCCAAAAGGGGTCCGCGTGCAAGAAAATTTTGGGAAACGATGTAGAAAAAAGCTCAATTAATATGACGACATACATTGAGTATTTTATTTATCTCAGAAACTGTCCTTGGGTGTTATTTTGGTCCTTGAGTCCTTCATTAATACGCATGTCACATTCACTTTGAAGTGAGGTTCATACACATAGATAAAATCCGCTTGCAACTATGTGCACGGCAGTAAAGTATACATATTTTCCAGGCTTCATTAATTTCGTGACTGCAAGATATAAATTAGACTGCTGAAGCAGTGTCAGAGCCTGACAGTGTAATCGCTAAAGTTTACTTTTGGCGAATAGTGTTAGTTCCCGTTCTGCATTTCATAAGGACATAATTGCTTATGACGTTACGCGCATTTTTCCTGTTCTAACGACGGTTGAACAAATTGATGGATTTTCGTGGACCTTGTAACGGATATAGTGTCACTATCTGTCACCATTTTTCTTACGTTTTCGTTCCTTACGTAATACTGACGTGTCACATTCACTTTGAAGTGAGGTTCATACACATAGAGAAAATCCGTTTGAAACTGTGTGCACGGCAGTAAAGTATACATATTTTCCAGGCTTCATTAATTTCGTGACTGCAAGATATAAATTAGACTGCCGAAGCAGTGTCAGAGCCTGACAGTGTAATCGCTAAAGTGCCTAGGTCGGGTAGCAGGATCAGTAAAACTGCTACTGATTTCATTGTCTTGACATTGTTAATGGTGTTACGTCTTAAGAAATGTACCTCAGGCATGTGAAATCTTGAATGGAAATGATTTATGAGGACATCTATAAATGACGTATGAATTATAATTTGATGTTGACAACAGAAACATAATGACGGCTGGATACGCTTGTGTGGTGCCTGGCAAATACAGCGGAAGGGAATTTGTGCTGAAGGCTGTTGGCTAGGAAATCGACGGATAATATGTATAGTTAATAATTGATATCCATTACTGCCCTTAGCATATGAGAGAAAAGGTAGATATAGTGAGTAGGCCTGCCTGCAGTAAGTTGTTAAAGAAATGTTAGGTGCGGGTGGGAGAACGGAATGTTACTACGGAATACAGACCAGACATTTTAGCTTGAGCTGGCCATTCAAAAATGTGTTTTTGTCTTTTTCAAATGGAAAACATTAAAATAAACGTTGGTGTGCCACTCTACTATACGCTTTTCACGTCCCAACAGCATCATTATTTCATATAATGACCATTATCTGATGCCACTGTTCTTCAGGCTGTGCCCCTTTAATTGGCCGTGTTTCAGAGCCTGCAGCAAGCTCCATGACCCAGTCGCCTTCTAAATTGTGAACGTCTTGAGCCTGATAACTTGGACATGTTGCGTTAGGGAAGCCGAGGTACGGATTTAGCTGTTCCTTTGTTACCACAGGCGAGTGACGGTTCATCACGCCCATCCTGTCCGTGTAAACAATAGTCAGCACAAGGTTATAGTGAGGGGCAGCCTGGTGGAAGGACGCGATGAATAGAATTTGATGTCCTGTGTGACGTGTGGTTTATATACGTATATATACATACATGCCTGCACCGTCCCTGGCGGTGGCCTTATCGCAATTACGCAAGAAGCAGGCGGTGCGCTGCACGATATCTGTGCAATTTGTCAGCTATCAAAGAGTTCCCGAGTTCTATTATCGTAGACTTAATAACCTATTCTTCACGCTAAGAATAGCGACCTGTCTTAGCTACATAAAGTGGTTCCAAAAAAAAATTCTGAACACCGAGCCTTTAAATATACGCTCTTTTTGAAAAGACATGAAGTTTTTGCTTCTGCGTGTTTACGTTTGTGAAACGTGACCCACTACTTTGAGGTAAAACATGTTAAGGTTACCATAAACGAATGTAATGTGTGCGAATTGCAACAATATGTCACATCACCTAACTAGGTCTATATTTGTACATCATCATTATAATTTTCGTCAGTTGATAACAACAAAGAGGTTTCCCTTTTCCTTGAGAATGAAGTAATTTCGTTTTTCTAAATATTATGTTTATTGGACCGTGCATCATTGTGATAGTTGAGGAATAAAAGACCAACTTGATGTCACTTGCTATTTTATTTCACTTCTTATGCGCTCAACATGTTTCGGACATTAATATATCCATCATCAGGAGAGTGCGACTATTCTGTTGAATTACCACATTGGTCGTATTGTTCTTGGTTCGATGTGTGTTGGAGTTTCGGTGTGGTTGGGTT
>Ga0123355_10008588_pt1 | contig 15430 bp, 10 predicted proteins | sample TergutEmb28metaG_3_FD_89872 | JGI IMG/M metagenome (GOLD analysis project Ga0123355, IMG submission 89872) | Embiratermes neotenicus P1 segment gut microbial communities from Petit-Saut dam, French Guiana - Emb289 P1 | ecosystem: Host-associated > Arthropoda: Insects > Digestive system > Gut ... | reverse complement strand
TGGGTTGTTACCCGGTGGCAGTGGTTATTTTACATATAAACAAAACATGAAATTGGTTACTACTAAATTTAAGTCGGGAGGGCTACATGAGAAGCATGTAGTGGCAACTTGGAATCTTGGGAAGCATCTCAGCATTTGCTTTTAGGCACAGGGTAACAAGAAAAACCTGTGTCGAGATGGCCGGTCGCAGGACCTTCCGGATACTGACTTCTAGCCAGCAGTCCGACACCTAAAGTATATATATTAAAAAAAAAAAACAACAACACACACACACACACACACACATTGCCAACATAGTACAACAAATACACATAAGATAATGTATGTATGTAGCACCAAAATGACTGCCACACATCCTTGCCCCCAGCTGTGTGTCATGACCTTCCGGCCAACGGAATTGACGAGTATGTTTTCTTTGTTAGGCATATGGCCCTCGGGAGCTTCCAGTCGTTTGCACACTTTCCGTCATGAACAAAGGATAGCGTAGACTGGAACAAACATGAGTACCGGAACATTTGGCAAAATAACATGGCGTATGGGTTTGTCGTATTTGGCTTAGAGTTTCTGTAAATATTACACGTTTATTGCATATGACTGCCCCGTTCTCGTTTGTTGATAAATACAATTTAAGCATTGTTTGTTGAGACAACAGTAGGGTCTGCCACATTTTCATGTTAATCAAGTCGGCCGTTTTCATAATTATTAAGTCGAGCTGCAGTGTTGTGTGTACGGAATTATAATACATGATCCCGTTGCTTAGCGGCGTAATCAAACAACGACTGCAAACAGCAAGTGACACAAAAAATGTAACTGTTGGCAATTTTCATCGTCAGAAGTTCGCTAACTATCAGTAGACTTGGGGTTATATACATTTTGCATGTTGCGTTTGGGTAATAATGAAATATACACTCCATTATTCATGGGATTGGACGTAAGTAAAAATTTAAATGCGTTCTTATTTTGCATATGCAATGTGCAAAATGCATATAGCCCTAAGCTTAATTATCTGTAACTACGAATGTTGTCTGAAGGTGTAAAGGTTATGCTAAGAAATCTTAAGGATTTCCCCGGTGTTTGGCTGGTATAACGATTCTAAATGTTGTCTTCTGAGACATACGTATGTATCTGTCATGCTCCTGAGATTTAGCATGCTAGCAGTCCTATTCGCAGGTCATTTTTGTTTACACTTACCACCCTAGGTATCCATACATATTCGAATCGTCTAAACATTTGTTTTTGCTCCTATTAGAATTTCTGTTAGTTTATTTGTAATCCTTAGTTTCGAATTGTTTCTTCTGTTTTGCTTTATGCTATTCTTCATCGACGATATCTCAGTATGTCTCTTGCTCCTTCCTTGGATTAGGCTCACATTTTTCCACTTTCACAGCCGTTGTTGTAATTATATTAGTATGTTTCTGTATTTCTGGAGTTTTTACATTGTTTGAAGTCTGTTTACGAAGTTTCATAGATTTCTTGTGTATGTGTGTCTTTCTGTTTATTCAGGGCATATTTAAATTCTCCCATTTATGTTAATTTTTAATTTTTCATTATTTAGTGCATCTGTTTACACTGCTATAAGGTATAATTTCACTTGTCTCAGTAATTAACCAACTTGATGCACAAAAATTTTGTTTTACAATAAGTTTATTTCATGCCTCTACATGTTTCGAGCACATGTGCTCATCGTCAGGAGGTCAAAATTGCATTACATAGCTTCTGGTATCATCACACCTATAGGTGGCCGTCTCGTGCACAGGTTGAGAGAGGAAACATGCTCGAAACATGTAGAGGCATGAAACAAACTTATTGTAAAACAAAAATTTTGTGCATCAAGTTGGTTGATTACTGATACAAATATAATGAGATGCATGGTCAGCAAAACGTCAAAATTTATAATTTCACTGTCTGAAACTCTGCACATGTGTTGTTCTAAAAAACTTTCTTTTTTATAAAATAATTATTTGTAATTTGTGTATGGAAACTCTTTCCCATTTTAGGTACTTGGGTTATGATGATACTTATAAAGCCGGGTCTGATGTAAACATCTTAAAATTACTGATGAATCATTTTTTCATACAATGAGACTGCCGTACACTGTTGTGATGTCAGGGTACGACGAAGAATATTTTGATTTAAGGAAGAGTATAAAAATAAAGGGCTGATGAAATCTGCATCATGAGGGGGCTCACAGATTTTGTTCATCACAAAGGCGATGTAAGGGCTGAATTGAAAATTGTACCTAAAATAACTAGTAGGTAAGAGGATAATATTGTAGTGGATTTTTAGAAATATGGAGGGTGCTAACTAGTTTTTATCTGGCAAAGGAGAGGGACAAGTGGTGGCTTTTTTGAACATGGTAATAACTTTAGGGGTTGCCTACAATGTTAGGGATGTCTGAACTATCTGAAAAAGTACTCAGCTTTCAAGAAAGACTGTTCCTTGGAGCTGGTAACTTAGAGAACTTGAGGTATATGATGATATATGTATTATATTCGATGATATATATATATATACATGTGTGTGTGTGTGTGTGTCATGTTAAGATGACTCTGACCAGTAACTCGTCTTTGAGATGTTCGTTAGCAATTTCCTGCTCTATTTCTTTAATAAAGACAAAATTTTACTTTCGTTTGCAATTAGACTGAAGTAGTGGCTACAGAAAATTCTTTATGTCACGTTTGAATTTCATTTCCTCATTCATCTCTTAGGGGAATTTAATCGACTGATGTTTGATTACCGTATTATTGACATCTTCCTAATATTTAAGCGTTAAGTCACGTACCAAATACTTGTCTGGTTCTCAGATTATTGAAGACATAGTAGTTGAATATTTGTAATAAGAATGTCGTGACATATTTTGAGTTACCATTATGAAATTCATATCAAGAGACTAAGTAAACCCACGATAGGCTCAGTTGGAATAGACTATACCCGGCCGTGAGTAGAGCCAGTGATCTGCATGTAATGGTCAGAAGCTGCTTGGTCTAGCATATCTGTTGGTTGCAAGGCAATAAAAAGTGAAGAGTTCGTATTATACGCGTTACAGATGTTTGAAGAGTATTCATCATATTAATTCTTTATTGCTTCTTATCTCTTAATGCCGAATTACTTTTCCACACTACACAAATTTATGTATTTTTGCAGATTTGGTTTTGTATATGTTCGTGCGTTTGTTACGAAGGCATGGCAAACTATATAACCAGTAACCAGCCGCACACTCAACTTGTGAAACGACTCCAGTCATTCACTAATGGCCCGGCTTTGACGGCAGGGAACTAAACAGATGCATGTAAAGATAAGTCTCTATCTGCGAGTGCTGGCCGCCATTTATCTGAGTAACATGTCTTATCAGATACGTCGATGTACAAGCCAGAAAGAGGATTGCTAGTGCAGGACAATGGCTTACAATTCTATTGACAACTCCATCAGAATTTTGTGTATCTATGACCTCCGTGTGATGGCGTTTTTAGAGATTCTGACACACAAGCGTGCAATCTTCGAGTACTAAATGGAATCGGAGAGACGCATGGCATGCAATATGATGGGGGTTGTAAATACTCATAAGGTGGATGTAATGATGGTACAATGTCTTTGTGTTCATGCTGTTTAATAGCATAGAAAATGTGCAAGTATTTTGGTAAGACAGTTGAATTCTCGAGGAAATTGCCTTGTCGGAGAGGTTCCTCAGACCTCACCCACTCCTCCGGCTTATGAAAGGCACGAAGAGGAAGATGAGAATGGGGCATTTGTGGAATGATACTGACAGGGTTAATGCACATCCTGAAAGAAACTGGTATTGACTGGCGCGAAAGAAGTTTCATCAGCATATTGAACATGGATCAGAGTGCTGAAGTGCGACTGGACCAAGGGGAGATAAGAAATATGAAGACTGGAAGAGGAGTTAGACAAGGAAGCTGTTTGTCACTGATTTTATTTATCTTATAGATCGAGTACCGTACCAAGGGAGCTCTTGAAGGGTTTGGAGTCTTCGAGATGGGGGGCAAGTAATTCGCAGTGTTAAATATGCAGATGACCTTGTGCTACTGGCTAAGGAAGAAACCGTTCTACAGGGCTTGATTAATAGACTAATTAAAGTTTGAAAATGCAATGGAATGGAGATTAATGTGGAAACAACTGAGGTACTGAGAATCTCAAGGCAAACCATCCCCAGTACAGATTATGATAGATCAAAAACAACTGGAAAATGTGGAATATCTCACCCACTTGGACAGCATAATAATAAATGATCAAAGATGTACATGTGAAATTATATCAAGGATTTCTACATCAAAAGCAGCATTCCACAAGAAGAAGACTTGTTTCCCTAGGAAGTTGGACTTAAATTTAAGGAAGAAACCAGTAAAATGCTACATTTGGAGCATAGCTTTGTATGGTGCTGAATCATGGATTTTTCGGAAAGTAGATCATAAATACCTGGAAAGTTTTGAGATGTGGTGCTGGAGAAGGATCTGAGAGATCGGTATGCCTGATTGAAGCTGAATAAATCCTACATACCGTCAAGGAGGAAAGGACTATCCTACATAAAATAGAATGAAGGAAAGCAAACTGGATTGGTCAGTGAAATATTTCTGCGATGCTTTAGGACTTCTTTCCCTGTTTTTGGAAACACTGCGTTACATGATTAAAGTCACCCTACTAATTTTGACGTTTTGCTGACCGTGCATCTAAGTATATTTATCTCAGTAATTAACCAACTTGATGCACAAAATTTTTGTTTTACAATAAGTTTATTTCATGCCTCTACATGTTTCGAGCACATGTGCTCGAAACATGTAGAGGCATGAAATGAAGTTATTGTAAAACAAAAATTTTGCGCATCAAGTTGGTTAATTACTGAGACAAATTACCCTACTAACTTTACGAATTACATTTTGTACCAGTTTTAAACACGTCATTATGAAGCAAACCTGGACACTTCATCCTCAAAAGTACAGCTTAACCACGTTGTATATATTATATATACAATAATGTAGTACGTTTCTCTTAGGAAATTTAATGCGTAATGCAGTTAATATCAAGCAGATGTTAGAATTTGTTGCCAGTATACTAAATCCTAAAATGTTCGAAAAGCCACTTTACATATGTAAATCTTGGAAGATGATTTATTAATAAGTACAGATCTGTCGGATTTGCATAAACATGGTTTCTATTGTTAAAATTTCCCTGTGTTTGGTTTTGCTAGAAATGAAACTGATCGGCTACATTATTAAAATATTCGTGCTCGAAGCTTACGTGAAACTGTCCGTTGCTCTAGAGCTGCATGAGCGGAAATTAAGTAATTATTTTGTACTGTACGACAGTGTCTCTTGTTAAGTACCGACAGCCCGCTTCACATGACCTTCAGCTCCGTCATCCCGTTACTATATTATACTCGAAGATTTCACATTTGTGAAAGAAACTTTACAAAGCCCTGACTGAATGGTCACGAATTTCAAGTAACATGTATTTATAAATCGAGTTATTATCTCACAGGAAACACTCAAATCTCTATTACAAATTTAAATCAGTTGCTGCTCTGTAAAGAAATTGTCTCTTTCCATTCTGAGAATCGTATGCAACATACCAGTTCACTGTATGGGCGAAGCATTTAGTGTTCACTGTGCTCTACACCAGTGTTTCTCAACTGCCGGGCCGCGGCCCAGTAGCGGGCCCTGGCACCAATTATACCGGGCCGCGAGTGGTTCTCCTGGAATTTGTCATTTTAGTTTTCTAAGCAGTTTTCATGAATAAATGTTTTATAGTGGAAATATTCTGAGGAGAATAATATTCGTGAATGTGTCGAAAAACTCAGACCCAGATGTTGGTTGGCCCGAGGAAATTACAATATGCTACAATATTTCATTAGTACTGTGATTGATAACTAATTTAAATGTAGTTTTATGTTTGTCAACATGCCACACCGTATACCAAAGTGTACTAATACTCTCTATGATCAGGCCATAATTAATTATTAATACTTATGTTAGTTTAATGTATGAACTTCAAAAAAAGTAAAAGTTATTTACGAGTAAATTTGTTGGGAACGGGCCCTCGTCTTATAAAAAAAGAATTTACCGGACCGCGGTCTCACAAAGGTTGAGAAACACTGCTCTACACGGCTAAAGACGAAAAGTTTCCCCGCATAAGAGCTGATGGTTGACCGACGAAAATTTATGAATAGATTTTGATACCCAAACGGCTGTGTTGTAAACGTGGTACAATAATAATGACAAAACTTTATTTTTGTATATGCGTGTTGCTAACAAATTAGACCTTCATATCTTAGTTACATTTATTTATGATCAGATTCGAATCCGTTCAGCTTTACTTCCAACGGACAGGCTTCGTGATTTCCTTGTATGCCTCCAAGTGCGAAACTTACCGAGGTTAAGTTTGTTGAATAATTAAAACTTCCAGCTTTTCTGCAGTCTCGCAGTCCACGCGTTTCGATTAAAAGCAATACCATAACTATCGGGAGCTCCGACACGTGGAAACCATCAATCTTGTAGATGGGAAAGGAGAAGATGTGTGCGTGGTATCACGCTCTCGTTCAGTCAAGAATGCCTAGCGGCAGTCGCTCTGTATTCAACCCAACCTGGCTACTGCAACAGTCAACCAAATGCAGACTGCGTAAGGCGATACAGATTCTTGTATTGACATTGTCTTTTTTGTCCGGTCTGTTTCGTTTCATTAATAACCACACAGATCTTTTTGTAGGTTACAAAAAAAAATGAAATATCACTATGGATGGGTAGTATAATCAATACGGACTCGAAATTAACTGCGCACAGTACCAATATCGTGGTATACCGCTGGCTGTGACGGGAACAGTAAGAATAAATATGCATGTGACAGAAATAATGTACGGTATGGAAACAAGGATTATTGTGAGAATGGATAGCTGTTGGGTTATATCAGCTTGTGTCTTTTGGAAGCTTTAGTGTAACTCTACCAAACGTTTAAGCATGGTTTCTAGTATATGTACGAAACGTTAATTGCTGGAATTTGGCCTTATGAGGACCGTGCATCGCGATATATTCGTACAATAGAAGCAAACAAGCGTGCTCCTTGTTGGCTTCTATTAAACGAAGATAAATTCTAGGTCGATTATTCGTGATCTGTGACTGAAACATATTCCCTGGTAGAAACCTCACTTCACATCTTGAGACTAGAAGACGAAAATGGGTGTCGTATTTGGTTTGTGAATGGTGGTTGGATGGTTTGGCGGATGGACGAATATATGTTTGGTTACTGAGACGGGCGTTGGCACTGAAAAGTGGGCGAGGGAGTGCGGTAAGAGTAGGTTTGAACGGAGCAACTCCAGTAAATAATTGGTCGTAAAAGTAGTGCAATACACATAAATGGAGCACAGTGTCCGCTCCGTCTTAGCATGTGGACTTTTGTCCCACTGAGCACTCGTAGTGGGTATTATTTTAATACATGTAAAGGTAAAGATAAAGGTAAAGTGATCCCGTTACAGGCCCGGTGTGGCCCAGAAGGTGGGTAGAGGTATAGCTCTACTCTCCCATGATCGCGGCACTAGAAGGGGGTGAGTGGTCAGCAGCACGCCCCGGCCGCACTTTATCCCCGGGAAAGACTCGGTACCCATTTTACAGGAGGCTGGGTGGGCCCCAGGGCCGGTCTGGACCGGCGTAAAATCTCGTCCCCACCGGGATTCGATCCCGGATTGTCCAGCCCGTAATCAGTCGCTATACCGACTGAGCTACCGGGCCCACATTTTAATACATATACCTTACAAAATAAAAAAATAAAAAAATTCGTATTGTGGTTTCGAACCCCGTATGGGTCATGGATATGTGTCTACGCTTTTATGTATCCCTGTCCTATGTAGGTAATTGTGAACCGGCTATTTTATTGTTTATTATAAGTTTACAAGTACCACTTACAACAATCCAGAGCAGAGAGTTTAAGCTATTTAAAAGCATTTAAAGCGTCCACTCGCAGGACCATGATACGAGGGATTTTCAACAAGTAGTGTTTTTAAGGTCGTAATAGTTAAATGAAAAGTCATTACAACAGCTCATCTATTCCACTAAAGTACCATTAGTTTCCAACACGATCCCTGAGTACTGTCTTGGCCCATTCCACTATTTTCAAGAGCTGGAAATGGCTGTTCGTGAACGGCTGCGAATGCCATGTCCCTGTTTTTACCACGACGGAATTTCAAAGTCCTGCCAGGATGGGAGAGAGAAGTCAGTGTACCAGTGTACTCAGGGATTATGTTCCAAAACAAAGGTATTTTAATGGAATACATGGCCTATGTTTGACATTTAATGACATGCCATTTAATTTCTGTGACGCAGAGAAACCGACTTCTTGAACTGCTTGTTGTTTACTAACGTTTAATTAATAAATTTTCTTCTGAATGCCGTCGCCATCTGCCTTCTCCGTGCACGTCATGTACTTTCTTCTTTTAGCATCCTTTGTTTTAATTAGTAATGTTGATTTTAATTTAATTCCTCCTTACAAGTAAACACACATTTGTGTATTATGTCTTTACTCTTCTATACTGTTGTTTACTACCGTATGTTTTGTAAGAGCCAGCTTGTCTCCAAATATTGTCCCATCGCGAATGGGAAATTCATTCTTTTATTATGAACACCGTTTAAGAAAATATATGTCTTTCCCAGAAGGATGGGTTATTACGTTTTGTAAAATTTGAAGTTCTCACTTTCGTGACGGGATGTGACATCGTGTACCCTTATATAAAAATATCAATCTTCTGAAGGAATCTGCTCTCCCCGTTTGTCTACTGTAAAGACGGAATTCGAAAACAGAACAAACTCCCGAAACGTCCTGGGAAAAAGAAACTATGACTTATGGACACCGAAAAAAAAATTAGCCAAGCTTCTCTTCCTTGCAAGTAAGAAAGAAAACCGCCACGTAGAAGTTTAAAGAGGCCTTAATCCTCGCGGGGTAGAAATACGAAATAAATATTTCACACCAGTGAATTAACAATCGCTGCTGTAATCAGGGTTGCAAAGATTCTCTCGTACCCTTGCTAAGTGAGTAATAGGGATCGGTGAAGAGCGCATGTTGAGCTTCACTCTTAGTAGGCTAAGAATTTATGTAGTGTCATGTGTAAAATGCTAAAATAGAATTAAAGAATAGAGGTCGGATTTCAGAACTTGTCTTTACTGTTCGTAACTATTAATGTGGAATTTCTAGTAATTACCTTGCTGCGAACAGGATATATCCATTTCTGTCTGCTCCAGATGTGGACAGTGAGAGGGGATAAGTCGTGCCATCTCTTCGTACTTTATGTTGCTGTCTTGTGGATCGTAACACCGTATAACTACCGGCATATCGGACGAACAACAAAAGAAAACGTATTCTTGTTACGAAATATACTTACTTACTCCATGGTGCAGAGTCCTTCTTGAGAAGCTAACTGGTTTGCAGCTAGTCAAGAAATGCCCAGCATTTCACGGAACCCAAAGGTTCATTACCGCACTCACAAACGTCCCCAAAGCATCCCGCAAGTGAGTGTTTCTTAACAAAGTTTTTTGCAGGGAGGGATTGTTAGCACATCGCCCAACCCCCAAGCTGGAGGACCACCCCTCGTCGGCTGTCCTCGACTGCTTATTTAATTTATTCGCAGCTACCCTCCATATCGGAGGCCGTTCCTCTATCCGCAACCTGAGGACGCGCCATGCCGTGGTGACAGGGACCCACTGCGTTACAAAATACATAAGTTAATACTATTTTGTGCTACGAATTATTTATAATATAAGCACTTTTATATTCTTTTACTACTGATATATTTCTGTTTGGGCCTTATATTAAAATGATAGACTGATACAAACCGACAGTAACTTTACCTCATAAAATTTATTATATATTCCTGCAGGCTGCTGTATAACCAACCCCATCCATGTCGCGTAGCGCTTCTGTATAACCAACCCCCTCCTGAGAAACTAACAGTTTTTCAGCTAGTCAAAAAATTGTCCGCCTTCTGTCCGCAGCCTCATTGCCCTGTTCACAACAACCCGCCACTTGTTCCTGTCCCGAGCCAGATTTGTGCAGTCTACGCCCTCCCATTCTACTGCTTTAAGATCAGTTTTAATATTAAAGTCCCATCTACACCGAGGTATCCCAAAATGGCCCCTTTCCTTCGGTACCATTTTAAATCGTTCCAGAGAATCCACTTAAGCCCGAGGTAATGTGTTTTTCACGATGAGAGTTTATTAGACCCTTTCCAACCCTCAGGCTGGAGGACTACCCCTTTCCGGCTGTCTTCTGCTCCTAAATATATTTGCAAATACCCTAAAAATCTTAAGGTTGTCTTCTCCGTACGCCATCTCAGGACTCAGCATGTCGTGGTAACAGGGACCTACTTAACATAGCGTACCAAACTGCACGGTATTAAAATCCAACTTTCGTACAATACCTTTGAAAGCTGACATTGTAATCTAACCATCTCTAAGTAATTGTTCAGTTATAAACGAAATGCCATGCGTGGTTTGTAAGTACATTCAATACGTACATTCAGCTGTATCATTTTGCTAGTTATCGCTATAACTACCTACCAACCAACGCTGCGTAACATCCGAGAAGAACGAAAATTCCATCGATGAGTGTAAAGTTGAAACCATAATGAAAATTTTCTCGCGGTCATCATGTTGACATTACTGGTCATAAGAAACGGCAGTATCGAGATTGAAGTCGTCTGCAGTAAAATGCGTAAATTTCATGCTAAATTTTGTGAGCATTTATCAATTAATTCAAGGTTGACAAGGCGTCATGTGCAGGGCATGGTCGTCTCATAAACCTAGTCTTTTCTTTACTGGAGGGAAACAAAAGGAGGAAGGAAGGAAAGAAAGAAAGAAAATTGTGGAAGTCATACCAATATGTATGGTACTCAGTGAGAATGTAGTTTGCATACGTAATATGAGTTTTCTGTAGAAAGTGTTGTGAACGAAAAGGGTATGAGACGGTCAAAGGTCACGACACGGTAACTTCATGTTCCTTTACAAGTAGATTTCCCTCCGTCAGATGAAGTGTAGACAACTGTGAAGATACAGAAGGCGAATTTTAACCCTGAAGGACAGTGATTACTATATTGGACCAAAAGTGAAGTGAATTTTTCCCTGTGCACCCCATAAAAGAATATGTCGGAGAGGAGGTATATACCCACCTATTGTAAACCTTCGCATTAGATGCGGGTAAGTGGTAATCTTCACGCACAGGCCGTCTTATCCCCAGAGAAACAGCTTCCTTGCCCCACAATAGCTATTAAATAGAAGGCTTGGGGGTGGCGGGAGGGGAAGGGGTGCGTAGTCGGTCTGAAGAAGAATTGGAGAGCAGAGAAATCTCCTGGCAACTGCGGGAATGAAACTGCTGTTCCCCAGTCGGCTGTCGTGTAGCCCGCTGATTGCGTATTACCTGCATTACAACTCTGAAAGTCATGTAATGTGCGGCGGTCGACCTAACCACCGACACCATTACCTAGAAGGGGTGTTCGCTGCCACTTGGTGATCTGGAATTCCTGTTTGTTAGACAGGGAGATGCACCCAGCCGTCCTTAAAATACTACCAATATATATGAAATGTATAAAATGAAATGAAATGGAATAAAATAAAGTGTTCTGTACAAGGCACTACAGTCACGTTTTGCTGCAGAGTACATTCGTGTGTTTCGACACACTGAAGAGCGACCGTTTCCCTGAACGGCATTAATCAGTCGGTTTCTGCAGCGGAGACGCAGTGTTGTTACTGTGACGTAAGAGCAGATCTTTTAAATACGAGCATAATCCAAGTAATTGTATGTTTCAGAAGCTTAAATTGCATTTTCAGAGCCTCCCTTGCAGTCACAATTTAACTGAATCTTATAGTCTTTAAGGTAATGTGGTTATGATGGTGAAGATGGTTGGACTTTGCTCGGTCGACTTTAAGTGGCGGTGGGGGCAGTGCGTGTGTGTCGGCAGACAGCAGTACAGTATCGACCAGCACCACGGTGGCACGCCACTTGTACCTTTACACGCGGCTAAGCAATGTTAACTGATTTTACATCGGTGCTCCTTGTTTGAAATCAGTAGCTATTAAGAGCTTCTAAATATAACATAGGAGTGCAAAATCTGAAAGTGTATTGCAGTACACACTTTTAGGCCTTCTTGTACAGAAACGTCCGTCTGTCCTTCAGCAAATATTAGCAACTAAGACGTTGGACTTTTTAAATTCGACAGGAGAGGCTTTCGCTAAAAATTGTCTATCTCTCTGTCTATCTATCTATCTATCTATCTATCTATCTATCTATCTGTCCGTCCGTCTGTCCGGCCGTTCTTCCGCCTGTCTGTCTGTCTTCCATTCATCCATCCATCCTCCGTCTATCCAGCTCACCATCTATCCAGCTCTCCATCTGTGCAGCTCTCCATCTATCCAGCTCTCCATCTATCAGTCCATCCCATTGCAGGCCTGGACAGGCTCTGAGGGTTCCAGGAGGCTGAGGCTGTCAGTTTCCCAGACAATCGGCACACGAAGGTGGTAAGATGATCAGCCCTACGAACCGGCCTCCTTTACCTCTCAGGAAATACTCTCCTTATTTCTGTCAGAGGCCGAGTCGACCCCAGGGCCATAGTGCGGCCGGAAGAATTATGCCCACAAAAGAATTCCAGTGACACCGTCGGGAATCGAACCCGCGACCTTCCGGCTTGTAGCGCAGTGCCTCTCCATTAACGAATACCACCTGATATTCCGCTCCGCAACGTACAATGCCCGTTAGATTGAAGAAGCGTACAGAGTGCCGTCCATTCTGATAATTCAGTCACTGTCCTGGACTATCGTGCAGCATCCACACGTCCTTGAATCAGACGAATACCTATCCAGGATGTGAAGCATTGTTGTGTAGAAAATAACTGACGTTTCGGACGAGTGTACTGCCCCAGTGTTTGGGTACCCTGCTGATGAACACAGCGGGTTCTTCCAAAACATTTTTGTTATCTGTGAAACTACACGGCGTCACGTGCCAGAAGACTGTAATCATGGTGACCGCCATAAGAACCCAAATCTCACATCTTTACAACTGACCTTGTTGTCGTTTCTTGTGCCTAGTTTGCATGTAAATCATGGATATTTGTATTTAAGTTGTGATATATATATATAGGTGTATATACAAATTTTTATACATGTAGAACAAATGCTCCTCGTCATAAGCACTGTATTAAATTTAAGCCGCATGTCTGACTTTGTAGCTGATAGCCATTAATTAATTCAAAACAACTACAAGCGCAAGGAATGGTTCGAGTTTTGTGTTATCTCCATTCGAAAGATATCATCTGCCCTCTAAACCCATTAAAATACACAGCCATACCACTTAGCAGACGTCGTTTCTGTTTAGACCTGTTGGCGTCGTTGTATGGGACTGCTTCTCAGGAAAATTTTATCTCTGATTCTCTGCCTCTTGTTGGCATAGTGAAGTTTGTTTCATTCCTGCCAGGAATTTACGGCTTAAATCTGCGTTGTAGAAAGACAAATAAATTAACAACATGGGATATAATTTATAATAAAGCTGACTAGGTGAGTAAAGGGGCCTTAAAATTGTCTAATAAAGATCGTAGTATTGTTGAAAGACGGTATTAAAGGAAAGGAAACTTAACAGTGTCTTAAAAGCGGGTTCATTCACAATGCTAGAATCTAAACACTTGAGGGACAAGGTGGCACTGCCGCAAGTTCTCCCCGAATATCCGTGTATTCCTCTGTCAGTGTCATTCCACCAGTTCACCATACTCGTATTCGTTCCTCTACCATCAACGTTGTGCGGTATCAGTGCTTTACATCGTCGCTAAATGTAACAATACGGAAACAAATAAAACATGAACAGACCTAAGAGCTCTGGAGGGCTTCCACATATGCGTCAAAATAAGAAACGTGGTCGAATTATACGCTCTAGAAATGGAGCTGCCTATCTTACAAATATTTAAAAAAATCCTAAAGAAGCATAGTACAGGAGATATACGGAATATATTGCTGCATCTTCGGTCGATGTTTTCGACGAGGAACGTACGTACTACCATCTGTAATGAAATAGTCTACAAGGTCTCGCCGCGTGTGGAAAACACATGCTTTTCTTTTTTTGGTAGGAAATGTAAATCTGTCTTATCCGTTTCAAACCCCATCAAGGACTGACGGCTTCCTGGAAGGCAAGAATATAGAGATGACGTAAAGTGTATTAAATTCGGTGAGATTTGAGGTTCTCGCTGCAGTGACTAAACTTATTTTTCTCATCTTTCTTTATCATTTCTTCCTCTTCTCTTCTTTTTCTTTCTCGCTCATATTTTCCTCTTCTTCGGGGTTTTCTTCTTCATCCTGACCTACTTATTCTTCCGCTCCTTCTCGTCGTCCTCCTGGTGCTCCAACATGTGCTGCATTCTTGCGGCAGTATTTGGCACTAAGAATTGTTACCCCAGATGTATGTGTCGGTTCGTCATTTTGAGGTTCAAAGTCGTGAATGTTATGATGTGAGGACAAATAATGACATCACACCCACATTTGCGTACTGTCTGCAAATTTCTGCAGAGTTTCTTATGAAACGTCTGCCAAGGTCACTATCAACATCCAGATTTTTGCCTTTCCAACATATTTTCTTCTGTGGCTGACAATTTTGCGACCAACATTAAAGTCACGTCGTGTAACTGAGCGGTTTATCGATTTGTCCTTATAGTTCGTTGTACGTTTTTGAATGAAATGTGTGTGAGGCGAAGCGTGACGTTAGATGGAATGTGATTAGACCTTGGAGGGAATTGGCCTTGACGTAATAGTTCCGGAGTTTAACTCTGTGTTAGTAGTCTTTTTGTTTCGGAGGAAGAAATGACTAAGAGGTATTTATGTATAGCTCATTGAGGTGCTTACCAAAGAACGGTTGCCGTGTAGGGTACAGAAGACAACGCTACAACGTGGGACGTGGCAGTCCCTATAGACCGGAAGCTCAGAAGCGTTGATTACCGGAATTAGAGCAGGATGGACCTTTCAAATCCCTTAGTCTCTGTTAACTACGTAGATTTTGTAACGTCATGCACGTGTTTTGGATTAATATGAAATGATAATTCGGAAAGTACATGTAATCCCCGGCGTACGCTATTTCAGACACGAAATTATTACAAAGTTAGCTAATAATTTCATTGCGCTCCGAATTTTTCTTTGCGGGCATGAAAGCACAGCGAGACGAAGGTGTCAGAAGAGTACTGTTGGGCGATAACGCCAGCGACGGGCGCGGTCCAGCCGTGGCCGATCAGGTTCCGATGAGCTGGGGTTTGGATTCCAACTGGACTCCCTTGTGTGTGAGAGTGTGTGTGTGAGAGTGTGTGTGTGAGTGTGTGTGTGTGTGAGTGTGTGTGTGTGAGTGTGTGTGTGTGTGTGTGTGTGTGTGAGAGTGTGTGAGAGTGTGTGTGAGTGTGTGTGTGTGAGTGTGTGTG
>Ga0123355_10008586_pt1 | contig 15431 bp, 18 predicted proteins | sample TergutEmb28metaG_3_FD_89872 | JGI IMG/M metagenome (GOLD analysis project Ga0123355, IMG submission 89872) | Embiratermes neotenicus P1 segment gut microbial communities from Petit-Saut dam, French Guiana - Emb289 P1 | ecosystem: Host-associated > Arthropoda: Insects > Digestive system > Gut ... | reverse complement strand
ATATGGGCGATTAACATCAATTATAGAAATAAAAATATATCGGCGTGTCCCAAATGGCCTGACAATAATATTGATATTCGCTCGATTGATTTTATGATTAAGTTTTTTAATGCGCAAAATGAACATGCAAATATAAAATAAATATGCAACTAAAAAAGGAAATGACTATGGCCAGTTGTCAAAAAAAAAGCGGCAGAAAAACGCGATAAAATAGTCTTCATTGCAGAACACACAACAATAAAAAAAGACTATCTCATGGGTTTGGACAATGAAACATACAAAAACGCCTTCCGCCAAATGCAAGAAATGGCGCATCATGTTTATAACGACATGACCACCAACTTCGCAGAATACGGCATTAAAGCCGAAACGGATAAAGATGGCCACTTTAACTTAGTTAGTGGCTTTGGTGATGTGCTATATCAAATTGCGCTACAGGGCGAGCTTAGCAACAACGTCCTTGCCGCCAACATAAAAAATATCAAATCGAAGGTGAAAAAGCACAAGTTTAACCTAATTATAAATCGCTTACAGGATAATGGTTTTGAAATAACCAAAAACGGGGATACACTTGAAGTTAGCTATCCTGATATGCCGCCGGTTATAGCCGTTCTTAAAAGTTACGCCCTTGTTTTGGCAGATTTTTATGCAACTTCAAAACCCTCCTATATGTTCTACATGACCGATTTATACAATTTCATCAATTTTCAATACAGGTTTGTAGAAGATGAAACAACCCGCCCGTATCCCGAGCCCGTGTTCATGACGGAAATTGACCTGCTCGCCGAAAGCGGAAAACAGGCCATGTATTGGCTATATGAACAAGCTACCAGGCATGGTTTTACACTTGCCGAAGGTGTAAATACAAAGCTGGAGTTCAAAAAAGGCAGTAAACCCTTTTTGCTACTACAAGCGGAAGGTGACAAAATCCACTCTCGCATTATTTTGCGCAAGGTGCTGGACAAGCACATGGATATGATCTATAGCCTACCGAAATACTTGCAAGAGTCGTTTACCAACGAAACCTGCACATTTTGCAGCGGCAATAAGCCAACCGACGGCAAATGCACCATGCGTATCTCCTATAATTGGAATGGCGTGCCAATGCAGGGCTGTGCGTATCACTCCTTCAAATTTAACGATATAGCATATGAAGACCTACCGCTTATCTTGGAGTTGTATAAAATCGAAAATGCTATAGCGTAATGCAAAGAGGGCGAAAATTTATATTAGGAGGCATATCAATGGTCGATACAGCAAATATAAAACTCGAAGATGTTGTAATTGCCGATAAATACACGGACGGCTATGATTATGAGCGTTGCGAAGCAGGGTTGTGGAGTGCCTATAATGTTATCAAGAAAATAAGGGATATGACTCACCCAACAGTGGTTAGAGATTGCCTTTGCAATATTAGTGTTAATGCTGAGTTTGAAAATAATGACATGATTTCACTTATATATTCCGGGAAGACAAATGATAAATACAAAAGAGGTATGCCCGCAACTCGATATCTTTTTGAACTTGAAAGTTATGGGTTTGTGATTGATAACCTTATAACTTCGAAAGAGAACAAACCACGACATAAATTAGCTGTTAAAGACATAGAGCACTTTCGAATTTCCTATCATGGGAGTGATTTTGACGATGTTATTTTAGGGTTAAAATTGTTTGCTACTGCTTGTATGAGCCAAACAAAGCCTAATGTTTGTTTTTACAATGCTGATATACGGGTTGCCTTTTCGGGTGCAAGCAAACAATATGCACCGCCGATTGACGAAGTCTTTGGATTTTTGCCCGAAGAGCAAAAAAAAGCAGCGTATGCCATTCACAACAAATTGGATGAAATTGGTTGTGTTCGTAATTGTGAGGGCGATGCCACGAAGTATATGCTTGGCAAGCAAATATTTACAACAATTTGGGTAGGAGAGCGCATTTGGTTTCTATCAGAAGACGAATGGTGGCAAAAGCTAGTTTTCAAATTCAATCTAATCCATCTTGGACAATATGCATCTTATCTCGATGAATGCACCGAATCGATACTGCAATCGATTTTTGCCGTTGGTAGTTGCGGACACAACAAGAAAAACGAGCGTTGTGAGAACGGACAAAAGAATTGTGATGGAGTCATGTTCGAATACCAAGGCAAAAAACACAAAAAATGCACGAGATATTTTTGTATATTCAAAGACTTGTCAGAGCAAGCAATTTTAAATTATGTAAGATTGATTGAGTTGGAATATGAACAGCGCACCAAATAAAGTAATTGGAGATAAGGAGTGGGATTATACAAAAATGCAGGAACAGTCCCTGCGTCCCACAAACCGAGGAGGAAAACATGCTAGACACCATAGCCAAGCAACAACAACAAGCTAAACCAACATTTGAAGACGTAATCGCAACAAGAGCAAGCATGACAGAGGCCGGCAGGCAAATCGCCCATGCCTTTTTAGACTATTGCAAAGCCAACAAAATCACCTACAAATGGAGTTCCACAAACCGTTGGCGAATGACCGCAAAAAGCAAAACCCTGGGCTACATCGCCATTGGCCGCAGGAGCAAAGACGACAACACTTGGGGCATTATTTTAGAGCTGAAAGAATTTCTGCAATACGAAGACTATATCCGCAAAGAGAGTTTAGCGGAAGTCATTCACAACAATATGCATTACTGCACACAATGCAACTCCAACCGCTGCTGCCAACATGCTGCAAAACACGGCTGCGCAAATTGCACGCAGCAGCATAAGCCCTGTGTTCATATGGTCTTGGGTAAAAAATTTCAACATTTGTGCGGTATTTGCGTCGGGTTTACAAATCCAAATGCAGACGCGCTGGAAAATGCAATAAAAATGCTGGATTTCTGGCTGGCAATCCCCCAAGGCACAGCCAGCCGCCCGCTTTTCGACCCCGCAACAGAGGGGCTAACACGCATAGACAATAAAACCGTTAGCAAAATATCCGACCCAGACGGCAATACAAATGAACATATGATAAATCTGTTTAACTGCAAGTACAACAGCTACTTCTACGCCGGGCATTATGATTATATGTCTATCGGCAGTAGCCACAGCGTAGAGTTTGAGCTGGACAAGCCAAGAGAAATTGCTATGTACAGTTTGATAACAGGCCTGCGCTTGGATGTTCCCCAAGGCTGGAGGCTATACGGTGCAGAGCCAGACGGAACATGGACACAGCTTGACAAGCAACACCATTTGCCTGCACCCATAGTGCGCTACACAGAAAAGGCTTATGCAATTAACACGCCAAAACCATACCAGCGTTACCGCATTACGTTGGAAGGAACGCATTTTGTTTTGTCGCAAATTCATTTGTATGTTACAGAAGATATGCGGAAATAAGGAGATGACAAAAATGACAGAAATTTTAACATTGAAGTACCTAAAAGAAAACAAGCCGAAAATTGAGGATGTAATCCCTGAAATCCTAAAGAACAATGTTAAAGATACTGCATTGGATTTTATCGTTCATTTACGTAAAAATAAAATGTCCCCGGGTTATACGGGGTATGCAAAAGCGTGGGATGCTAAGTGCAAAGGCAAAACCATCTGTAAAATTAGCCTTGGCACGGAGTATAAAGAAGCAGAAAATGCTAATGGCAATTGGAATGTTATGCTCTATCTTAAAAATGCCGAAAAATATGAAGATACCATTTTCGAGGAAAATTTACAAAATTGCATTTGGGACAATGTAGGTCTCTGGGCTCATGCAACGGAACTTGCACTCCCGATGATAAAACTGTAGTCTTCCTTCGCAAAGAAATCAAAGGGGTATGTAAGCACACGTATAATCGAATTCGATTTATGAGTCCAACCATATCTGATATGGAGAAAATAAAAAGACTGCTGGAACTTGAACAGTATGCTAGAAAAATATAACCGGAAAGACAGGCACAAAAATGCATAATAAAACAGCACCCAGTGAAAAGCTCGCCATTATTTCCAAATTCAGCCAGGCAACTGCTCGACTTCACGCAATTCTAACAAACCCACTTACCCCCGATATATTTTATCAATTTGTACAAGGCAATAATGCAGGCGACGAAAAAACCGCTTATCAGTTTCTGAGTAAGTACGCCGATTTTTGCGGGAAAGATAGCCCCTTCGCCGTTTCTTTACGCGAACATATCCGACAGGCATTTGAAGAGCCTGAAATAAAAGCCGTAAATGCCTACAAAAACGCTATTGTTACAATTCCCCCAAGCCCCCGGCACAGGTGATACTGCAATGGTTTTATTCTTTAATATACCCAGTGCTTGGACACAGCCGGACGCCAAAGCAGATGAACATTTTAAGGAAATCGTTTATGAGCATCTACGCAATTGCGGAGACTGCGGCCTCGGCCGCTCATTCACCATTTTCGGGAAAAAGTTTGAGAACATATGCAAATCTTCGCTAATGTTTGACAACCCAGTAGGCGATGCGCTGGAATGCGCCAAAAAAGTGGTTGATGCTAGAATTTGTGAAATAAATAATCCAGCGTAAATGGAGGCTACAATGGAAAATCTTTTCAAGCAGCAAAGAAAAACCCGCCCGAAAGTAGAGGACATGATTTGCAAATATTTCGATGGAGAAGTTAAGCAAAATGCGTTAGATTTTGTTGCGTGGTTAAGGGCAAACAAGCTAAGCCCACGTTTTTCTGCTACAAACTCATGGTACATTTACCACGAAAACGATAATTTTATGCAATTAAGAATTAACTCAAAAGAGTGGCCAACCGTAGATGACCCCGAAATAACCACATTTTGTGTCTGTTTTTCAGCCTATACAAAATTTCATGACTTGCTGTTAAACACTGAAGGGCTAAAACAAGCTGTTATAGCAGGGTTTAAACCCTGTACAGACTGTTCGCCTAACTGCGAAAGAAGAGAAGAACTTCCTACTGCTACAGTTTGCGGCGAAAAAGTGGAAAACGTATGTGTCCCATACTATCTTGTATTACGCAACCCAAGCGCAGAAGTCATCGAGCGCATTAAAGATGTAATTTTGTGTACAAGAGAAGAGAGGAACACGGTCTAAAGTGTAAAACGCTGGAGTTTTTTCGAATGTCGCAGGGACAGCTTTCTTGACACCTAAGCAAATAAAATCAACGATTCAAAGCATATTGGAAATTTACGTATGCCTTTTGGATGCAACGTCGGATACAATATAACAACAAACAAAAAGGTGCCAAGATAATCGTCACAGCGACATTCCAATTCCATGCTTGACTCTTACCTTAGGCAAGGCTATATACTCTCCTTAATACCAAACCAAGGAGGAAACACATGACCAACCTAACAAAAATCAACGACGTCACCACCCGTTTCGACATCACCGCCCGCAGCCTGCATTATTATGAAAAAATGGGGCTAATCCAAAGCACCCGCGACGAAAGCTCTGGCTACCGCCTGTACGATGAAACTGCCATCACGCGGCTAAAACAAATCCTAATCTTGCAAAAAATGAGCATCTCAATCAAGGACATCGGCCACATTTTTTCCGCAAACAATTCCGCCGCAGTACTGAACGTGTTAGACAAAAAAGTGGATGATATCGACAGCGAAGTCGCGCTTTTGCACGAACTAAAAGAAATCGTGCTGGAATTTATCCGCCAAATGCGCCAGGCAGATTTTAGCAATGAAACTGATGTGAAAATGTTGTTTGATAAAGCCATGGAAATTGAAACATCTCTTGCAGAGGGGAACCCAGCCATTAGCCATTTGCTGGACACTTCATCCCATATAGATGAAAGCGTTACATCCGTTTCAGTAGAGGACAAGCAATCGCACAATCCTAGTAAGCTTGCAAATTTCGAAATCACAAAAAATGAACCGTGCAGACTAATTGGCAAATCTATCTACGTTCGCAACGACTGGAGCAACCCACATATCCAACCCGACCATTTACAAGTGCCATTGTGGCACGCAAAGGAATGGATATGTAAAACCCTTGACGCTATGACAGAATATATAGCACCCGATATGCCATACTGTAGCGGAATTTATATGTGGGACAGATACGACGACCGTAGCCAACTGCAAGGTTATATCATCGGAAAATTTATGAAAGCAGATACGCCGGTACCTGACGGTATGGATTATTTCGATATTCCAGAAGGATATATTGCAAAAGGTTGGGGCGGCCATGTAGAAGACGAAATAAAAAATATCTTGCAAAATTCCCAGGAATACAACGACGCATCGTGGCTATGGGGCGGAGATGTGTACGCAAGTTACGAAGCGCAAGGACACGGAGAAAATATAATACCCGAAAAAACCGGATATTTCATAGCGTGTACAAAGGTGGGTGAATAAAATGCCGGAGAAAATTTATCCTTTTTGGGAACAAAACGAAAACAAAAATAAGCCGATGATAGAGGACGTAATGCCTCATTATCTTACTGGCGACAATTTAAAAATTGCGTTAGAATTTATGGCATACTTGCGCGAAAACAAAATAAAACCTACCTGGTCACTCTTAAACGGCTGGAAAGGAGTGTGCAAAGGCAAAGTTCTTTATTGGATAAGACTTCCACAAGTTAAGTCGAATACCGACGCGGAAGAGCCAACCCATTGCCATTTTAGAAATATCAAACAATCTAACAAAATAAATTGGACAAATTCGTGGGTAATTACACCCTATTTCAACCACATAGCAATGTACGAGAATACAATAATCAGCGATGGATTGGATAATTTTTTCTTGGAGAATATTCATCCCTGCCGTCCTAATTGTGGTTCCGAGATGAAAAATCCACGAAAAAAAAGTTGTATGCCTGGAATTAACAAAACATTATTTGGCAAAGAAGCACATGGCATTTGCCGTAGCGACCTGTATAATACAATGACTGCATGGTTTGTTAATCCAAACGAAACAGAGGCTAGGCAAATAAAACGGCTTTTGGAGTTAGAAACACAAGCGAGAAAAAACACACAAAATTAGAGGAGCGAAAAATCATGCCCGAACAAGATATTAACAGCTTCGTTCAATTTAAAGATACCGTTAATAAAATCCTTATTGGTGATACGCGGCAAAATGCTCTTAACTTTATACAACATTTGGCTTTACTTGAAATGACAATTAAGCTAGATGACGATGGCGGTGGCGGCAGGGTATTTTTCAACGGAAAGACAGTTTGCGATATTTGGCTCCGTGGTGGAACCGATTATCCCGGACCGTGGACGGTATGGATGTACTGGACGGAAACTAAAAGCGTACCGAACGACGAACGTTTGATGGAAATCACATGGGCAAACGTGGGAAATTGCCATAATTGCCCCGGCGGCAATAACGAATGGTGCCGTTCTGACAAGAAAAAAACAATATTCGGTAGGGATTTTGATAATGTCTGCCAAGCCGCAATAGCTTTCACCGACCCGAATGCCAAAGTGGTAGAGTGCGCAAAGAAGCTGATGGAGATGCGAAAACTCGCCATTGATATTTTGGAAAAATAAAGGAGATGCAAAAATGGCAAAAACAAAAAAATTAAGAGAAGACATAGAGGTATGTTGCGAAAGAAACTTGACAAACCCCATTCTGAAAAATGGCATTACGCAGCTAATTGAATTATCGCGCGAGGTTAAAATGAAACCCACATGGGTTGACACCACAAAAGAGGGTTATGGCAGGTACAGCTGCGCATATAAAGGCAAGAGGGTCATTTATTATAATATTGAAAATGATTGTGTTTTAGTTACCATCACACTAGCCGAAACCGGTATGAAAGATGAGTTAAAGGCGTTTTATCTTACGTTACCTGATGAATTAAAAAAAGAATTTGCGATAAGCACGTATAGACATTGCAGCAGCAATGGCCCTATCAGATGCGCATCATGTACGACAAGTGTTACACTTGAATATGGTGGAAAGGAGTATGCACATTGCACAAGGTTTAATTTTCAATTTCAACCGACTACCCATGAACATTTTGAAATGATTGAGCAGTTCATTAAACTACGCAGAAAGTATATTGCTGATAATGCCTAATAAGATCATTGACTTGCAAGGCAAGCGAGTAATAATATATATTTTCGGAGGTTAAAATGTCTGAGCAAAAAGTAAGTTTATTGTCGTTTAAGGAGCAAAAGGCATTAAAGCCTAAAATCGAAAACATTATTTCTGAATGTCTTGTTGGTGAAATGCAAAATGCCGCACTTGATTTTATTGCCTACATAAAATCATTAAAAATGACCCCACGGTGGTCTAATAGAAATGCATGGGTTGTAAATTACAAGGGTAGAGGTGTATGCAAAATATATGTGTGGGACAATGGCTGGTTTATACGCCCGTCGTTTAATTACGATTACGAAGATGAACTGATGGCTTTTCTTGTTGAAAACAAACTGGAAGAAATAATGTGGGCTAATATTTATCACTGCCAAGCCTGTGGGAAATCACCTGCCACTTGTATGCAAAAAAGCAAGATGATTTTAGGCAAAGAGTTCAAAGGCGTTTGTAGCTGTGTTCTGTTTCAATTCCATAATGCGAACGTTAATGCGATAGAGTGTGTGAAAAAACTTATTGATTATAGAAGGCATTCTATTGCAAACATTGTAGCGCAAGTTGAAAGCTGACATTGCAAAAGTAATAAACAATAGAGAAATAAAAATAATGCAAAAAACAAAGTCAACCGGTAAGAGATTCTTACCGGTTGACTTTGCCTTTTGACATATTTATTATGTAATTATAGCACATACTATATCTCTAAATGCAAAAGGCGTGACAAAATGAACAAAGGCATAATAGGCACCGCAGGCCATGTAGACCACGGCAAAACCACTCTAATAAAAGCCCTAACCGGCATAGATACCGACCGTTTAAAAGAAGAAAAAAAACGAGGCATAACAATAGAACTCGGCTTTGCCCACCTAACCACGCCATCCGGCGAAAAGGTAGGCATTATAGACGTACCCGGTCACGAAAAATTCATAAAAAACATGCTGGCAGGCGCAGGCAGCATAGACGTAGCATTACTAGTAATTGCCGCAGACGAAGGCATTATGCCCCAAACCCGTGAGCATTTGGATATTTTGCGTATGTTAAAAATAAACCGTGGAGTAATTGCCCTAAGCAAAGCAGATATGGTAGAAACAGAATGGCTAGAAATGGTGACAATGGAAATTGAAGAAGAAGTGAAGGGCAGTTTTTTAGAAAACGCAGCAATCATCCCAGTTTCCGCCGCAACGGGCATGGGAATAGAAGAACTGCGGCAGCATATTTTCACTCTACTTTCGCAATCGCCAAACAAAAACACTGCAACCCCTTTCCGCTTGCCAATAGACAGAGTTTTTACAATGGAAGGCTTTGGCACGGTTGTAACAGGTACATTAATTGAAGGCCAACTTAAAGAAGGCGACGAAATAACAATTTTCCCATCTATGAAAACAACAAAAGCCCGCCGCATTCAAGTTTTTGGCGAGCAGTCTGAACTTGCATTACCGGGGCAGCGTGTTGCAGTTAACCTTGCCCAAATTAAAATTGAAGACATAGCCCGTGGCCACGTACTTGCACCGGGCAACTCCTTAGAAAATTCTCATATACTAGACGTTCGTTTAGATATATTAAGCGGCATAAGCCGGGAAGTGGCAAACAACACAAGAGTTCATTTATACCACGGTACACGTGATTTACTTTGCAGAATATCGCTTATTTCCCAAGAAAACAACCGCCTAAAAAGCGATGAATCCGGATACGCCCAGCTCCATCTTTCAGAGCCGCTTGCAGCAAAAAACGGCGATCCTTTTGTCATTCGGTTTTACTCACCGCTAGAAACAATTGGCGGCGGCATTATTTTAGACGCAAACCCAACAAAAAAGCGCAACAACAAGGAGTCTTTTGCTAGGCTTGAAACAAAAGACAAAGGCAACTTAGCAGAAAAAATTGCCGTGTTTGTTAAAGAACGCCCCTTTGTTGAAGAAATATATATACACGAAAAGGTTGGAAGCATGGAAAATGCAAAACTCGCTGAAAATAACATCATAGCGGTACAAAACAAACTAGTTCACCAAGATTTTATTACACAAAAGGCCAAGCAAATACAAAAATTACTACTCACCTACCATGAAAAAAATCCCCTACACAAGGGGATGCCAATAACCGAACTATCCAGCCAAATTTTTAACAACGAAGAGCAGCTACACACCAGCCACATCATAGACTTTTGCCATGCTCTGGGTCATATAAACAAGCTGGAAGACCGCATAGCGCACAAAAAATTTAACGTAAAAGTAAACGAAAAGCAGCAGAAAATTTACGAGTCCATAAAAGAAATTTTCTTAACCGGAAAATTCTCCCCTCCCGACACAAACGAGCTGGAAAGTATGTACGCCAAAGAAAAACCCGTATTTAAACAGGTACTAGACAATATGATATCTGCCGGGGATCTGGTTTTGCTAACCCCGCAAATACTTATTCACACAGAATTTTATGAAAAAGGAAAGGCAATCTTTATAGAAGAAGTGAGCAAAAATGGCGAGATAACCCTAGCCCAGTTCCGCGATAAGTTGGAAACTTCCCGCAAATATGCCATGGCATTGCTTGAGTATTTTGATAGGAAGAAAATAAGCAAGAAAGTCGGCGATGTTAGGGTGCTAGGAGTACAGCTCTAAAACCTGTTTAGTAAAATACTGCACATTGTACTCATGTAACATTTTTTCAATCTCCTGCTCATACTCCATATCCACACAATAAGCTAACCCGCACCCTGCCCTAACTTGGGCGGGGAGCGGGATTAATCTGCCTAGCTTACAAACTTCATCAAATGCCATAGCTTGAGTTGTTGCGTTAAATGCAATAATAAGCTTTGGTTTTTTTTGTCTTGCCATTTATGCTTACCTCCAAATAGTACGGTTAGTTGTATAACTGATATTCTATGCCTACAAACCTCCACCATTTCCGAATGTATACTCCAACCTGTTCCCAAAAATGATAATAATCTGCATAGCGGTAAAACATCGCTTCTTCGCTTATATCAGAACGTGTATATCGTACAGGGGCGTCAAGTCTTGTGTCAACTAAGTGTACCGAAATTTCCGGAACCGACTCTGCTAAATGAGCATATGCAGGGTTGAGAGACCTTCTGTAATCTGCAGCTCTGAGAATATCAACCATAGGCGGAAGCATTACAGCTTCGCCCTCTGGCTGATTAGGTACGTAATATGGGTCTATAACTTGGATAGAAACAATGCCCGGAATATACGCAGGAGAGATATCTGCAACCAAGCTGTAAGCCCAAATTTCCAGCAATGCCCCAGGCCTTATATCGGAAACATCAATTGCATCGCCCAAAGTATTTAGTACAGCAATGCGGTTTTCTCCTCCGATAATTTCTTCACCAACAAAAAAGTAATTACCTCCTACCGGCCGCCCCATAACCGATGTTACACTATTTACAAATATTTTCGGAATATGGTTCCGGGTAAAAAGATTGGGTTCAAGCTTTACAACCACCGCTTGAAAAGAAATCAATTCTACGGTTGCCGCCATTCCCGTTAACTCATCGTGCTGTTCGTCCGCATTATAAACCTCCGGAGTCGTGTTATAAACGGGATCATCTGTATGCCCTGCCTGAACGGCAAACAGCCATCCGGCAGCAGCCATAAAAAGTAATACAATACATGCGATGGATATTCCCATCTTTTTTTTACGTGTGTCCATTACGGACAAAATTCGCTTTGTCATATTGTGTTTACCTCCATAAAGTGATGTTGATAAAACTGGTGTAAAGTTCGATTTATACTGTGCGATATTTATGATTATCTCGCCATACAATTGGCGCATATTAGTATCAGCATTCTTCAACACCTCTGCGTCGCAAGATGTTTCGCACAGCCTGTTTACTGCCTTGGCCATTACATAAACAACAGGGTTAAACCAATGTAATGCCATTGACACAAGTACTAAATACTTAAAGACGATATCCTTCCGCTTATAATGCACAAGCTCATGTTTGAAAATAAAGTAAAGCTCATCTTGCGAATAATCTGTTGCAGGCAGCAAAATTCTGGGGGATAAAAGCCCAAGCAACACAGGGCTGCCCACAAACGAGCATGTATAAACGGGAATATGCCGCTTGATTTTCATATTTGATTTAAGGCTATGCAATAAAATCAGTTGCTTCTCATTTGTTACAGGGTTGCGCCAACGCCGCTCCATTTTTACATAGCGATAGTGTTTTACACACTGATAAAAAACAAATAGAAGTACTCCGGCCAGCCATACTGCAAAGCCCAGTTGCCACCAGGCCCAAGCCCGTGTAATATTTGTTGTTGTGGCGGTAACCGCCGCATTATTAGCGGGCAACACATATACTTCCGGCACCATTGTAAATGACATTGCAAAGTCAGTCGGCAGAGTATATATTTGTGTTTCCAGCATTTGAAAAGCTATCGGCGATATACTTTGTGTCTGAAACAAGTCTACACTTACAACTGCGTTACTCCATTGCGGGCGGAATGGAACAATAAACCCAATCACAATTAAAAGCCAAATATAGTACCGGCCTTTTTCGGTGTATCGCTTTGATAAAGCAGACGAAAGAGCAATATACAAAAGTGCAATGCCGGACATGGTAACAGAGCAAATTAGCAATGCAACCAAAAAACCTTGCATACTAACGCCCCCGTTCGCTTAGTAATTTACGCAAGCCGTCTATATCCTCATCGGTTAAGGCTTTGTCGTCATACATGGCCGCAACCAAGTTGAGGAACGAATTGTTATGATATTGCTTAAGAAAGTAGCCTGTTTCAAAACGTAAGTAGTCCTCTTGGTTTACTAATGGAAAATACGTACGCTCTTTACCGTTTTTTTCGGTACGCAAAAAACCCCGCTCTACCAGCCGCAGCAATAGAGAAATAGCAGTTTGCGCTTTCCAACCTTCCGCAGAACCGTGCTGTTTCATAACCATGTTTGTGGTTATGGGAGGTTCGTTAGCCCATACGACTTTCATAACGTCAAACTCCGCGTCCGGTAGTTTTTTCATTATATTCATAGATATGCTCCTTTCCACACGTGTTAGACAATTGCCTATGACGATATTATACACGCGTCTAACATGGTGTCAAGCTTTTCTTAAATTAAAAATCCAACCGGTAAGATTCTCTTACCAGTTGGACAGGTATCGTGTTCTCTTCATTTATAATAACTACAGCTTCAAGTCCCCTTCCCTAATAAGCCCCTTCTTACGCATAAGCTCAGAAAGCACAAGCGCGACAACAGCAGGAAGAACAATATACGCAAGAATCATAGGCAAAAACCCACTCATACCCATCACATAAATTGTTTGAAATGGCCCCACAAGCCCGGAAGTTCCCATGCCCGCACCAACGGATGTTGTACGCATACCCAGTACCACAGCGGCAAAGGGTCCCGCAATCGCACTTGCAACAATGGGTGGCAGCCATATCCATGGGTTTTTAATTATATTTGGCATTTGAATCATTGATGTACCAATGCCTTGCGATATAAGACCGCTTGCGCCATTCTCACGGAATGAACTTACAGCAAAGCCTACCATCTGCGCCGAAGCACCAGCCAACGCCGCACCAGCAGCAATTGTGCCAATCTCTGCCGCACCTTCTGCCGGAATGCCAATTCCAATTGCTATGCACAGCGCAGCGGAAGAAATGATGGGCAACGTTAGCGTTAGCCCGATAATTATAGCAATAAGTATGCTCATTGGAAGAGTGTGCAAATCTGTAATTCGCACTACAAACTCACCAAATCGTGCCATCCCTGCGGTAATAAACGGTGTGATAATTTGCCCAATCGCTCCTGCTACTGTTATTACAATTGCAGGTATGATTAGTAAATCAAATTTTGTTTTTCCTTCAATACGCCGTACAAGCTCAACTGCCACAAGTACCGCCAAAAGTGCGCCATGCGGGTCGCCAACGCTAACAGACGCTACGGCAATTCCGCCGTCTGCAAAGTTAAGCGTTCCTGCACCAAGTGCGCCTGCCGCAACAGCGGCAAGTAATGTAAATGGCTTTAGGCCGATGTCTGTAACCACGGCACGCTTCATTGCAACACCTACACCAATAGCAGGCCCCATCATTAGCTGAGCTGCACGCCCAATCTGCTCTAGTGCCAGTGCAATTACGTTAACAAACTCGCTGTCAATATTACCCAGCAAGCTGCCAATTTGCGCAATTATCGTTCCAACTATCAAAGATGCGAACAGCCCTTTTGCCATTCCGTCAAATATTGTTGCCAAATAATTTCTAACGGTCATCTTATATAACCCCTCCCGAATGCATTACATGTGTCTTGTCACATGTAAATCATACAGGAAATATTTAACCGTGTCAATTACGTTTAAACTTGAACCAAAAACCCGGCAGTATCTAAAGCACGATAAACTTGTTCAAAGTGTTCTTTGTCTCGGCAGGCTACCGTATGCAAGTGCGCCCCTGATGTTAGCACCGACAATAACTTAGCTTCAGACAACTTGAAGCGGTTAATAAAAGCATCTGCATCTTCACGAGTTTTTATGTTTAGCGAGCCTGCAATTTCGCCATACAACTCATGCTCAACTATTACATTTACAACAACCGCCCCCAAGTCAACAATTGTATACAGCTCCAACTTCGCATTCTCGTCATTGTGGTGGCAAGCAACTTTCCCGATATATTGACTCGAGTCCCTAAACTCCGGTATCATGTAACCTCTTGCTGTTGCAACTATTTCATACCCCTGTGCGCGCAGTATCGCAATATCTCCGACTATAACTTGACGGCTTACGCTCAATGTTTTAGCCAAAACAGATGCACTTACAGGTGCGTTGTTTTTATTAATTATTTCAAACAATTTTTCTCTGCGTATCGTTGCGTCCATGCTAAAACTCCTTCATAGGTTATGTATGAAATTATAGCATAGCTGCGTATTTTATGCATTCAAAAATAACCAGAATCTTAACACACGGTTACGAAAACTGCGTGTTAAGATTCTGGCTCGCAAATATAGTGATTGTTATTAGAAGTTTGTGCAAATATGCCAATGTATCCCAAAGCGGTCTTGCACGTCGCCACATAAAGTAGCCCAAAATTGCGGAGCTAATGCCCCTACAACCTGTCCGCCATCTGCTAGCTTATTAAAAGCAGATGTTACTTCTTCGGCAGAATCAAGTGAGAGCATAAGAGAGAAATATCCACCTGTTATTGGTGCCTCTCCTCCGTCGGTCATTGTTAATTTTGTACCAAATATCAACACTTCCGAATGCATTACGAAGTTCGGCGGCAAAGACTCGTCCATGCCAGAGTCTGGCGGGGCGTCACGAAAATAGGCAACTTCTTTTACTTCTGCGCCAAGTGTGTTTTTGTCAATAAAAAGGTGTAGCGAAAATTAACGAAAAAGTGTAGCAGGAACGTATATGCTACAGGGTTGTCAAGGGACGCTTTTCCCCTTGACGACCGTCGTTACCTCAAACCCTATT
>Ga0123355_10008585_pt1 | contig 15432 bp, 7 predicted proteins | sample TergutEmb28metaG_3_FD_89872 | JGI IMG/M metagenome (GOLD analysis project Ga0123355, IMG submission 89872) | Embiratermes neotenicus P1 segment gut microbial communities from Petit-Saut dam, French Guiana - Emb289 P1 | ecosystem: Host-associated > Arthropoda: Insects > Digestive system > Gut ... | reverse complement strand
GGCTGAGTGGACCCCGTTCCAGACCCACTACTACTCAGAAAATCTGGTAGCGCCTGGGATCGAACCCGGGACCTCTGTATCTGTAGCCAGAAACTCTGACCACTAGACCACAGAGGCGGTCCAACCGCTTATAAAAATATGAATTATATTACTATTTTTTTCTTCGTCTTCAAACTGGTCTCAGGAGCTAATTTACTAACTGAATGAGTGAGCGTTCGTTGCAGTATTCAAAAGCATGTTTTAATTGCAAATATATAGGGTCTAATTTTGAAAAAATTAAAAAATAATAAAACTCAAAGAAACCATTTTTTTTTTGACGATTTGCTGACCATGCATCTCAGTATATTTATCTCAGTAATTAACCAACTTCATACACAAAATTTTTGTTTTATGGCAAGTTTATTTCATGCCTCTAAATGTTTCGAACACGTGTGCTCGAAACACGTAGAGGCATGAAATAAACTTATTGTAAAACAAAAATTTTGTGCACCATGTTGGTTAATTACTGAGATAAAAGTCAAAGAAACCTTGTTTAATCTTATACTTTTTGGTCTACTTGGTTATGGAACCGTAGAGAGTTATAAGACTCTCCATATTCAGGACACTTGTGGCCCGAGTTTGGGAGCAGGACGTCTCACCGAAACGTTTTGGACCACCAGTGGCATTACATATTATCATACCGCAGACTACTACAGCTTGTTATAATTTTCTTCACCGTAGAATCTTTTCAGTTGTAACAATAATATCGGGCAAGAAACCACGTCTTTTCCCATCAGAATTCCTTCCTCGCGGAGACCTACTCTGTCCTCCTCAACACGGATTTATGTCACGTTATTTCTTGACTGTTTTCAGCATTGCTGGGTGAATTAATTTTGTCGCGTATATTCACTGTATACACATCAAGCGTTTTCCTTTAAAGCATAGCTTTAATAACTTCCTTCATTATTCGCTCCATTATGTGGAATTAGGCCTGTATTATATCCTTGCAGGATCGTTATGCAAGTTGTTTTGTAAGAAGCCTCCTTAAGAAAGTATGCTAATTTTTCTTTGAAAGTTCCTGCAGAGAAGAGCGACGTGTCAATAACTGCATAATGTTATAGTAGATACATTGTTTGCAGCGTTAATTTTAGCTACACTCAACAGTGTATTCCGTTATACCATACTTCTTGTCAAGCTCAAATTGATGCACTGTTTACCAACGTTTTATGTTATTTTTCCTAAGCTCCTGCCATTTTGTAGTTGCTCGTTTAGCTCAGAAGATTATAAATTTCCTGGAAAGTTAATTTGGACAAGATTATCTTTATCGTTGCACCATACATTTCGTAGAGTCATTTAATCAGCACACCAACTAATGCACATATATAACATTTTTACATTAAAACACTTAAAATCTCTCCAACATGTTTCGGTCCCAAGATCATCCTCAGGGAGCTACATCCTTTCCCTGCCAAAATCACAAATTTAAAAACACTGACTGATTAATTTCCTTATATTAATTTGGTGCTGTGGCTGCATGTCTGTAATATAAAATATATTTATTAAGTAGATTTTCAAAACAATATAGTAAGATTAGATTGTCAAAATAATATAGTAATAATTAAGTTTTTTACACAAATAATTAGGCTATCTGGATTGAAGCAAGGTTTATGTTTACCATATTGTGTAAGTCACACGCTGCTGAGAATGCGCCTATTACAGACATGCTGCCACAGCACCAGGTTAATATAAGGAAATTAATCAATGAGTGTTTTTAAATATGTGACTTTGGCAGGGAATGGTGTAGCTCCCTGAGGATGACCTTGGGATCGAAACGTGTTGGAGCGATTTTAAATGTTTTAATATAAAACTTTTATGTGTGTGCATTAGTTGGTTTGCTAATTAAATGATTGGACAAGATTATTCAAATTCACAAAAATAATTTGGACTGCGAAGGTTTAAAATAGTTACATCTAGTTAACCGAATGGGGCAGTCACCACATATGAAGTTGTCAACAACAGAGATTATATACATAATAGCCAACTACTTTCTTCCACTGTTGTTGCAATATTTCATTAAACGCAAGATCACAAATGTAAGTATAGTTTTATACATTTTATGGATCGAATTTGTTTTTCAGGATCGAATATGAGCGTCGACCGTAATCAATGCGGCTTCAAGGGACCCCCACCTTTCGGAAGGCTGGAAAAACTGTTTCATTTCAGGTTTTATGTCAAGTATATTTTGTATATAGTTTTTAGATCTTTATACTTGTGTTATCATTTCAGACCAACAATTTAATAGGGTCCCCAAATTTATTTTTTAGTCCAGTAACAAATATGTCGAGCCGTTACTCCCCTCTGTTCTTGTGTTACTATACTGTTTAGTTTAGGTTCTCACATTGACCAAAATTCTACAAGATCAAGATTCGCAGAGCTGAATCACAAACTAGTTTATATACTTTTCGGACAGTTCGTTCCAGTTACCGTTGTATGTCCGAACCGTCTGCTCTTAGTACGTGATGGTTTACAATGGCTTCATTGCGCTAGGGAGAAGCTATTCGACACTGATACAACCTTATTGGTCAACCAGCCTCGTAAGTTCGGAGTTGAAGTTTCGGACACGTGTTTTGTCTCTTTCTCAGAGGTTTTTAAAGTTTATTCTCTTTGGAAGTTATATTAATAATTTTTCTCACAATTCCCCCCTCGTCCTTCGCTGCCCAGTCTGACCCTCAGAGCCGCAATTAAGATTTCCTTCGGCTTGGGCACCTCAGCGCCAAAGATAGATGGAATTTTGAAATTGCTGTATTAATTTCATTCTTATGACGTATTTCTAATTGCACATAGGCCTATGTGAAGAACACATTACATGAAACAATAAACACTTTGAAGTCTACAGTTTCAATCCACGTTACTGATACAAAGTCATTTCGTAACTGAAGAGAGAATAAAATGTGCCCCCAGTAGAAAGATTAAATGGTGAATGATGTTGCAAGAATTAGGGCTGCATATTCTAAGACACGTACGGAACACAAGAATAAGCTGTATGGGCGAAATGCAGTATTCATTGTTAAACCTGGCTGGAAAGATAATTAATGCTTACGATTTATAGGGTTATTAAACATGATAAGCACGATCTCTAAAAAGTGTTTTGAAACAGACATTTTAAAAAAATTTCGCAGAAATCGCGGAACAAAATTTAGATGCCTAGCTGTGTTAGTATTGAGTTAATGGAATTCATCGTTTTGTGTCTTTGAAACCATCAAAATAAATAATATTATCAGTCTAACAGAACTATATTATCTTAAAAAACGCTACATTATTTAAATTTAATAATACATTATCAGGTTAAATATAAACTGCAGGTAAAATACAATTTGCTTTGTAAGCTCTCTGATGGATTGATAAAACCGAATCATTTGCCGTTTTTACAAAGTTATTTAATTGTGTTGGACTGATAATATTGTGTGGTTGCGATGGTGTAAGTGTTGTATGTACAAGTAATTCTTTGTATTTTTATGTTTAGAAAATGCGCAATTAAGGCGTCAATTTGTGCGTTCTGTTGAGGATATTGTTGCATGTCACACAGGTACATCTTTTCTGCTGTAATGCTTGTTCTAAAATCAGGTCTCAACGCTGTCATAGGGAGAGAGTATGTTTACACCTCGTCTCAGTATGGCCGTTGTCACTAAAGAATTATCATACACGAAACTTCTCTCCACCCGATGTTTGCAGTTTGCTTTCCCCTTTAATTCAATTTACCGTGTTTTGTAAAAGATTCTAGAAGAGCTGACCTCCAGCTTGCAACCCAGGCCTTGAACCTATTCAAAATAGGTATTTCTCGGTACACTACGGAACACGTTGTGAAATACTGACAATTGCTTGTGGAATATGTTTCTCCAGTTCTTGCAAAGAATGTGGGCTAATCACGTGAATTCCGACTTTTATTAATTTCCACAAATAATAATGGCAGGAATTTAAACATGGGCACCTAGGAGGCCAAAATCCACGAGTAGTACACCATTCGGTGGACATCTCTTCTAGGGCAGCTACTGACAGTTTATTTTGTCGGCCCTGGCATTTTGCTGTATGAAGTAGCCGTGTTTTTACTGTTATATTAACTCGTAGAAGAATAGTTCTGGAATTAAATTAAAGTAGCAGTGGTAATGTACTGTTACTTCAAAAAGAAAAGAGGGTCCTATTATTTTGCACTCACTCAACACACACCAGACTTCAAATTTAAAGTCCTGACAAGGGACTCAAAAATTGCATGTGAATTTTCAGATATCGATACAGTATTTACTAATCTACACTTTAACATACTATTGCTTATCCGAGAAAAGCACGAGATTTGAATCAAGAAATTAATTGGCTACCCACTGTTGATACCACTAGCAGTTAGAAGTTCTTCTTTCGAAATCTGGTGGAAATAAGTTTCGTACGGACCTAGCTTCAGAAGTTTTTTTCCTCGTGAGCTTAGGCTTTTGACACTCTACATCGAAGAGCCAAAGGGGCCAAAGTTTTAATGCGGTTTGTTCGCTTTTGATGGTCCAAATAGTCCTATTTCATTTAACACTAAACCTGTGTTTTGAAAATCTCCCATTGTTTCATAATCTGTTTTTTTTTTGCACGGCACTAATCAAGGATTTTTCTTTGCGAAATTTGCTGCGACATCCCTTTCTTGTTGCATAATTTGTAAAATAGCTGCAGTAGAACACCTTCTGTTCAACATAATACATTTATCACACACAATGACCTGTCCCTATGACACAAAAGAACTCAGATGGGCATGTCCAATGTAGCGGTGACAATACACGAAAAGGACCATGCAACATAATCGCGGACTTAACTTGTTTTGCTGTGCTTGGTTTCCCCTGTGTTCGAAACGTTTTGAAGGTACCCTTCAGGTAAACTTTCAAAGTATTATATATGATATCAGACACACAAAATATGTATTGCATTTACTTATAACTTTTGCTTTCTTCATGTTGCGCCTTGAAACATTGCGCCCGAAGCAAGTGCCCTACTTACCCTCCCCATTTGAAGACCCTTGTTCCCTTTATCAGCGTGTATGTAATCGAGTGTTAAATGGGGCAGGTTTGCGGGTTAGGGTATAAGGACTATTGTTCTTGAGCGAACGGTGGAGTCGATTCATAATGTGCAAGATATGGAGCGCTGATTGCGATGTTGATGAACACTGAATTTCTTTGCGTTCTTGCAGCCTCTCGAAGCAGCCCTTTGCCTCGATATCCAGGGTCGGCAACCCACGAGCAATTTACTTCTGCATGGTCCCAGAAATTGTTGGAGGCACTGTATTCCAAAACGTCGGTAATTATTCACCAATAGACAGGGCGTCATATGCCTGAATAATTGAGTTTTGTTTCATATTTTTTAACTTCATTAATCTATTTATTTGTTGTCTTCTTGACAACACAGTTACTACATCAAGCAGGGTCACAGCGTAGATTTAGTGGATGATTTTACAGTGTGATAAACTAGACGACATTCAACATTATTCACATACGAAAAAGCAATTCTGATTATTCGGTGGTAAGCTTAACTCGAAATTAGTCTAATATTAACTAAGACCAGAGTCATAGAGCGGGTTCAGTGTAACCGATTTTAGCTTCACGATGATCTTTAAATTTTAGATGTTATGCAGAGTTGAATTGTTTCGTGTTTATGGATCGTGAATTTGGAATAAGGTTGAAGGAAACTGTGTGTGTGTGTGTGTGTGTGGCATTCTTTGGTGATACAAAAGAGACATATAACACTGTATACGAAAAAAACCGAAGGAAATAGGTCACTTGAAAGACCAGGGATTAGATGGATTGGCCGTATTAAAATTGTCCATTAAGACGCAGGAAAAAGTGTAAAATATATGCTTGTAGTTCTAGATAGGGGCGAGTAGTGGCTTTTTGTGACACGCTGATGAACTAAAAGATTCTCTAAGATAGAGGGAATTCTTGTCCACCTGTACTACCAACTAAAAATTTGGCTCCATAAAGTAAGTCAGAGCCTGTGAAATATGCACCTGCTTTTCAACTGATCTGACCTTGCTTTCGTCGTTCTAATGTACCTATATACTGCTCTGTGTACGACCCTCCAACAGTCGCCAGTTTCCTTGCAAAATACTGGTCTACAAACTGGCTAGAAATTTGAATGTCCGTGTTGATGTGATTCCATTTGACAGAGCCTGCTATACAACTTTAACTTGCACCGTTGTATGTTTAGTGGAACCCTGTGCTCCTAAAACTAATGTAGTATTCTACCGCTTACCCTCCCCTCTCAACGTCAGTGTCCCTCACCAAGGCTTCCACCCTTCTACAAACACAGTGACGCGGTACGATGCGTTTGTGTTTCAGTGTGAGCTAGGCACCAGTGCCAGCAGGATCGTTCCGGTATGCTGTAAAATGCATTCTGTGTTATATAACAGTAAGTGGCTGATAACGACTTCAACAACGGCCTATAATACAGTGTTTCCTCTTAGAGTATGAGGCAAAATATATTCATTTTCTGTGTGTGTGTGTATGTGTGCGTGTTACGCGTTTGACGGCGAGTCAACAGAAACGACTGCCATTCCTCTTTCGTAGTATAATCTAATTCTGGATTCAAGTGTGAAATCTTTCTCTGTGATGGATTATCTTTACTCTAAAATCAAGCGTATTTAACGTTGTCGGTTGATGGTTGTTTGGCGTGGAAGCTATTGCCACATGTGGTAGCATTTTCTATACATTTTTGTGAATTGATTTATTTAAAGTGGTGCAGTTTGTTTGACGACTGTAGGCAAGATGAGTGTATGGCGAAAGTTGAAGGTGGCTAATTAAGATAATGTGTTTGCGCGTGAGGTGCTATCTTTTGAACTTGCGAAGCGTAGTAAATAACTAATTTCATTGCTGTCGGCAGCAATGCAATGTGCGTGCTGTGCTGTTTTCTGTACCTACGGAATGTGTGATGAGGCACTAATCAATTTTGCACACGTGTACCGCAGAGTTTTTTAAAATATATTTCACGACGGAAAATTTTATACATCCTCATGGGCTAAATATTGAAATTTTTGTGTTATAGTTAACAGTGGCGTATACACTTTCACAAAAAAGCGAAAGAGGCATTTTTTAAATTTATTTATTGTATTTGAAAAAGACCGTAACGAATTTTATTAGACGTACTGAAAAATACTACAGACAAGAAAGTTCCACGTAACTGATACACAGCACTCTCCTTATAACTGGTGGTCTACAGTCAGAAACGGGCAGGAAACAATCCTTACTACTGACGACAATTTAATAATTTTTACCCTTCCCTTCCCTCTTTCCCACCCCATCCATTAGTTACTTACCTTGTCCTTCCCAGCAAAGTATTTCCAACCTTACTTACCCGCAAATCCAATACACTAAAGAACCTTCCCGCACGAAAGAATGTAAATTTCCACTGCCGAACAATCTTACATTCATATCACTATCTGTATTGTAAACCATTTTGGTGTTGGAAAAAAATATAGGTGGAAGTTTCGAGGTTGATCGAAATATTTTCTGTTGGTGTTGTAAAATATCAGAGGCCTAATATTTTTAAAAGTAAGATTTTCAAAGCATATTAGACAAATTTAAAATGAAATGTTATCATTAAAGCAGAATTTCTTAAGACGAAATGGCCCCTAATCCCTACTGCTGACATAATTTGATGCAAAGGGTAACTTTAACCTAGGTATCTCGAATAAAAAGAAATTCTAGATATAAAATTTCAAAGACAAAGATTCTTGCAGATTTATACACTCGAAAATTATCCAAAAGGAGAGTGTTTTTAGACCTGCCATACAGAGCTTTTATCTAAACGTGACAAAAATGAATTAAATTAATCCCCCCCAACGTAAAACAAGAGTAGAATCTCAATTTCACTTCCTTTGGAATTCGATAATTTTATTCAGCTTTCTTCTTTACTTGACAACACCTAATTGAAAGCAATTTTCTATAGTATTTTGGAAGTTAGGATTAGATATAAAAGACAATCGTGGTGGGGGGTTCCGTGTGCAAGTGTTGTGTGCCCTGCTGCGGCGCAGAGCCATCTGCGCACAACAACAAACAAGAGAGCATCAGAAATCCCTCCCTGCCATCTCTGTTACCAATTCAACAATTACAAGATATAGAGGAAGAGGAGGACAACCAACTAGACCAGCTCGAATTGTTAGATCAGCAGATATCGTCATCAACACCGCTGAGGAGGAAAAAGAAACACCGTAGGCAGTTTGCCAACGTCTTTAACAACAGTCCGTCACCGACATTTTCAGTAACTACTCCAGTAAAAACAACAAAGCATAAAGTTCGCACGCGTTCTGTTGCTAGCACAACGAGCAGTGATACCAGCGGAGGAAGTATCACCAAAATGCAAGCTGAACAAGGAAGTATCGGCGACCTCAAAAGTTACCACAACCGCTACCTTAGAAGTCGTCGGCATACCTTAGCCAACGTTCGGTGAGTAAATAAATTTGCCTTTGAATATTTTAAATTGTGTGTTTTTTTATTATGTCCCTTTCTTATTAGTATAACCACAGCAAATTTGCAAGATTGTATGTTTTCTTAGAGCATTGTGGGCATGAAAACGTAGAACACCCTCCAATATGCAGAAATGTTATGGCCCTTAAAGCGACGAAAGTAATGTATAAAACTTTAACGGAATTGTAGAAATGTATTGTTTTGGCTGCTGAAGCAGTGACTAAGTGTGGACTTAATTATACATGCGGAAGCTCTGTAAGTCTCACCGCTGTAAGGCTACGAATTTTAGGGTGCGTGTATTTGTAGATAATTTGTGCATTGAGGTCTACAAGCAAATGCTTTACTCATGTCCTCAGTCTAGTATTTATTATACAGTTTCCATATTGCGATGCTAGAAATTCTTGCGGTTGTGGCTACAAATGTCGCTGTCTGCTGGGATATGACGCCGAGTATATTGTTACAATTTACCGACGTTTAGGGAGGAACTTGGCCTCAGCCACACTTATTTATTTCCAAACAACTGCTCAATTGCTGTTGATGCTCCTACATATTTCGGCTACAAGCCGCAATAATCTTCAGGGAGCTACAAATGTTGAAGAAGTGTGAACGTGCTACTTAAGTTGTCGAATGTAAATGGTAATGTTTAAGTGACACATCGCCGTTGTGCAAGTCAATGTATATATTTATTAAATATCTGTAATGCAACAAAGCTATCAATAATTTACAATGGTCTTAAGGATGGAAACTTGACTAGCTTACTAATTTTTAAGTTACACATCCCTGTTGTGCAAGTCAATCTATACATTTATTAAATATCTGTCATGCAATAACACTATCAATAATTTACAATAATGTTGCTTCATGACATTATATTTAATAATATATAGATAAATTGTGGGATATTTATACATATTAGTGTCAATCCATTAATGTACAATATTATTAAAATCTCATTAAATTTAAAGTTCAAATGAAGAATTAAATGTACGTAAAATTTAGTATCGAAACATCTGATGATAGAGGATTTCCGTCGAGTTCATACAAGAGCGCGATCTTAGATTTAGATATTTCGTGTGCACTCCGTAAGTTAAGGTACTGTACAGATTTCCACTCTACTACAAACTGGAGAGAAATCCTTTACCACCATATATTCGGATGATACATTTTACGTGCTTTTATACATCACTTGTGTTAAAGTTTTCTTATGATTTTAATAATATTCTATATTTGTGTAATGACACTAACATGTATAAATATTCTACAACTTTTATTTGAAAACGTACGTAACAGGCTGTACAGTTCTTCAGCAGTTGTAGCTCCCTGCAGGTGGCTGCAGTTTGTAGCCGAAGTAATATGAAAGAGCATTAAAACCAAAACTGCAATTGGTTAGAAACAAACGATTGTGTATAAGAAAATTTGACGAGAAGTGTACAAGATTAAATTTTATGCACCGGTCTGCATTGTAGAACTTTCTTCTGCTCTGAAGATGGATGCACTAACTTTCTGTGAAAACTGAACAGTTTTCGTTACGCTGCCCGGGGTGTTATCCCCAGCAGATGACAGCCCGGATCTTGTGGAACTGTAATGTGCTTCAACTGCACGAAGTATCTTTATCTTGTAATGTTCTAACAGTGAGATTTTGGGTGACATTCTGTTTTACAATAACGCAGCGCCGATTCAGTTTAGCTGGTTATGAAAGTTGAAATAATATAAAATAAAATCACTAAGCTTAAATCGAAATTGGAATTATGGTTTTCAGAAACATAACATTTCTGTCACATAATCTTCAATATATTCACGCTATTTCATATATGATAATGAATTCGATTGAAATAACCTTGAAAATAATTTCTTTGAATGTGTAATGTCGTATCCCCTCTCCCCTTCATAGTCATTAGGATTGTATCCTTTAAAGTAATTTAAAAACGAATTTTACTTTGGCGTAAATTATATGTAAATAATGTTTTATTTGCAAATCTTGAAATTGCACGTGACCCGGGGCTTCTTGACATTTCAGACAGGGTAAAAGATATTTACGTCACATTTGGAGGGATGAAAGTATTTAGAGAGAGATAATATTCCTCATATTGTAATCATTTGGGTCATTGCACTGCGTAGGACGAGACGTTTATTCGACTTCGCTTTACCTGTACTGTTTGAAGCAAATTAACACAGTCTGAAGGTGAAGTTCCTTCGTAACATGGAAACATATTTGTTGTGATCACACACGTGCTAATAACCTTGAAGCCTCTCGCTTAGAGACACTCATCACGACACGCAGAAGAAATACCAGCATTGTAATACGTTCCACATTCCGTGCATTAATTTATATAATACCTATCAAGAACCCAATAAATGGGCTTAATAAAACTTGCGTATTTCTGTTGCGATATTTTCACCTACAGGTTTCGGCCGGTAATCCGGCTATCTTCAGGGTGACATCTCTGTTACAAAAATACAGTGTGATCAAATGTGTCAAATTTTTCCACAATATTGGATTCACTAAGATTATCGGTTAGAAATTTCTGCAGAATTTTAGTATGAAATGATATAAAATAAGTTAATGATTATAAATATCCGAATTTAAAATTGTATAAAGATGGGAGTGATATCTACAGTCGGTAAGTGTGATGGGTTTCAGTCCAGAGTATGTGATGTTGTGTTGTGTGGCCGGTGTACTATCCGGAAAGGAAGTGACTCCAAACTTTATATAAATTTAACTTCAGATATTTATAATCTATATTTTAGTTTATTTTGAATCATGTTATACTCTCATCTTACAGAAAATTCTAACAAATAATCACAGAAAATTCAATATAGTGGAGTCATTTGATACATTTGATCACATTGTATTCTTGTAACAGAGATGTCACCCTGAAAACGGCCGGATTACCGGCCGAAAACTGTAAATGAAAATATAATAAAAGTGCATAAGTGGAATTACGTGCATTTTGTTGGCTCTTAATACAAATTATACATATCAAGATATTTACTGATGTGTTAGATAACCCTTAACATAAAAACTAGTAATCGAAACTTACGATGTAAATTGGGCAGTGTTGTTTTCGTTTTATGCACTTTCCTTTTTCCACTTAAGCGCTATATAATTGCGGGCAGAATGGTTTTTTCGTAGCGCGTTCGCACTCGAGAAGCCACTATTAGCGTCGATGCGTACGTCTGTAAGCCCTCATGTATCAGGGCGACCAACGCCTATTTATTTTTATAACATATATTTGGGTTTGTTACTAATATTTATCAATACATAGTGATCTCAGTCTAAATTTCGGGTTTTCCATCCCGTTGTGTGTACGTATAATGGTATATTGTATTGGACCGTCGTTACACAACAATATGTGTTGTGTAACGACGGTCCAATAAAATATACGATCTCAGTTAGGTTTAAAATTTGCTGACACTTTTCTTGAAGTCCTGAGAGTGTTCACACACTATCGACGTTGTTGGTCTTCGTAACTGAAATACTCTTCTCTGTGAGGTTTGCGCCGAGGCTCAAGTATCACTTTTTGTAATTGCGACAGAGCGTGTTCTGTGATAACGACATGAGGCTGAAGAAACAGCTGAACTCGGACATCGAGCATGGTCTGTTTTGACGTGGATTTTCGTCGTTTGAGAGACACCGATTTTAAGTCCCACCTCTTATGATATTTTCAAGGCTAGCCATCTGCAGCCCACAGGAGGCCCACATAGTCCGTAACGACCCGCCAGAGGACCGCATTTCCGTATACATATATCGAAAGCAGGTGGGAGGAGACTAGGTTGATTAGAACGCTGTTATTGGTAAACAAATTGTATTATTGAATCTATTCAGGTGACCGAGGGTCGGACAGATTTTCCATGATGACCGTGTATTGGCCAGCCTCGATATTTTGATGATAATTGATTTAATTCTATATGTAAGGTACGAGAAAATCTTACTGCGTATGTTAAAGTTCAGAATTTGTGGAAACTATCAGGAAATAAACCCTTGCGAATTCGCCAGACGTGTTAACGCCATGCGGACATTCAGCAGTACGTTTTATTCTGTCCTCTCCGCGGAATTATGATGGGTTACGGGACGTATAATATAATATGATTTATAGGAATATTGTGCTTTTCTGACCATCCGTCTGTTGCGTGTTCAGAATTCATGAAAGCATCATAAATTTGCATTCAGTTTCATATGGAGACTATTGCTGAATGCGGCGACAAATTACGAATTTTGACATTCTTCTTCTTCATAGTTGCACCGTGCTTGTTGATAGTATCAAGTCCTTTATTTGTCCAACTAATGCACACAAATTGTTATAAAATTGTTAAACAGTTCAAATCATTTTAAATTATAATAGTTGTACCAGCATGTTTCGGTTTACATAAACCATCATCAGGGAGATCTCATCCTTTGCTTCGCTAAAGTTACAATGTTGACTTCGGTAACATATCTTTATTTGAAGTTATCGGTATTGTGGCTGCATGTATGCAGGTACAATACCGACAAATAAAGGACTTGATACGAATTTTGGCACTCTGGACTGAATACGAATTTGACTTTGTACTTACTTCATCGACTGTACCTAGCTAAGTATCTTTTACAAACGACAGTAATATGTATTAATGAGATTTGTTTAATTTTTTATTCGTTTAATTTTCAATTCATTTCATTCTATTTTATTTCCTTATACAGGACTCTTTCTCCAGGACATTTAAAACCACCGCATTAGCCTATTTATACGTTGGCGTACGGCAATTTTGTTTTAAAAATAAGCTCCGTAGCTGTCTATTACTTTTATTGCAAGCTTTCCGTAGAGTTTTCTCCGGGACTGGAATGTTTTATTTTTTTCTACAATCGAGTTTCTATAATACCTTGCGAAAAACTTCGAAATGAATATTGTTGAGTATATACGGGTAATGTGAAGTGCTAAGTGCCTCATTTAATCCTTTACAATCCAATATAACACAACGGGGTGTTTAAAATAAAAAGTAAACAGGATGCAGTGCGCGAAATCTTTGTCACGTACTTAAATTTTTCATTCGTGCATTAAATCTATAAACAGCTTATTTCAGATCTGTTTTCGTATGCTGTATAACAAGAACGTTTACATTACTCATTATATATCTATAGAATCATCGCTGCCCAATGTGACGAAATGAATCATGTAGCTCTGTTCATGCAACTATATATGTAATTCTTTTAATTTAGAGGGGGCTATATCCACGAAGTCTGTAATTCAGTTTTATTTTGTATTTAGTTGTTCATACATGATTAATTCCTTACTCATTCCTTATTCATGTTTTGAACGAATAATATTAAGGGAGAATTAGTAGACCGTGCTTTGTGTGTCAGTGTTTTCATCGCGAATACACAGTGAAAGCTTAGTAGGTTTCGCTTCATATTTCTTATTGCTGCTGTGCTAACGTTAATTCCAAAGGTCAAAAATTGCGAATGCGAATCGAAATTTAAAACCCGACTTTGAAATCATAATACATGTAAATGATTCAGTTGATCGAGAGATTTATAATGAGCAAGAAAGCAGAGCGGGTAGATTTAAGCAGGAAAATGTATCCATAAAAAGTAAAATTTTCCCCATTAGTATCTGAAATATCCTTACCAGTAATACCACCAATACCACTTCCAACACAACAATTGCACTCTTTTGAATTCAATAGCATACTGCAGGGCATCCTGTTCATTAGAAATTTCACTACGCTCTGTTGTTTTGGTCGTCTGCCTGCCTTGTTATTGTTTTACTTGTAACTATAGTTATCATTACTGTTGTCATTACTAATACCACAGTCTTTATTTTAATAACAAGATATGCGGCAGGCTTCTTGCTTGCTGCCAGAGCGTCAAAGCCATTTTTTTTTTCGTAACGTTTTTTTCACCAACACGTGTATAAGGTTCCTCTGCAGTTAATATGGTTGCGCACGTCTTCCGTTGCATTGTTTCGTCTTCTGTTTGACCACCTAGAAAGCTTACAACCCCAAGCCGGAACATGTCTTTTATTCATGTCGTGTGACAATAAACTCATTCGTTGCGAAGCGCTCTTGGGGCAGGATAGAGTCTTCCATAGCCACTTCACCAGAGAGTGCGATCTAGTGTACAGTTTTGCAAATTCCAATGTCTTCTCTTTTACTTAAGGCCATCCAATATGTCTTCTTCCTCGTAATTTTTTCTCTCCTATGTTTCCATGAATGACGTGTCTTAGAATGTAGATTCTACACAAGTTGTGACCAATCCGGTTACTCTTCCCTTGTTTTATTGTCTGTAGGATATGGACATTAATTAGATTAAATATTTCCATGCTCTAGTTCGGCGTCCGCATTTTGATGCCATTTGTTTAGAAGTAGCTCTGCTGCTCTACATTTTTAGTAAACGTTTTGACAGACACCTGTGAGGTGAGTCAAAGACTATTCCGAGGTTGATGCTCACCGTCTTGTTTGCAGCTGCCTGTATAATCTGTAGCTAAACTAAAACTTCAGGATTAAGTAAAATTCTCTGTCAAAGGTAAGTCTTCCCCGAGTGCAACCTTGTGGGAATATGGTGCGGTAAATGTGGTGATTCACTTATTCTTTATTTCGGCGCTGGACTGGGGGGGGGGGGGAAATTTACGGGGGGGCTGTTACTCCCTTGCCCCCCCGGGGAGGGAAAAAAATAATTGTTTTTTCCAGAACAGGGGCAAAAGAACTTACCTTTATCAGGGATGTTTCAATTATTACCAGGTTTTTTATTATGTCTTTTTCCGTGTGCTCGCCTTCCCTTTCGCGCTCGCTGCAAAAAGCTTTTATTGTTTCATTATAAACTGGTTCAATAATATTCCAGTAATGTTCCAGTTTATCAGGATCGCTGTAACGTTTCTTTTCGGTTTCAAGAACTCCTTCCATTCCGAGAAGCATTGAAAGATCCGGTTTATCAGTTATTCCAAGTTCTGCGGCAAGATCGTTTATAACATCATAATAGGCTTTTGCGGCGGCT
>Ga0123355_10008583_pt1 | contig 15432 bp, 12 predicted proteins | sample TergutEmb28metaG_3_FD_89872 | JGI IMG/M metagenome (GOLD analysis project Ga0123355, IMG submission 89872) | Embiratermes neotenicus P1 segment gut microbial communities from Petit-Saut dam, French Guiana - Emb289 P1 | ecosystem: Host-associated > Arthropoda: Insects > Digestive system > Gut ... | reverse complement strand
CAACTTTTTTGTTGCCGCAACAGAAAAGTTGCCAGTGCGCGCGCTCTCATTTAAAGCAGTGTTCTCCATCCGGGCAACTAAATAGTTGAGCAACTAAAGTTGCCAGTGCGCGCCTAGCCTTAGTGGCAGGATAATATGAAAATGAGGTTTAAAATTGAATAGGAGGACGTGGACTTAATTCATGTGGTTGGCTCGGGAGAGGGACAGTTGGCGGGCGGGCTGTTGTGCACACGGTGACGCGAATCTAACGAGAACATATCCAGCGCCTTCTTTAAATACGGAAAGTTGTTAAAGGTAAAGATGAAGTTGGTCCTGTCCACGCCATGCAGGCGTATGGGGAGAGAAGCGGTACAGCTACACTACTTGGGGTGCGGGTGAGTCGTTACGCGTAAGTTCCGGCCGCTTTACCCTAGGGAACAGGGAGCGTGATACCCACCGAAGGGTGAACCGTAAATACACAGGGCTGAAGTGCAGTTGTGTCTCGTGCATGCGAGTTAATGCTGTTACTCTCGTGTTCTGCCGTTCTGATCAATCGACGACAGCATCTTTTATCGGAATTTCGCATGTGTATGCGTGAGGTACAGTCAGTGTCATGATCCTGCCCACAGCACTGTACTCTCTGTTCAGATCTGCACACGGTTCCACGTACCAATTATCGTTCACACGTTTCTTTTTTTTTTTTTTCTCCCGACTTTACATCTGTATCTTGTCCTTCAGTACATTTTGACGTCTTCACAGTGGTATCAGGGTCACGGTCGTCTGGGATGTGACGCCGTGTCGTTTGGCACATGTATACCAGCTGCCACTCTTGTACGGAGTTAGGGGTAGTAAATTCATGCGAAATGTCCGTTGATACCATTCTGCATGACGTCACGTCTTCGATTACCGTATTTTTGTTCATCTGCTGCAACCACACACGGTTGCTTGCTCAGCACTGCTACTCTACATTGGGGAGAAAATGTGGTTAGAATTGGGAACTGCTTGTGCTCTGTTCCTCCAGCCAAATGATGGGATAGCTATTTAGAATGCACCATTACGGATTGCCACTACCATCTTGCCAATTCATCAGTGATTAATAATCATGGTCTGGCGAAATCTGACTTTTTAAAAGGACATTGGGTGACACCATGTCGGTTTTTCAATGGCTGCGTCCTCTGGTTCGAACTAGTCCTGCAAGTGTGGACACCTGTACTTCTCTGACTATTTGGATGTTGGCGGTGGAGTTATCAAGTTCTTCCGAAATGGCGATAACTACCATTGCCCAGAAGCCTTGAATCTTGATATTTAGCCTCATAGCTTCGTGGTCATCACATTTGTTAATTAAAAACGTCAAGATTCAGTGAATAAGTGAAGACCTGTTCTGGTTCTTACAGAAGTGACTGTGGAATACTTCAGAGGCCTGCCTCAAGTGACTGTACCACTTCCGTCTCGTCGGGAGCGTTGCCGGTTCACCCTCCGACCGATCAGCAACACTGTTGGTGATTTCTTAACCATGCTGTGCCATGAAGACCGCGGAATCGACAGAGTTGCTGTCAGTAGCCTAGGTGGGTCAGACAGCTGTACCATAGGCACAGTTGTGAGACAGGAGTGTGTTTCTGACATTTGCTTTAGTTTTCAAGTTTCGAATTTGGGAGGAAACAGTTTCAGTGTATCGGATAGAATTGGAACTGTCAAGCATATGCATTTTAAGATAATGCAGTCTGAAGATTGCAGTCTTGTGGGATGTGATGCGTGTCATTGGGTCAGCACTTCCCAACTGTTGAAGGATCGTCGAGTGTCTCTTTGCCCATTGACGCAGCGTCACATCCCAGGAGACTTGAATTTTCAGCGACACCTCTGCGTGAGCCTCAAATGTCACATTATTTGAATTGCTTACAGATGGAGTTAGAATTGCATCTTCTAATACAATAGAAGCCCTGATGGAGGATGATTTCAAATTAACCGTCAATGATAATGTCTATGTAGTAAATACTCCACGACAAGAAAGGCTGACAAAGGTGAGGCATTTCATGCTTTAGAATATAACACTAGAATATTCCTAAGAAAATTTGTGTTTGTCCTGTGAGTAGTGGTGCTGGAATGTCAGAGGAGGACCGGAATTGGCAAACTTATATTATGTTTTGTTTAGGAAGAAGTCCGGCAGCTGTCAGATGTTCGAAATTTGGTGAATCAGTTGTATGAGGCACTGAATGTAGAGGAACACCAGTTGAACAAGGAACGTGAACTTTGTGGACAACTGGAGGAGCTCAAGGTGGAACTTGAACCTCTGGAACAAGTGAGTGTAAGATGTTTGTGAGAAAACATTGCTTTATTGTTCACAGTTAGAGGAGACTGTCGTTGTGATAAGCTGGCTTTAATCAGTGGATAGCTCCAAGAAACACATATAAGATGGTGGATTGAAAAAATAATGGTTATGGTTCTAAGGTACTGTCGGAATGATTTTGAGGTGGTTCCAGTGCTGCAGCTACTGCTGCTATCACTTTTATTTTCACAGTCCATATGCGCTGTACTTCTATTGTAGGGTCTTTATTTTTTAGAATTTTCTCAGCTCCTTTCTTCATCACATTTCTGCCTCCCGCAACTGCAACATCTATTGACATGTTCCCTTTTCATTATCATGGATTATGATGTCTGGTTTATTGTTAGGGATGTTGCTGTCAGTTTGCACTTGTTGGTACCATAATATGGTTACCTTACCTTCACGACTTGTTTCTACTAATTTTGGTACGTTGTTGTACTAGTGTTCAATTTGTAACTGTACCCCTGTTTCCTTGCATACATTAAAATGCAGTTGAGCACACACATTACCATGTCTGTTCATGTATTGTTCTTCTCCCTGTATTGTGCATTCGGATATAATGTATCTTCAGAAGACAAAGTATCACAGTTGGTCAGGTTGCTGTTACTTTCAGTTTTATTTAATAAAGTGTCCCAATCAGTTACATAAATCTTTTGTTTGTTGTGTTTGTGTTTTTTGTTTGTGTCTTGTTTATTTTCCTTTGTTTATTTGTGTTTATGTGTAGTGCCTCCACTGTTATGTCCACTTGGCTGTTTGCTCAGCACCCTAATAAACAATAACCCAAATAATAATAATAATAATAATAATAATAATTATTATTATTATTATTATTAATGTTAATGCTCATTTCTGATTCAGCATTACATCTGTTTGCTGTTACCTTACACTTTGGGAGTCTCTGTGTAGTGTGACAGATCAAATATGCAGTGCTTGTTGCTATAAGAATGGATTAAAATGGTACTGATAGAAAATCAGGATATTAACAGTTTGTATGTTTCTTGCTAAATGTTGAGCTAATATCTGCCCATATGTGTGTTATGGTGCTGGAACTCCTGGACTGATTCTGATGAAATTTACTGTTGTGAGGTCGCTCTGAATGTTTATGGACACATTACAATATCTTAATCCATTTTTACCCCAGCTTTTTAGAAAAATTGACCTCAAAGTGAAAAAAAAAAAAAAATGTAATGCTATAATAACATCCCTCCAATATCACTATGTCAATACTGACAGTATTTGATAGCATCATGGACTTGGTGCCAACTGCTCATATTACCACACTGGTTGGCATCATGTGTGGTTGATTAGGTACACAATTTACTCATAGTACCATTGTGTTATAAAGGAGATATGCCTCCTGGATACTTGCTTTGATTCTGCAGAAATTTCCATATCTGTTGTCATTAGCAGAATGAGATGAACATCACTGTATTCTGGGATTTGAGGCTGTGTGGTCTGGCAGAAGTTGGAGGCAGCCAGTCCCTCTGATGCCAGACTACACGGCCTCACATTCCAGAATACCGTAATCTTCATGGTCACTGGCACAAGTATCTTAAATGGCACAGAATGGCATGACATTTTAGAGGGAGAATTGTAGGAAAACAAGTAGAAATTAAACATTTAATTAATACAGCATTGAGAAGCTTTGTTATAGCCACATTGACAAAAATTACGAGGGGGTGCTGATAAGTCCTTAGCCCACCCTACTTCCCGATGTCGTAGGACGGAATCGATAGTGTCGTTGGAAAGAGGGGTCTGTTCATGTGCCGAATTGCAAGTCTTTTCTTGTTACAGAGGCTGAAAGGAAGCATGTCAGGTGATGCGCGCGATTTCAACAACATGGAGACGTGAGCTGTCATCGGTTTTTTTTTTTGCAAGGCAAGGCGCCGAAGGAAATTCACACCATTCTGACAGAAACGTTAGGTGAACATGCACCATCGTATGCCACCATCAAAAACTAGGTGGCCCAGTTTACATGTGGTGATTTTTCCACCTGTGATGCACCTGGACAACCCAAAACAGTGACCACCCTGGAGATTATTGATCAAATTCACGAGCTTATCTTTGAAGACCGCCGGATTTCGGCTAAATCAATAGCTGAACAACTGAGCATCTCACGTGAGCAGGTTGGGTCCATGAAGATTTGGACATGCAGAAGCTCTCCATGAAGTGGGTCCCGAAATGCCTGAATGTGGATCAAAAATGTCAATGGTGCTAGTCATTTGAACAACTTTTGAAATTTTTTTGGCGCAATCCAAATGATTTCCTTTCACGGTTGGTGACCATGGACGAAACCTGGTCATATCATTATGACCTGGAGACAAGGCAACAATCAGTGGAGTGGCAGCATAGCGGCTCACCCCGCCCCAAAAAATTCCAAGTGCAAAAATCCGCTGGAAAAGTTCTTGCCTCAGTTTTTTGGGATCAAGATGACATTCTCCTCATTGAGTATCTTCCAAAGGGCCGAACTATCAGTGCAGAGTATTACTCATCTCTGCTGGTGCAATTGAAGGACATTTTGAAGGAAAAACGCTGCAGGAAGGTCACCAAGGGGGTCTTGTTCTCGCATGACAATGCCCCGTCTCACCGGGCACTTGCAACGCAGAAGAAACTGGTCTACGTGGGCTTCCAATATCTTGATCACCCACCCTATACTCCGGATCTGGCCGTTGGACTACCACCTGTTCCCTGGACTGAAAAAAAAATTGAAAGGCTGCCATTTTTCATCCGACGTGGAGGTCATTGCTACCACGGAGACCTGGTTGGACAGACAACCTTCTGAATTTTTTTTGAGTGGCTTGCAAAAGTTAGAGCAATGGGCTATGAAGTGTATTGAGTGTCGTGGGGAGTATGTTGAATGAATCCCGAGTTTGGTCGCTGTAGCTTGTTTCATTCCTGGTCGGGCTAAGGACTTATCAGCACCCCTTGAACAAAGTATGAAGTTTACTATTTTTGCAGCAGGTGTTGAAATTCAGTTTTAGTTCCTTCAGGTTTTGTGATAGATTGGATGGTACAGGATCCTGAACTGTATGGTATGATGGTTGGATGTTGCAGGATCCTGATCTGTATGGTATGATGATTCTCTAAATTCACATCATCATGAAAGTAAATATGCTGTTATATTTTTTATCTCAGATAACTACAGAGTTTTTTGAAATACTGAATTAATGGATCTAAACATGCATGCAGGGTCTGTGGGAGTCAGTCTACTGGTTTGGCTGAACGGGTACCTAAAAATTTGACACATGAAAAGAGAGCACCATGGTTGGAGTCAGTCCTGGTGAGTTTGTGTGCAAGCACCTCACACAACAAGGAAATTATAAGCCCCCAGTTTATTTTTGGAAAGCAGACCATTAAAGTGATGGTGAGATTTGAGGTTTTTACAGCAGTGTTGATAGTGATTCAGGTCTTCTAGGATGTGATGTTGACACTGGGTGCGTGGTTCCTGACAATTTGAAGGACTGTAGTTCCTTCAGAATATCAGCAATCACCAACCCAGTGATACAGCATCACATCCCAGAAGATCTGGTTCCTCAGTTTTCAAAACTTTTGCAGCATACCTATTGATGTGTTCATCAAACATGTCACATTAAGTCCTGTAGTGATGTCACACCGGCTAAAAATATGTATGTATATTAATCACTATTACCTGAGTTTTGAACTTTAATAGAGACGTGAGTATTTACATAGACTGCAAGAAATGTGTGGATGATGGACTATGATGTAGTCATCAGTGAGAGATGAATGTTGGTGATCAGTGCAGAATAATGTAGCTCTTTTTATTCATTTGAAGTACATTACTTGTGAGTGGCCTGTTCTACTTCAAATGCTCCCAGAAACGACAGGAGCTGGAGACTGTAGCAGAGCGACGCACAACTGCCCTCACTTGGGTGGGACTAGGCCTTATGTCTGTACAGTTTGGGATACTGGCACGTCTCACCTGGTGGGAGTATTCATGGGACATCATGGAGCCTGTGACATACTTTGTTACATACGGCACAGCTATGGCAGCATACGCATACTATGTTGTGACAAAGCAGGTAACATGGCAGGTCATTGTGTTTTCACCTTGTTAGGTTGCAGTAGTGGTATGTTGCAAGTGACAGGTTATGAAGCAACATCATTTGTCAGGTGTATCAGTTTGTGTTGTTATCATTAAAGAATTAATTGTGTTTGGAACTGTTATACTGCCCATTGAAAGGCTGGTTTTGTGTATTATATTATCTTTTGGTTGTAGAAGGATTCTGGTTAGCTGTTCTGAGCAGTTTTACTTCTGCCTTGCTAAGGCACTCTATGTTACTTTGTGACTGTTCGTGTCCCCAAAGGTATGGCAGTAAGATGGCCAGCATGTATCAGTCAATATGGTTGTGTTACTTACGTCAGTAGGTCAGCATATTATTTTGTGACACATTTTCGAATAAAGTGTTTTCTTGTATTACAGTTACTGCTTGTAAGGAAAATGATTTGTTTGTGTCACATAATGGGGTCAGGTTTAGGTGCTTTCATATGTGTGTTTGTGTGGAGTGCCTGTGTATACACTTCCGGTATAGCACTAGGCAGTAAGGTTTTCTTAGGTTGAAATAAATAGTTCATTGTGGTAGGTAACTCGAGGTAACTCATATGGACTTTGACTGCTTGATTGCTAACTCACATGTGACTCAGTTGTTTGTGTATTTAATGAAATTCTGCTGTTGCCTTGAGTATCTAATTGGAGCCAGTATTTAATGTAAAAGTGAGTAAAAGCAAAAATTTATGAATTAATTGAATTTGTCTACTCTCTCATTATTAAATGTTTCTTTTTTTAATTTGTTACTTACAAGTTTTGATGTTTGATTTATGATATATTTTCTTCATTAACGTTTATCACTGTGTTAGGGATGTATGTCTGTCTGTATGTGTTTTATGACTGAACTGTCACATGAATTCTTGAGGTCATTATGGTGTTGCTGTCATGTTGTTATGTTAACTGTTTGCTTGCAATGTAAACTGACTGCAATAAAATATAAATGTGTATCTCCTGCGCCCCCTAGCAACTAGATAGTGGTTTGTTTATTAATGATTTATTTTTTTTAACTGCAATTGGGTTGACACCCTGTGGCAGTTGTACAGTACACATTTACACACAAACAGTACATAGAACAACACATTTGACACAAACAATACATAGAACAACGCAGTTAACTAATTGGGAAGAGTGTGGGCTGTGCCCTGTCTTTGTGAGTTATACCCTGGCATTTGCCTTACAACTGAGGAAAAAGCACAGAAAAACCTCAGTCGGGGTAGCCAAAGAATGCCAGCTGGCACAATGAAAACAGAATATACAGAACAAAGCATACATAACATAAGAATACATAAACATAACAATAATGCAGTGCAAGATGTTTATGCATCATTGATTATCTTACAAGGGTTACCCAGTTGGAATGTAATTTTACAAAATAATAAGAATTATTGTTCCCAGAGCCTTGTAAATTTATAAGTCAGTAATCTGAATGGTTTGTAATTTTTTCTGTCTGTGACAGGAGTATCAGATGCCAGATGTGAAGGATCGCCAGCACTTGATTATCCTGCACAAACGTGCCCGAAAATTGGGCCTTGACTTAGATCGCTACAACCAGTTGAAAGATAGTGTCTCACAAATAGAAGCAGACATCAAAAGGTTACGGGATCCCCTCCATCTGCACCTGCCACTCAGCCACCAGCCGTCTGAGCGGTCCAGGACACCACTGCAACGAGCACAACAGCAGCTACGATACCTTCTAAACAAAACAAAAACAGCCTCATAATAATAAAACTCATTAGTTAGACCAAGTTATCTCACAGTAGCCAGGACCCTGAACCGGCCAAAGTACCGTAAAGCACTAAGCATGGTTGCTTAGGAAAGGTTTTTTATGGTCTTAAGTGGTGCAGGTAGTTCTGGCTTGAATAATTTTGGGATCAGTCAGAAGGAGCTGAGAAAGCCACCCTATTTCATAGTGTTCATTTTTCTTTAGAATAAGTGCACTGCTTGACTCACATTGCCAATATTGCACTCTGAATGTTCATAAATCAACTCTTCCATACTCTACTAACCTCATATTTTCTCAGTTTATTAGTATCTTGTCAGTAAGTGAACTCTGCCAGTTAGTTGTATCACAAAATATAATAAGTCATGAAACTAAATAAGTTTATCTAACCAATTTTCAGACAGTATGTAAGAAAAGAATGGGGTTTCACATATGGGGATAAGTTGTAAACAGTTCTATTGATGGTGTGAGTGTCAGTAGTTGATCAGGGTGAGACGCAAGCAAGTTGTTACAGCTATGTCCTTTTGAACGCTGTTTGCATGTTTGTGTGTGGTGAATGCAGTGTAAGGATGATATGAACCAGGGTGGTCCAAATGGAGGCCCACAGGCCACATATGACACTTGTCCCTCTTGTACTGCTTTATCAAAGGGAATGCCTTATGGTTGCAGTAAAACACTTGATGACAGGTTTTTAATCCAGGCACAAAATAATTAGGATGTCATGTTGAAGTTTGTGAAAAAACTTTAACTTTCTTCACAGTTTCTGTTCTGAGACAGATTATGAGTAACTCAGCACAAAATTGTGCCATTATGCTTGGGAAGAATATCTAACTCAACACTTCATTTAGAGTACCAATTACCAGATGTTTTCATATTATTACAGCCTCATTGGTTGAGATTTAGATTTTCTGTTGTCCACAAATGCTGACACAGTTTCTGTAGGAACACATGACATGTATGGTTGGCACTGCTGTATACAGATGTAATGACAACATCAGCAGGATAACTCCATTAGTGGTTATCTGTTGTGCTCCAAACCTACTGGTGTGTATCATGGGAACCTAGCCACACACATTTTGGATACAATGTGAAGTTAATGGGGTGACTTGGAAAGTCTGGTACCAGGTGCATGCAGTCAGCAGCTGGTAACAGCTTGATAGATTAAATAAAAGAAGTATTTTTTATATAAATATGATGCACTGAAGTCAATGTTGAAGATAATTCTCTAAGTTATTGTCTAGTCATTCAGTCCAACCTCAGATTGCAGTTTATTGCGTACAATTAAAGCAAGAAGTAAACACTAAGAAATGAGCCATCATGTCTGTCTCTTGCCAGGAATGGTTTGGAAAGGTGAAGGTATAGGATCTGTGATAAGCAAGGATTATTCTGCATACCTGGCTAAGGTTTGTAGGTTTGGGCCTGGCTTGCTCACTAATTGGAGAGGGTGGTGAGTAGTGGGTCATTACTTCTCATTACTTTTCCATCTCTTGTTATTCATTTCAATTTGCAGCTAGAGAATGGTGGTGACATTTGAAACCAGTGGTAAAATTTTGTCACCAGGGGATGGGGAACTTTATCCTGCAGTTGTTTAGCGTTGGCGTCTGATTTGTAACTCACACAATCAAAACAGTGCAGCATTCGATCAGCTGTAGTACATGAAAGGTGCTGTGTCTGTCATGCAGTTAATAAAATTGTGATGTGTGGCCTGTGATCTTCTGTAATGTGGCCCTTGATATTCAAGATATTTGATGGCCCTGATGTAATAAAAAATCACAAAAATGAAGTTGCAACCTTCCCAAACATGTTACAGACTTGGGGTTCCTAATGAATCATTTTTCAGAATGTATCCAAACTGTTAATGGTGCTCAAAGTAAATATTCTACACACCAAAATATATGTAATATGACAGATACAAACAAGTTAGAAAATGTGTGCATAGTATAGCTGTTATGACAATCCAGGTAGTTTTCATCTTTTCTGTATGCCAGCAGCAGTGCTGCAGTTGACACACATTTCCCATGACACTGGATTGTAGTGCCATTACTGTTATGTAGGTAAAACTGAACTTATCAGGAGCACTCAATTTCTATATTGGCACATGCACTATAAGTGCCATGAAGTTTAATCTTATTTCCGTAATTTGTATGTGGGTTAGGACAGCACATTTACAGAGCAGGTGTGTGACTGCTGTTGCACACAGAACTGTATGTGGGGCTTTGTGTAAAGTGGTCATGGAAGGAAGGATGATGTTCACAGGCATGGATGAGTGTGTCTCAGTGCTCCTGATGTGTTATTGAGCTACTGTAGAAGCTTGCATTTGCCAGCATTGTTATTGGAATTAGGCTTTTTTTCCCCCTTCAAATTTGCGGTCAAAGTTTTATACCTTTGTAAGATCTGAGGTTGTCATGGTGATGAAGATAGATGTTGTAAGGCTGTGGTGTCTGGTAGGTGGGTACACCATCATATTGGAGAAACACACTTCCCTAAGTTAGAGACAGAAGGTTTTATTGAAATGCAGATCCATTTCTTCTGAGATTTGACACTGTCGTAGCCTGTGTTGTTCCCAGTGCTTCAGAGGATAGTGATGCCTACCCAATGGCACAGCATCACATGCCAAAAGAATTGAAACTTCAGCACCGCTGCTATGGTAGGTATCCCCCTTTCTAAAAGCCAAACCGGGACACTTAACATTTAGCAGGTGGGGGGTGGTGGTAGGTAAGAGACAAAATTGTTAACGTATTACACAAATGAAAAAGCGGGGTAATATGTTAATATTACTTCAGCGAGGTAACTCAGGTAAACAGTTATGACATACAGTTACAAGAAGTGAAATAACAGCAATAACAATACTACTGAAACTCAGATGTGCATTGCGTGTACTGATTTTTCTTTACACATCTGTTCCTTATCCTTTGCTGTCTCAGTGTAGGTTCTGCAATCACTAATGTACACATCTTCCTCTCACTCTCCTATTCCTTCCTCTTAGCAGCTAGCTGATGCCTTTCCTAATCTGTAGATATTTTTTGCCACTGTGGGAAAGTCAAAATATTCACATTGACAGAAGTGTTGTATATTTATGACTTGGAAAAATTTGGGACATTTGGCATCATAAACCAAATTTTGTGATATATATGGGGACAGGTCATTACAAACCCATTGAACCAGGACTGTCTTGGGAAAATAGGGACAAATGAGATCTGTATGCTGTGAGAACCTCAAATCTGGCACCTTTCTCTGAAGTGTTGGTATCATCACACTAGACCTTCCCTTCATTCTCTACAAGTGTTGCTTGATTTACTGGGTTGTTGCTGGCTGATTGTCTGTTGGATGTCACACCAGATGCTTGTTTTGCCATTAATTCTTTGTACTTAATGTAGTGTTCATGTTCCAGCTCAATTTTCTATATGTTTCTATAATGTACAACTGCACTGGTCTGTTTTTAGTTTCCCATATGTTTCAGTAACGTACAGCTGTAAAGTTTCATGCCAGACTCAGGTTACTGATGCCGTAATTTCATAACAAACTGTCTTTCTTCATAACATTATGGGTTTCATGTTAATATTAATAGATTTAAAGCTCAGCATACGTATGTATTATAGTTATGTATATATGAGTTCTTTATATCCCTGAAACATATAGAAAATTGAATTAAATATATTACATCATCACACACTAATATCTACTTTTGTTACCCTCAGTTATGTTTTTGAGAGTGGAGTGTGTTCTTCATTTTTAGCAGCAGGGAGTGTTGTCATGTGGTGCTGTGTGTCTGGATATTGTCTGTTTTATGTTGTTGTGTTTGTGAAAACTTGTGGCATTTTTCCACATGGCTATTTGAAATAGCCCTTTCACATAGATTTCTTAATTGAGTACTCAAGTTGGGAGGTTAGAGAGAATAAACCAGCAAGGAAACACACATTAATCCTCCTTTGCAGTTGCAATTCAAGATCTACAGGGTGCAGAAAAACTTCATGCCCAAACTTTGTGGGGTGATAGGGGGGACCAAAGCAAAGATATATTGTCAAGGAACTGTATGTCGGAGATGCATCCTTGCAGCTCTACAGACCATCAAATTGGGTCTGATTAAGGTTGGACATCAAACAAAATCACTGAAGTACCCTGAAAAAAAGTTGTATTTCATACCAATTTAGAGCAGGTGTTCAAATGTATGGCCACCAACCTTGATACACGGCTGGTGATGAGGCAGAGACTGATATGCGCTCAAAAATGCCAGGTAGCTGCCTGATGGTTGCTGCTGCCTCAAAAATATGGGCAAAAAGGTCCTGTTCAGAATCAAATGGTGACATGTCAATCAGGGCTTTAATGTGGCTCTATAGGAAGAAGTCCATTGGTGTAAGGTCCGGTTACCTGGGAGGCCAAGTCTTTGGCCCGCCCCGTTCAATCCAGTGATAGTTGTAAGTGGCAGTGAGATGTTGATTCTGAAAAGGATCTCATTTCCCTTCTCCTTGAGGCAGCAGCAACCATCAGACAGCAATCTGGCAGTTTTGAGCACACACGTCAGTCTCTGCCTCGTCGGCTGTGTATCAAGGTTGGTGGCCACACATTTGAACACTGGCTCTACATTGGTATGAAATACAACTTTTTTTCAGAATACTTCATCAGTTTTGCTTGATGTCCAACCTTAGCCAGACCCAATTTGACAGTCCGTAGTGTTGCATGGATGCATCTCCGCCATATAGTTCCTCACAAGTAAATCGTTGTTCTGGTCCCCCCTGACACCTCACAAAATTTCGGCATGGAGTTTTTCCACACCCTGGATATGCACCATCTTTTGAACTTTATTGTTTCATCTTCAACAAGAAACAGCTGAAGAATACAACAGTCAGTGTCAGGTGTTACATTAATTGTTGTACTACCCATTATTATATGTTTTTGTAATAAAATCTGCTACAATCATTAATGTATTTTCTTTACTATTGTGTTTCTGCCTGCAGTTTCCACCTGTTATTACATTGCAGTATCATTATTTTGGCATTATGAATATGTAGGTTTTTTTTTAAGATTAAAATGAGATACTGGAGGGTACTATTGAAACCTCCCATATTTCTTGATTGTCTTGCTGCCTTACATCAATTGAAGAATAGATAAGTGATTATTGAACTGTATCCTAAAGTCTTACCTGAACCATAGTGTCACGTTTTCATTGAATCTGCCTCCCCCCCTCCACCCCCCTCCCTCTACCACATTAGTACCTGTACATTATCGCACTGGATATCAGGTGCTCACTTGTGTCACTTCTTTAACTGGAACCTTTAATTAAATTTGATTATTAAACGGTAGTATACTTTTGTTTTCTGCCATCTACATCTGTATTGCTGTGCTTCCATTTGTTGCTTTGTTTCAGTAGCAACTTGCTTTCTAGTGAAACAAAGCAGTGTTAATTTATATAGGGGTAAAGCAGCCCACAGTTGAAAGCTGATATCCTGTGTGATAATGTACATGTACTTGTAAGGGGGAAAAAAATACCAAGACTCACCACAAACATGACATTGTGGTTCAGATAAGATTTAAGGATATAGTTTAATAAACTTTTATGTAAGGCAGCAAGAATTGTAATATGAGGAAGTAATGAGATGTTTCATAAGTACCCTCTTGTATCTTACTTTAATTCTTAAAAAAAAAAAAAAATTAAACGTACATTATTCGTTATACCAAACTAATAATACTGCAAAGTAATAACAGGTGGGAGCTGCCTACAGTAACACAACAATAAAGAACAGAATTTAATTACTTTAGCAGATTTTATTACAAACACATTTTGTAATGTGAAGTGTAACAAGTGATTTTGGGCCTCACACTGATTTTTTCGTGCATCATTTTCCCTAAAGCTGATCCATTAAAGTTTGGAACATGTAGGAGAGAGGTCTGGAGTTGTAACAAAAGAAGAAATGTTAATGTGTGAGGGTCACACAGTTTAGAATGAATCAGTTTCAGAATGTACAGGATTGTCTGATTTATGTACATGTACATCACAAGTTCAAATGAGAATGATCTAAGACTGTTCTTTTATTGATTGTTAAATAATTGCCTTTGCTTAAATGGTAACTGGAACTAGTGGAAGGTTAGGTTAGGTGTGAAATTACAGGCAGCTGCTTATTACTCACACTGGCGTTTTGGTGATGGATCATATCTTCCCACCACATGTCACTAGAAGGTACCTCAAAAGAGATTCAGGTTATGGGGAAACTTAAATGTTAAATAGCTACTCTACAACACCAATTCATTGGCCTTTTTGAGGAAATCTTAGTTCTGCTGTTGTTGACATGTTTTAGTCTTGCCATGTGGCATTTTACCCAAAGAATAAGGGGCGGGGGGCAGTTGCAATGATTGTACTGAAGAGGTGTGACATTAGACAGTAGAGTCTGTGGAATATGTGTCCTGAAGGAGAACTGCTGTTCCCAGTACCTGTGACATGTCTTCATATACAAGGGTGCTGGTGAGGATGCTGAGTTGGTTGGTAGATAGATTCTACTGTGTCTTGGAGGACTTGATTCTTCATGCTGGAACTGATTGCATATAAAGAAATGGTTATCTGTGTACATCAAACTTTATTTTCAGGAGACTCATTGCGTTGTTTCCTGGTATTTCAGCAGGAAATAACTGTGTGAAAGATTGAGATCATTATGGTTTAATATGAGAAAATGAAACAGAAGTCCCCCTGCAGTACTGTTGATTTTATGTTGCAGTCCAAACTTAAACTCTGCTCCCCCCCCATTACAGACCTGAATATTTGAATGTGCCTCATTATGGTTTTAATTATAACTCTTTGATGGAATATTGCATTAAATTAAATTTGAATGTCTTTATTTGTTATTAACATTGTTGAATTATAACAGTTGTTTTAGATACTCTGGAAGAAGTTCATGCTTTCAGTGAGTATATCAAGATGTGTGTTTAAATCATTGCTATCAGCAGAAGGCCTGCAGTAAGTTGTGCATTATGAAAATATTTTAAATCTTTCTATGCTCTATTGTTAATGTCTTATAAGAGATCAAGTTTTGTCAGAAATGTATGTTCTGTGTTGTCAGTTTTACCTGCTGACTTGTCTTCATTCACTGTTAAGTGGGAATGTTGTCCATAACATACATGCATACACCCCTCTCCTCACTCTCACCCCAATTTTATTTGCCCCTCTTCAACTTGGTAGCAAAAAAAAAAAAACTATTCTTAGGTACAAAAATATTGTAGGGACACTAATGTTTGTTGGACCGTGCATCATCTTGATAGTTGAATAAAGAGAGACCAACTTGATGTCACTTGCTTTGTTATTTCTTTATTTAATGCTCAACATGTTTCGGATGTTAATACATCCATCCTCAGGAGCTT
>Ga0123355_10008579_pt1 | contig 15433 bp, 14 predicted proteins | sample TergutEmb28metaG_3_FD_89872 | JGI IMG/M metagenome (GOLD analysis project Ga0123355, IMG submission 89872) | Embiratermes neotenicus P1 segment gut microbial communities from Petit-Saut dam, French Guiana - Emb289 P1 | ecosystem: Host-associated > Arthropoda: Insects > Digestive system > Gut ... | reverse complement strand
CAAGGGGCAGAAGAACTGTCTTGCAAACATAGCTGCCGGAAGACATGTCCCGCTCAAATGCGACCATCTTGCCGCTCTCTCCGGCGACGGCAGACTCTACCGCAACCTTTCCGGCGAGGAAGGCTTCGTCAATGTCTGTCTGGCTCGCCAAATGCGCCGCGCTGCGTTGCAGCAGGCTTAGCTCAATGCCGCGCACCTTGGCACCTGTCTTGGCTTTCACCATCCCTGCCAGAGTCGCTGCCAGTCCACCCAGTTGTGCGTGCCCGAATGAATCACGGGTTCCGACTTCACCGCTGTATTCTGCAATCAGCTTGCCGTCTTTGTCGTGGATGCCCTCAGAAACCGCCACAAGTGCGTTGCCGTTTTTCTCATAGCAAGCGCTGACGTCTGCGATGAATTGGTCAACATCAAAGGCAACTTCCGGCACGTAGATGAAGTCCGGACCACAGCCCTCATAGGATGCAAGCGCGGCGGCGGCAGTGAGCCATCCGGCATGGCGGCCCATAACTTCCACGATGGTGATTTGTCCGCTGTCGTATACACGTGCGTCTTTATAAACTTCCATCAAGCTTGTCGCCACATAGCGGGCGGCGGATGCAAAGCCGGGACAGTGATCGGTACCGAAGAGGTCGTTGTCTATCGTCTTTGGTACACCCATCACGCGGCATTCATAGCCGACTTTGGCAAAGTAGCGGCTGATTTTGTTACAGGTGTCCATGGAATCATTGCCGCCGTTGTAGAAGAAATAGCGGACATTGCGCTTTTCAAACACTTCTACGATACGCTTATAGTCTGTATCGTCCACGTCCGGGTCTGCAATTTTATAACGGCAAGAACCAAGCTCTGACGAGGGTGTGTTGAGCAAAAGGTGCAGCTCGTCCGCGTCCTCTTGACCCATGTCATACAAACGATCTTCCAGCACGCCCTTGATCCCATGGGCAGCGCCGTAGACCTCTGTAATGTGCGGATTGTCCAGTGCGGTGCGGATTACGCCATATGCCGAGGCGTTGATGACCGAAGTTGGTCCTCCGGATTGCCCGATGACACAGGCGCCTTTCAGTGGTACACTCATGTTTGAAATCCTCCCTTTTGTAAATATATCAATAGGCGCAAGGCAAGCCTGCCATACGCCTGATATGGTTATTTTTTAGTATAGCACAAATTTTGCATTTGGTACAGGGAAAAGCAAGGGTACAGAGAATTTATGATAGGTACGGTGAACTTGTAAGGGCGAAACACCCGCCGCCTGCGGGCGGCACCCTCTTTATGAAAGAGGGAAAGGATGCGATCGTGGTACCTTTGCCTTTAATCCCTACCCTCTTTTGAAAAGAGGGTGCCGCCCGCAGGCGGCGGGTGTTTTGCCCTTACACAACAAATTTGTAATAGATGTGTTGACCCACTGTAGGGGCGATTATCAATCGCCCGCGAGTGGCACATCGCCCCTACAAAGGCATTTAGCGCCACAAAGCCGAACCCGCCAAATTCTAATGTCTTTCTAATCCGCTTTACATGACTTTCTAAATTGAATTTGCTATCCTAAACAGCATGAAAGGGGCATGAGTAAGGCGCACACTGGTGGCTGCAATGGCAGCTTGTAGGGGCGGGGTCATCCCGCCCGTGTACCCCCCTGTAGGTGCGCCGCGGGCGGGATAACCCCGCCCCTGCCAAACGTGCACACTTAGAAAAGACTTGACAAAGTGGTAGGGGGGGTAAACTATGTAAAGTTGTGTAATCTATTCATGATCGCATATCAAAAAAAGAGGGAGACGTTATTATGAAGAAAAGAGTAATCGCAATTGTTGGAGCCTTGGTACTGGTGACAGGTCTGTTTTTTGGAGGACGGTATCTGATTAATACGATGAGATACAGACAGATCATATCAGACATTGCACTCAGAACCCCGGATCTTACACAAATTCAAGATGGTACATTTCATGGATCTTTTGATGCCATTCTGGTGTCCGCCGATGTGAATGTCACAGTGGAGAACCACAGGATTGTAGAAATCGTGATCAACGAGCACTCTCACGGAAATTGGGATGCTGCCCCGGAAGCGGAAGTTGTAATTGATGACGTGATTTTGCTGCAATCTATCGAAGAAGTTGACACCATTTCCGGTGCAACCAATAGCAGCAAAGTGATCCTGAGCGCCGTGCAAGTTGCCTTGGAAAACGCTGTAGAAGTACGATCATAATGGAAATCATGCTTGAGGCGCAAGACTTCATCATGAACACAGGCGTGGAGCAGAAGATCATTGGACATGCTCCACGCGCCATCTACGACGCTGTGGTCAAAAAGCTCCACATGCTGGAAGATATGATGAGTTTTTATCGAGAAAAAAGCGAAACCACACGCCTAAATCGTCAAGCGGGAAAAGAAGCTGTCAAACTGAGCAGTGAGATGATGTTTGTCTTGGAGCAAGCACAAACAGTTGCCTCCCTTTCCCAGAATGCTTTCCATATCTTACTGGCTCCTCTGGTGCAGCTTTGGCGAAACGCAGGCGCTCGGAACCAAATGCCCTCCCAAGACGAGATTCATCGCGTGTTGACCTTATGCGGCAGTGACAATCTCGTGTTGGACAAAGCCACAGGCACAGCTTATCTGAAACAAGAGGGCGCTATGATTGATCTGGGCGCGATCGGGAAAGGATTCGCCGCTGACATATGCTGTGATCTTTATAAAGAGCTTGGAGCCTCTTCCGCTTTTGTCAATTTAGGCGGAAATGTAAAAACACTTGGCACGCGTCCCGACGGTAAGCCGTGGATGGTTGGTCTGCAACATCCGGACAAAGCCCGGGGCAACTCTTATGGTGCGATTCTATGTACTGACCAATCTGTTGTCACATCAGGGGCATATGAGCGATATCAAGTGATCGATGGAAGAAAGTATCACCATATTATCAGCGGACAAACAGGTCACCCATCGGAGTCAGATTTGAAGAGTGTTACAGTCATTGCTGATCATTCCATTCAAGCAGATGCCCTATCCACAGCGGCTTTTGTGCTGGGACTCAAAAAAGGCGCCGATTTGATCTACAACACAAGCTGTACCGGGGCGGTGTTTTTTACAGCCGCCAATGAGATCTATCTAACAAAAGGTATGAAACCGTTCTTTAGGTTAGCAGAACAAGTTAAGTGCTATGAAATTTAACAAAGAAAGAGCTGTATATTGTAATGAAGCAAAGAAATCATAAACGAACCATAAGTATCTTATTGGCAGTATTTTTCATTAAATCCTTTGCCATCTTTTTCGGCATGTCTGTTCCGCTTCATATGGTCATGGGCGGCATAGCTGCGCTCTTGTCTGTCGTCCATGTTTGTGTCAATCGCAAGTGGCTGTCATCCATCAGAAAAGCACGAAAAACCGGAAGCCTAAACCAAAAGACCAAATGGCAATATCGTGTTGACCTGCTTTTAATCCTATCTTGGAGTGTGTGCATCCTTTCCGGTGTTCTGATTGGCTTCCCCGGCATTCTCTCCTCACTGGCGGGAATCGAAGATTTGTTCTTATTTTTTGTTACACATCTACTTTCCGCCATCCTCAGTCTGCTTCTGGTAATTGTCCATGTTGCACAGCATGGCAAACACATCCACGCATATTTCAAGAAGAAAACGCGCACTGTGCGCGGAAACACAGATCAAAATACCCTTTCCATATTTGGCAAACTGTGCTATAGTAAAAACATTACTGCATAAAATGGAAGGGAGACTGGAATTATGCCACTCATCAACACGAAAGAAATGCTGGAGAAGGCGTATGCCGGCGGCTATGCTGTCGGTGCGTTCAATGTCAACAATATGGAGATCGTCCAAGGGATTACTGAGGCCGCGAAAGAACTCAACTCCCCGCTGATCCTGCAAGTATCATCCGGTGCGAGAAAATATGCAAACCATATTTATCTCATGAAGCTTGTGGAGGCGGCGCTGGAAGAAACAGGTTTACCCATTGCCCTGCATCTGGATCATGGTGACACCTTTGAACTCTGTAAAAGCTGTATCGATGGCGGCTTCACCTCCGTTATGATCGACGGCAGCCATCACAGCTTCGAGGAAAACATCGAACTCACCCGCCGGGTCGTGGAATACGCACACCCACGCGGTGTCACAGTCGAGGGTGAGCTTGGTCGTCTCGCAGGTGTAGAGGATGATGTAAACGTCTCCGCTGAGGATGCGTCTTACACACGTCCGGAAGAAGTGGAAGAATTTGTCACGAAAACCGGCGTGGATTCTCTTGCCATCGCCATTGGGACAAGCCATGGCGCATTCAAGTTTAAGCCCGGTCAAGAGCCAAAGCTCCGCTTTGATATCTTAGAAGAGATCGAGCGCAGACTCCCCAACTTCCCCATCGTACTGCATGGCGCTTCCTCTGTTGTGCCGGAGTACGTGAAAATGATCAACGAAAACGGCGGCGCAATGGCAGACGCGATCGGCATCCCAGAAGATATGCTGAGAAAATCAGCATCCATGGCGGTGTGTAAGATCAACATCGACTCTGATCTGCGCCTGGCAATGACAGGCACAATTCGCCAGTATTTCAACGAGCATCCAGAGCACTTTGACCCACGCCAGTATTTAAAGCCCGCACGCGAGAACGTGAAGCGCATGGTGGCGCACAAGATCAAACATGTCTTGGGTTCAGAAGGTCGCATTTAGTTGGTATGCTACAAAAAAGAGAGCTGTTACTTAACAGCTCTCTTTTCGTTTGCTCGGCTCACCTACAGAATCGCAAAGAAGTTCCAGTTATGTAGGACCGCAACCACTGTCATTATCACAATGGCTATCGATTTGAATACACTTTCAAATAACCCCTCCATAGTATGACCAAACCGCATAACAATATTTCAACAAACTTTGACAAACTGTTACAGCCATAGTATAATGTGAATTATCTAACAATCAGAGGTGTCGCCTATGCGCAAATTCTTCAGACGCAACACCCGCTTAACGTTCGAAGAACTATACAAACAGAACCGAGGTAGGCACACTCTCATCGTCCGAGTCTGTGACAAGCAGGGTAAGCCATACCGAGAGCTGATCATCCCAGAAAAGAGTCTCATGCGTGACTACTACAAGGAACTCATGCCACTCGAAGTAATCTCAATCCTGAAGCACGAGCGTCCAAACACTCGTATCATATCCATCTGGTAAGTAAACCCCACCACAGTGGTAGCGGGACAATAGACCCTTGACTTCGACATCAGCCACTCGTCTCTTCAAAGGAAGCTACTATAGACATTTTTTTGTCATGCCCATAAAAAAGGACTGCCTCTCAAAAGGGGCAGTCCTTTCATCATATCTTAATGACACTCGTCGCACTTACAGGCGCATCCAACGATGGGTTCCGGGTCGATTCCCTGACGGCGGTAGTAGTCGGAGATCGCAGAGCGAATCCCCTCTTCCGCCAGTACGCTGCAATGCACTTTTTCCCGGGGGAGTCCGTCCAATGCGTCTGTCACGGCTTTGTTCGATAGCGCAAGAGCCTCGGCGATTGTTTTTCCTTTTACCATTTCCGTGGAAATCGAACTGGTTGCAATCGCCGCACCGCAGCCATAGGTTTTGAAGCTGACATCTTGGATGACATCGTTTTCGATTCGCATGAAAATCTTCATAATGTCACCGCACTTGGCGTTACCCACCTCACCGATGGCGTTTGCGCCCTCCAGCTCGCCCACATTGCGCGGGTTTGCGAAATGATCCATTACTTTTTCTGAATACATCGTGTTCTCTCCTTTGTTTTACAGGGAAATCATCAGGTCAAGACTGGACTTAGCCGCCTCAATTTCCGCTTGTGATAAGTTCATTTCATGTATACCTGTTGCCAGGGAATTATAGATATCTTGCAGGCTTGTCTTCTTCATGTTCGGGCAAACAAAGCTTGCCGAAACAGATAAAATCCGCTTTTGCGGCATCTCTCGTTGCAACAGCTCCAATACACCAATTTCAGTGCCGATGATGATCTCTTCCGCATCTGTCTCCCGCGCAAACGCAATGATCTGGGCGGTACTGCCGATGAAGTCAGCTAAGGCAAGCACCTCTTCCCTACACTCCGGATGTGCGGCAAACACGGCATTTGGATGCCGCTCTTTCGCTATGCGCACCTGCTCTGCTGTTACACGGTCATGAATGGGACAAAACCCGGGATGAAAATAGAAGCGCTTTTGGGGCACCTGTTCCGCCACATAACGCCCCAGATTTCGATCGGGGACAAAGATGATCTCTTCTGTGTCAAGGGCTTTGGCAAGCCGCACAGCGGACGAGGATGTGCAGCACACATCTGACACAGCTTTCGTCGCGGCGGATGAGTTGACATAGCACATGACCTTTGCCTTTGGATGCTGTTCACGCAGGGCAAGCACATCTTCCGCAGTTACCATGTCCGCCATGGGACAGCCCGCATCGGGTGCAGGGAGCAGGATGGTTTTTTCCGGACTTAAAATCTTCGCGCTCTCTGCCATGAAGTGTACACCGCAGATGATAATGGTTTTCTGTTCCGCCTCTTTGGCGCGGCGTGCCATCTCAAAGGAGTCACCCACCACATCTGCAATGTCTTGAACATCCAGCGTTTGATAATAATGGGCAAGCACTAAGGTATCTGTGGCTTCTTTGAGCCGGATAATCTCTTTCTGGAGATCGTTTAACTCTCGCATAGGTCTAAGCCTCCCACAAAGGTGACATGGCACGTAGCTTTTCTACGATGGGCGGAACTTGTTCCAAAATATAGTCCACATCGGCTTCCGTGGTTTCCTCACCAAAACTAAAGCGCACAGAGCCATGGGCAACTTCATGAGGCAAGCCGATTGCCAAAAGCACATGAGACGGGTCAAGGGCACCGGAAGAGCAAGCGGAACCGGAAGATGCTGCAATACCGGCTGCATCCAGCATGAGGATCAAAGCCTCGCCCTCAATACAGGCAAAAGTAAAACTTGCAACACCGGGCAAACGCTCTGTGGGATGTCCGGTTAAGTGTACAGCAGGCAAGCTTGTCAGCCCCGCGATGAGCTTGTCTCGCAGTGCTGTGACGCGGCATACGCTCTCGTCTAAATGACTGACCGCATCCTCTAAAGCCTTTGCCATACCAATGATGCCAGCCACATTCTCCGTTCCGGCACGGCGTCCTTTTTCTTGTCCCCCGCCTGTGATAAAGGATGGCAGACGGACACCTTTTCGCATATACAAAGCACCCACGCCTTTCGGACCGTGGAATTTATGCGCAGATAAACTGAGCAGGTCGATCTGCATCGCTTCCACATCAAGGGGTATATGCCCCACAGCTTGTACCGCATCTGTGTGGAACAGCACCCCATGGGCTCTGGCGATGGCGCCAATTTCCGCTACCGGCTCTATGGTTCCAATCTCGTTATTGGCAAACATGATGGTAATCAGAATCGTATCCGGTCGAATTGCGGCTTTGAGTTCGTCCACCTTGATCCGACCATATTCGTCCACAGCCAGATAGGTGACTTCATACCCTTGTTTTTCAAGGTCTTGCAGTGTATGCAAGTTTGCGTGATGCTCAATGGCAGAAGAGATGATGTGCCGTCCCTTTTCCTGAAGCTGAGCGGCAAGCCCCCGCAAAACCCAGTTGTTTGCCTCGGTTCCGCTACCGGTAAAAGTGATCTCTTCCGGCTTGGCGTTTAAGGCGCGGGCAGTCTGATCTCGTGCGCCGTCTAACGCTCTGCGGGATGCACGTCCGATTTTGTACACACTTGAGGGATTACCATAGCCCTCCGTCAGCCACGGGAGCATTGCCTCAAGGGCGGCTGGGGATAGTTTTGTTGTTGCAGCGTTGTCTGCATAGACAAATTTTGACATAAATAGAATCCTCCGATCTATGAGGTTTGTTATATTTGGCAGATTGCGTCAAAGCCTTGACGCACCTAAATATTCCTTAAGCTTTACTCTATACTAATAGATTTAATTTGTCAATAGTTTGTCAAATGGCTTATGCCCTAAAATCGTTATTTGTACATGTTTCTCCCGCCTGCGGCGAGGGAAACACAGATGCCCTCAACTAAATTAGAACATGAGCCCAAATGCTTTGACTTGATATTTTGTGTATTTTGTGATATCCTTTTACGTGGATTCTGACAGGAGGGTGGAGCAATGCGGAAAGCCAAAATCAGTCATAATGTTATCTTGCGCCTGCCTCGTTATTTGCGCTATCTGGAAGACCTGCAAAAAAAAGGAATCGTACGCATCTCCTCAGGTGAGCTTGGTCGGCTGATGGGCATTACCGCCTCTCAAATCCGTCAAGACCTCTCCTGTTTCGGTGAATTTGGTCAGCAGGGTTACGGATATAATGTAGAGATGCTAAAGAAAGAAGTTTCTGAAATTCTCGGTACAAACAAAGAGCGGCGCGCCATTGTAATCGGGGCTGGTAATCTAGGACGCGCCATCATCGGCAAGTTTCCTTTTATACACTACGGCTTTCGCTTGACAGAAGCCTTTGACCTGGCAGAGCACATTGTGGGTCAAGAGGTATTCGATCTCACTGTCCGCCATGTGGATGAGTTAGAAACGTATTTGCGGGTGAATCCGCCTGATATTGCTGTGCTTGCCATGTCTTCCGATAACGCAGTCTCTATCGCAAACCGCCTGCTTGCCCTTGGTGTGCGCGGCATTTGGAACTTTACAAATGTGGATATTCGCATTGATAAGCCGGATGTGATTGTTGAAAACTTGCACTTTTCAGACAGTTTGCTCACACTCAGTTATTATATGACACATGGCACAAACGATACAAAAAACGAGTAAATCACAGACCACACTTCGCGCATGACAATCCCATTGTCCAAGCGTGATCAAAGGAGGACGAAATCCATGTCAAAACGAAAAATATTAGGCATTGTTTGCCTTGCCTTGCTGTTACTGGTCACAGCAGTCCCCGCCTTTGCCCTACAGCTCAATACACTGACCCTAGGTACGACGCCAATCAACAGCCTAAATGGCGGGATGCTCCTGCAAGACGGTGACAGCCTCTACTGGGCAGACCCGCGGGGCATCTGGGCGGATGACAGGCAGATCACCAGCGATGCCGGACGCAATCTAAACCGCATGGATGGCGGTCTCTATTACACTGTCGAGGGCATTCCAACAGAGCTCCGCCGCTATGACCTGCAAAGCAGACGCACAGAAACCATTCTCACATGGGACGCACCAATTCATCAGCTTTACATCACAAACGGCGGTTCGGCACTTTTGCTCTCCGCCGGAGATGTCTACCGTGTCAACTTGCGTGATGGCAATTATGTGATGGACCAGACCGATTTCTTCGTCACAGGCTTTATCCCCACTGCACATGGCACCATTTATGCCAGGGGTACCATCGGCGATTTTACACTTTATGCAAATAACCGCTTGATTGAATCAGGTGTCAGCCAATTTTTTACAGAAGATGCAAATCTCATCATCCGCCGCGGCGCAGCAGATTTTGAAGTGCCGCTGGTCTCCCTCTTTGCAGATGGGCAGATCTCAATCCAACCATACACCATTCGGGAAACCATCACCCTTGGCGCACAATCTGTACACGGGGTCTGTGATATCTGCGAACAGTTTGAGGATATCGTCCTAGCAGCAGAAGCTGGGAGACCTATTTATCTCTTGGCGCAACAAGCGACTAGCTCATTGGCACTTACACAGTCTCAGCGTAATGCGGTACTTCGCGCCCGCCAAATGCTGGAAATCCGTTGGACACCACTGCAAACCATCACCGGCTGGCGCGGCAATAGTACGTATCAAGCAGGCAGTACCTATGTAGGAATCCCCTACGCACAACCCATAAACGCAGGACGCTATGTGCCTTGGCAAGCCTCTCTGGAACATTTTGCCAGCGCAGTACAGGATATAAACAGCAATCTGTACACAAGCTTTTCTTATATCGGCAGCCATGCAACCCGCGCACCCTTTTACGGTACAGATTGTTCCGGTTTCGTATCTTGGGCGCTGGCACATCCTGTGCGGACACATACAGGCACATTCCCCAATCATGCCCATCGCATCACGCAAGATATCGGCGCTGTCCAAGTTGGTGATGTATTCAACTCCGCGTCTCACAACCTGATTGTCACCGCAGTTGAGTTTGACGCTGCGGGAAACCTTGCGGCAGTTGAAACCATGGAGCAAACCATTCCCCTCCCCAGACACAGGCGCTATGGTGTGGGCGGAAATTCCGGGGGAATCCAAGACCTTGTCATCCGTACTTTCGGCGGCGGTTTTGCTCTGTATCGGAGCAACACAATTGATGACATTCCATTCACACGCTCTCCCGTTGTGGATGTGGAAGATGGATACAATTACACGATCACCGCAACAGCAGGTCCAGGCGGTGTCATCAGCCCAGCAGGGACTATATCCATACCCCGAGGTACAAATCAGACCTTTGCATTTCAGCCCAATCCGGGCTTTGCAATCAGCCGTGTGCTTGTAGATGGCGTAAGTGTGGGTACACCAAGCAGCTTCACCATGTCAAATGTCACAGCGAATGGCACAATCCGCGTGGAATTTACACTCACCAGCAGTCCTTTCACCGATGTGCAATCTGGTAACTGGTTTTACGATCCTGTCATATATGTCTTCCGTGAGGGACTTATGAACGGTGTTTCTGCAACAGAGTTTCGACCTATGGCAAACACCACCCGGGGCATGTTTGTCACCATCCTTGGTCGTATGGCAGGCATTGATCCGGGGAATTGGACCCATGAGGGTGTGGTACAAGGCAGCCTGGTCAATGTCCGCACAGGACCAAGCACAGGACACAGCATCGTCACACAATTGCCCCAAGGAAGCAGAGTCTCCATCATCGGCAGTAGCGGCGATTGGTACCGGATTCGTTTGAATGGGCAAAATGTCTATATGAATCGCCAATTCGTATCTGCTGGGCAGGGTGCATTTTCAGACGTAGCACCCGGTGCTTTCTATGCGCCCTATGTGGAGTGGGCAAATGATCATGGCATTGTCACAGGTTTTGATGGGCAGTTTAATCCCGGGCAAGCCGTAAACCGTCAGGGAATGGCTGCCATGTTACACCGTTATGCTCAGGCGATGGGCATCAATCTTCAGCAGCAAACCCGCCCCGCTTTTGGAGATATCGGCGATGTAGCCGAATGGGCAAGACCTGCTGTCACAGCACTTCAACAGGCAGACATACTAAGCGGCACAGGTGAGGGACTGTTTCGTCCCATCGCGCTCAGCAATCGCGCCAGTGTTGCATCAATGATTGCAAATTTCCATCGTCTGTATGGATAATCGAGGTTATCCGTGTTTTCCCTGCCTATGGCGGAGAAAACACGCACAAGCAGCTATTATAGTTAATAATATAGGGGGAATGTAAGATGGATCATCAAACAAATCAAAACCAAGGTCAAACGTCGGAACAGCAATATCAACAACCGCAACATCCACCGCACGGACAGCAACAATACCAACAAGCGCACTATGGACAACAACAGTATCAGCAACCATACCCATATCCGCCCGTGAAGCCAAAACAGCCGGCACATGGGTTTGCAATTGCCGCTCTGGTGCTCGGTATCGTCGCAATGACCTTGCCGATTCCGGTCATCGATATCATCATCGGTGTACTCGGTCTGATCTTCGCAATTGTGGCCAAAAGAAGCGGACATCGCGGCGGTATGAGTACAGCAGGTCTCGTCTTGTCCATCATCGGTACAGTATGGGCGATTTGGTGGACTTTCTTGGTCCTTTCCGGTTCGTGGTGGTGGCTTGGAACAGGTGGCTATAACTTCTTCGACGCTTTCATGTAGAGTTAAAAACCAAAAGAAAAGAGAACAGTTCGCCCAAAGAACGGGTAACTGTTCTCTTTTTGCATTTGTATGCTGCACACAGTGCGCTTAAACTGCGAGGTAATACGATGCACCCGTAGGGGACGCACACTGGGCGTCCCGCGGTTACAGTCTCCATTGCATTTGGTAGTACACGGACTGTTGAAACATGCGGGACGCCCAGTGTGCGTCCCCTACATTGTTTCTCCTGTTATCTGGATGGTATATACACTTCCTCTACACCCATTGCCTAAGGTTTGCTATACACACATCCACAATAGTTCTGCCGATATAATTGAAGTTCACGAGCTATCGCCACACTCCGGCGATAGCCCTCTTTCTTCTTGAAATCCGCCGCCAAATATGGTACATCATAGGCTACACTCAAGCCTGTGCCGATCTCATTCAGCAGATCCGCATCTTTGTGCGGACTAACCGAAAGTGTCGTGCCAAATGCAGAAAATCCACGCGCTTCGGCAAGGTTTGCGGTAGACTCTAAGCGCATTGAGAAGCAGTATTTGCACCGCTCACCGCCCTCCGGCTCTGATGCAAGGTCAGTGGTGGATGCAGAGAACGCCTGTGGATCATAGGCTTCTGTCTCTAGTGGGACAGCAAAGTGTTTTGCCACAATCTCCTGGGCTTCCAGCCTTTGTGCAAACTCTGCCTCTGAATCTAAGTTTGGATTACAGAAATACAAGGTGATCTCATACTCCGGCATCAGTTGTTCCAATACTGCCGTGGAACACGGTCCACAGCAAGTATGAAGCAGCAAAGTCTCGCGCGTCATTGATGCGCCTCACGCAGATCGTCTGCGAACTTGAGACACTGTCGAATGGTCTCTGTGCAGTCTGCCTGACTCCGTCCCCGAGCTAAGACATATACTTTCACTTTCGGTTCCGTCCCTGATGGGCGGACGATGAAAGCGGTGCCGTCAGCTAGGGTAAAATATAGTACATTTGAGCCGGAGAGTTCCATGACTGTCTCCTGACCATTTTCTACACACACACCGCTCAAATAATCCCGCACTGTGACAACTGCCTGTCCGCCAATCTCTTGGGGCGGCGCTGTACGGAGACTTTCCATCAACTTTGCCATCTGTTTGAGCCCATGATAGCCCGGCATGACAAGATTACGTGTCTCTTCCACATAGGTATAGCCTAGCGTGTGATAGTGCTCGCGCAGACCATCTACCAAGGTCATTTCACGGGTTTTGTACCAAGCCGCCATCTCGGCGATGAGCATAGATGCGGTCACCGCGTCTTTGTCCCGCACGAAGTCCCCAATCATGTAACCATAGGACTCCTCAAAGGAGAAAAATACCTGTGCCGCGTCTCCAAGGGCGGCGATCTTTTCCGCCATGAACTTAAAGCCGGTAAAGGTGTGATAGGCAGCGACACCATATCGTGCCGCCACAGCATCTGCCATTTCGGTGGTGACGATGCTTTTGATGAATGCTGCGTTCTCAGGCAGGGTGCCTGCCTGTTTTTTGCGTTCAAGCAAATAACCCAGCAAGAGCACGCCCATCTGATTGCCGCTGATCATCTGATATGCACCATCGTGCAAAACCATCGCCCCAACCCGATCTGCATCCGGGTCTGTGCCGATGATGAGATCCGCTTTATGCGCTCTTGCTACTTCCAGCGCCAGAGCAAAACCCTCCGGGTCTTCCGGATTCGGGCTTTCCACCGTAGGGAAGCTTCCGTCCGGCTCCATCTGCGCCCAAACCGGGAGTACGTGGCGCACCCCTAGTCTGCTAAGCACTTCCGGCACAAAGCCCGCTCCTGCGCCGTGGAAAGGGGTGTAGACCACCTTGAACGTATCCGCAAGCTGTTCTACACATGCACGTCCCACAGATTGTCCCAGCACTTCTGTGATGAATAACTCATCTGTCTCTTTGCCGAGCAGTGTGATAAATCCTTGTTCCAAGGCTGTCTCATAGTCCATGGTTTTCACGCCTGTGAACAGATGTGTCTCCCTCATACGCTCTGCGACAAGGTCTGCAAGCGCAGGGGGGAGTTGTGCGCCGTCTGACCAATAGACCTTATATCCATTATACTCTTTCGGATTATGGCTGGCTGTCACATTAATCCCCGCCGTCGCGCCATAGTGGCGGATTGCAAAGCTCAGCTCCGGTGTAGGACGAAGCCCCTCAAAGAGCCGTACGCGTATCCCATTTGCTGCCATGACACAGGCAGCTTCTCTGGCGAACACATCGGAGTTTACACGGCTGTCATAACAGAGAATCACACCAGCGTGAGCCGCTTCCAGTCCCTGCTCTAAAATCACCTGTGCAAAGGCATGTGTAACATGGCGAATGATGTGCACATTCATTCGCGCCGTGCCGAGACCCATAATCCCGCGGAGTCCCGCTGTTCCAAAAGTCAAAGACCCATGGAAGCGCTCGGCAATCTCCGCGTCATCATCTTGATAGCGCAATAGCTCCGCCCGCTCAGCTTTAGAGAGTGTGGGTGCGTGGAGCCAGTTTTCATATTCAGTCCTGTACATCAAACTCTATCTCCTCAAATTGGCTGTCTAAGAGGGCTTTGGCATCACTCAACAGCGTCTCCGGTACATACAGGTCCAGCCCTGTACCGGAAAAACCCAGGATAATCTGTCCAAATGCGCCATCGTTGGGAAGCTGTGTCATAACCGGAATCTCTGCCGAGGCGAGTAGACTCACCACAATCTCTCCCTCCATGTCTGTCCCTTTTAGATGGGTTAGGAAAGCAGGTGGAATCGGCTTTCCATCCTCTTTCTTCGGCCAGGGCGGGCCTTTTATTTTTTTACCGGAAAATCCCCAGTCACTGCGTGCCATGTGGTCATCCTCCTTATTGTATACGATTGCGGTCATTATATCACGATTTCCCCTGTGACGCAAAGGTGTGTTTGTGAGGGGTGTGGCTATCGTGCATTGGCACCTGTAGGGGCAGACCTTGTGTCTGCCCGGAAATGCAAGACTGACAGGGCAGACACAAGGTCTGCCCCTACAAAGGTGGAACAAAAAACAAGGGCAAGATCATCATGATCTCACCCTCTCTACTGTTATATCACACTAAGAAATCGACCGCAGTGTTGCATTTTGCTCCGGATCAGTCGGCGCTTTCAGATATTCGATATCCGCGCCCAAGTCTCGCATTTTTTCGACTAAATTCTCATAGCCTCGTTCGATATAATGGATCTGCTCCACAACCGTCTCACCCTGTGCAGCAAGTCCCGCGATTACAAGGGCTGCGCCTGCGCGTAGATCGCAACAGGCAACCGGTGCGCCTGTGAAGTTGGAAATCCCCTCAATCACAGCGGTTTTCCCATCCACTTGAACTTGTGCACCCATTTTCTTGAGCTCGTCCAAATAACGATATCGGTTATCCCAGATGCTTTCTGTGATGATGCTTGTCCCGCTTGCCAGACAAAGGGCAACACCCAGTTGTGGTTGCATATCTGTGGGGAATCCAGGATAGGGCATGGTTTTAATATTTGCACGACGCAGTGGTTTGTCGCATTTCACAAGCACTGCCTCGCCCAGGTCCCTAACTGTGACACCCATTTCTTGGAGCTTTGAGGTGATACAATCCAAGTGCTTTGGAATCACGCTTTTGATCAGCACTTCGCCGCCGGTCGCAGCGGCTGCCGCCATGTATGTTCCGGCTTCGATTT
>Ga0123355_10008578_pt1 | contig 15435 bp, 8 predicted proteins | sample TergutEmb28metaG_3_FD_89872 | JGI IMG/M metagenome (GOLD analysis project Ga0123355, IMG submission 89872) | Embiratermes neotenicus P1 segment gut microbial communities from Petit-Saut dam, French Guiana - Emb289 P1 | ecosystem: Host-associated > Arthropoda: Insects > Digestive system > Gut ... | reverse complement strand
GCCAGAGGCCGCCAGTTCTTTGAAGCGACATTGGCTAACTTTAGGGCGATTTATGGCCCGCCGCCGGAGAGATAAAAAATTTATTATTGGTTATTTTTCAGCCTGTCCGTCTTGAGCGGGCGGGCTGATTATTTTTCAAGTGGTGTCTCACAGCCACCACTTGAAGCTACCACAAACAAAAAGGAGCCATTAACATGAACAAACCCATCTACCCAACCCCCCTCATACCACAACGGGCAGACCCACTCATCTACCGTCACACAGACGGCAAGTATTACTTCACCGCCAGTGTACCGGCTTTCGACTTAATTGAACTGAGAATTGCCGATACAATTACAGGGCTGGCCGCTGCCAAACCCATAACCGTATGGAAAAAGCACGATTCCGGCGCGGCAAGCGAGCTTATTTGGGCACCGGAAATCCACTATGTACGCGGCAAATGGTACATTTATTTCGCTGCCGCCCACACCACGGAAATACACCTACAGCATAACACGTTCCAGCACCGCATGTATGTACTAGAAGCAGAAGACCCAACCGGCGAATGGGTGGAAAAAGGCGAAATCAAAACAGGAATGGAAAGCTTCTGCCTAGATGCAACAGTGTTTGAACACGGTGCCAAGCTATACTATTGCTGGGCGCAAAAAGACCCGGAAATACGCGGCAACTCCAATATATACATTGCAGAAATGGAAAACCCATGGACGCTTAAAACCAAGCCCGTACTGCTGGCCAAGCCTGAATATGAGTGGGAATGCTCTGTAATTCCCGTGTGCGAAGGCCCGGCTGTGTTAAAGTACAAAGATAAAATTTTTATCGCCTATTCCGCAAACGCAACGGGTATTGAATATTGCGTGGGGCTGCTCACCGCAAATGCGGACAGCGACTTGCTGAACCCGAAATCTTGGACAAAAAGCGAAACGCCGGTGTTTGGCTCTTGCGTAGAAAACGGCAAGTACGGCCCTGGGCATAATAGCTTTACTGTTGCCGAAGACGGCGTAACGCCGCTGATTGTGTTCCATTCGCGGGATTATACGGAAATTGTAGGCAGCCCGTTGGATAATCCCGACAGACATACTTGTGTTCAGGCTTTTGCGTTTGATGATAGCGGGTATCCGGTGTTTGGTGTGCCTAAGAAGAATGATTAATACAAAAAGCGGCTTGCGCAGCCGCTTTTTTTATGTAATATATATTTTGACGCTTACTATCTATAGGAAATGCTGGTTTGAGACATAGAACACGATGTCTGTTTTCACTTTAATCTTCTTTCTTCGCTAGCTACCTCACGAGGTAATATAGTAATAGGTCCATCCTGTGAAATTACGATTATTAAATATTTGTTTACAGCGTCAGTACCATACTTTACAATAAAATTATGCGCAGCGCCGTGTTTTGTACCCTTACTTGTCTCAGCATCGTCTCCAGCGTTAGGAACCGTAGCACCTATTATTATACATTCCCCTGTGACATTAAAAACAGCCGCACCATCGATTGATGTAATACCTTTAGTTATCTCATCTATATTTTCATTGGGTTTATGATGTTTAATCTTAAATCCGCCTTGCAACTTTTCATCAATATTTTTGTCATCACTAAAAATAAGCATTGTACCATTTTTTCCTTTAATAGCGGATGAAAGAATTTTTTTGCAGTCATCTATTGCACTTTCACTTCCAAATAATATACTCATTTTTTTCTCAAACTCATCTAACCTAGCTTCTGTTATGTACCTATCAATATTGCTATAATAAACTCCGTTATTATACATAATGATAGTTCTAATAGTTTTTTCATTATAAACTTTTTCATATAGATATATCCATTTGCTTATCCCAATGATTTTTGCTGTGTGCTTTTCATCTTCTTTGGGCATCATAACAAATCCAATTAACTTATTACTAGACTTGTTACTGTTATCGGATTCAACTATTAATCTATGATTTTTTTGTTCTCCATTTTTTTCATTATACGTTGCTGACCACTTCTTACGAATTTTATGAACATGTTTAGATTCAAAGGGTATGCTATCTGTCATTATAATCCCAGCATAATTCTCAGAATTAAAATCATCTTTGTCTACAAAAACAATTTTGCATTCGCATACTTTATCCTCTTCAGGTATGCATGATAATCTCGTGAAAATAGTAAAGTAATCAGGTTTATAAATCTCTTCAAAATATTGCCTAATTTCTTCTTCATTTGTCTTCTTTAACATCCCCTTCTTTGCTTTTAATTCATTTTTATGCTTTCTATACAAAACATAAAAGCCTAATTTTTCTTTAGCAGCCATACCGGCAACTATTCCAATAAGTAAGATACTAATGGCAACCAGAATGTACATGATAATCATTGGTAATACCTCCGCAAATATAAATTTGATATGCTACTACTAGAGTGATTATAATCCAAATACCCTATGTTTGCAAAATATTTACGGCAACGCCACTCCAGCCCCCCAAAGCGAAATACCCTCACCAGACATAGCCGTAAACGACATCACCCACATACCTTGGTCGCTGGCGTAGCTTCTCAGCAGCCGCCCGTTGTATGCTACGCCATCAACGGTAATATTAAAGGTAACGCCATCGTCTTCTAAATACCAATAGCCGTCTTTTGCGCCGTAAACCAAGCCATCAGCGGTTAGGTTTACGGTTACAGACTGCGTAGATACATAATTAATTTCCTGCCCGTGGTTAATCAGCTTCCAAGACCCAGGCACATGTTCCGGTGCAAAACTGCGCTGTGGCGCGCCATCGAAGCGGAAGGGGGATACGATAAACCAGCCATCTTCGTTAAGGAACATCTCGTGCACACGTACTTCATGCTGCGGGCCAATAACGAAGCGCGTGTGGAAAATTAGAAAATACCGCCCTGTTTCTGCGTCGAAGTACGCACTGTTATGCCCGGGCGCAAGGTACGCTGTTGTGCGTCTTTCTCCTACCTCCCGCAAAAACCAGTAGCCACCCATAAGCTTTGTTCCGTAAGGTTCGATAGCCCTGTCATCGAAAAACGAACCCCGTGCGCCATGCACGTTTATCATAGGGTTGCCCCTGGCGTCGTAGTACGGGCCGTCGGGGTAGCGGCTGCGTGCCACACGCATGTTGTATCCGTCGTGGTGGCCAAGCCCGCCAAAGGTCACAAACAAATAGTAATACTCCGTTTCTGGGCTAAACAGGATGTATGGCCCTTCTATGCGGCTGTGGTTATTGCCCATAAGCCTTGTGCCGTAGCCTTGCCCCGGTAGCGGAAATCCTGTTTCTGGGTCCATTCTAAGGATAAAAATGCCGCCGGAAAATGAGCCGTACACCATCCAAAAATCGCCGTTGGAATCAAAAAAAGCATGAGGGTCTACGGCGTTGGGGTGTATATTTGCGTTAAATGGGGTGCCGTCTTCGCTGGTGCCGTGCATTCCGGAACGCAGGAAAATACCTTGGTTGTGATATGGCCCTTCCGGATGGTACGCAATGGCCAGCCCAATATTGCCAAGCGGCATAGAGCCCTCGCAGTTGCAATAGTACATGAAGAAGCGCCCGTCCGGCATTGGCTGGACATCACCGGCCCAAAAGGTGCTGGTGCGCGCCCATTCAAAAGCTTCGCGGAAGTCTTCCAAGGAATAGATGAGTGGATTGTCTTCACTTACATAGGAAGAAACTTGCTCCCACTGCATAAAATCCGTCGTGCGTGCCGAAGACATGTGCGAACCGATTATATAAAAAACGTCGCCGACACGGAAAACGGAGGGGTCATGAACGGATACTTCCCTAAATTGCGGTGCGGACGGGTCGTCAAAATCAAACCCTGCGCCGGGGGAAGAAAGAATAAGCGGCGTAGGAATGTATTCCGGTTCCGACGGGGATGTGTCTGCTAAGTTATCGGTAGGGGTGGGGTAGTATTCATTACGCTGGGGTTCTTGCGCAACAGTCTGCAAATCTTCTGCTATTTCCGGCTCATTATTATTTGGCCCGCAAGCAGCAGCTAACAGCAGGGTGCAGATACCTAGCAATAAAAATAATTTTTTCACATTTACCTCCGGTAATCCAAGGCTCGGGCGGCAGAATGCCGCCCGTAAATTATACGTTTTTTCACACATCTACTGCCACGCCCGCGCCCCACAGGGCAACACCTTCCGGCGACATTGCGGTAAAAGACATGACCCACCTGTCATGGTCGGCGGCGTAGCTTCGTAATAAGCGGCCTTTGTATTCTATATCATCTATTGTTATGACAAAGGACGTACCATCCTTGTTCAAGCTCCATGTTCCCGTTTTAAGCCCGCTTACAGTGCCGTCCCGGTTCAAGTTAACGGTAACGGAAAGCGCAGGCGTATAGTTAATATCCTGCCCGTGGTTCATTATTTTCCACGTGCCATATACATGCTCCGGTTTGAACGTGCGCAAAGGCGCACCGTCATATCTAAAAGGCGATACCACAAACCAGCCGTCACTTGTCAGAAACATTTCATGCACACGGACTTGATGAACAGAGCGCGAATGCATAAAACGCTGGTGGAAAATTAAAAAATACCGCCCGGTTTTTTCATCGTAGTACGCGCTGTTGTGCCCGGGTGATATATGGCCAGTTGTGCCGCGTCCCGGTTCGCCGTGCTCTTGCATAAACCAATAGCCGCCAATCAGCTTTGTGCCGTATGGCTCAATGGATTTGTCGTCAAAAATAGTTCCGTCCGCGCCCTTGACGTTGGTCATGTCATTACCTTTTACATCGTAAAACGGCCCTTCGATGTTGCGGCTGCGGGCTACCCGGATATTGTATCCTTCTTCGCGCCCAAGCCCGCCGAAGGATAAGAACAGATAATAATAGCCTGTTTCCCGGCTGTATAGCATGTACGGCCCTTCTATACGGGCATGGTTCCCACCCACAAGCTTTTTTCCATAACCTTGCCCGGGTAAGGGCAACCCCGTTTCGGGGTTAAGCCGCAAGATGAAAATCCCGCCGGAAAATGAGCCGTACAATAACCGGTACACGCCATCTTCATCAAAAAATGCATGCGGGTCTATGCAGTTTGGGTGAACAGTCGGGTCGTAAGGTGTGCCATCTTCACTGGTTCCAACCATGCCGGATTTGAGAAAAATGCCCTGGTTTTTATATGGGCCTTCTGGTGTATGGGAAATGGCCAGCCCAATATCACCAAGCGGCGTTGTGCCTTGGCAATTGCAGTAATACATTAAAAACCGCCCGTCCATAGGCTGAATATCCCCCGCCCAAAAAGTAGAGGAGTGTGACCATTCAAAAGCCTCACGAAAATCCTCTAAGCTGTGCATAAGAGGATTTTCGGGGCTTGTATAGTTTGATATTTGTTCCCATGCAATGAGGTCTTTAGAGCGTGCGGAAGCCATGTGTGACCCAAATATATAAAATATGTCGCCAACTTTGAATATGGATGGATCGTGAACCACAACTTCTTTGAAAACTGGAGGTGGCGGGTCGTTAAAATCGAAACCTGCGCCCGGCGTAAAAATAGGTGGCCTAGGCACGTACGCCTACCCGAATCATATTCCAAGATAGCGGAGCCAGCGTTGCGGTAAGGGAATTGCCAGAAATTTGCGGCAACTTGCCGTCTACTGGGGCAACAGGCTGGCCGTTTTCTTTTGTGTTTGCCAGTTTGATGTCATGCCCGTGCATGGTTTTACATTCTTTTACTTCACCCAGTTCAAAGCCTTGCAAATCCAAGGTGAGCTCCATATTTTCGTCTACAGAGCGGTTCACCGCTAAAATGACGATTTCTTCTTTTTCTGCGTTGTGGATGGCAATGGACTCGATGTACGGAACGCCAGTTCTGCCTTCGATATCATACGTTGGTACATCTATTGCCGATTGAAGCACCGTGCCATGGCCAAAGTGCGCCGCCTGCATAAGCGGCCAATAAATGGTTTGGCGCCACGCTTCGCCGCCGGCTTCTGTCATAATTGGGCCAATAACGTTTACAAGCTGTGCCATGCACGCTATTTTTACACGGTCGCAATTTTTAAGTAGTGTAATCAGCAAGCAGCCCACAAGCAGTGCGTCCTCGAAGTTGTAAATATCTTCAAGAATGGGTGGAGCATATTGCCACGGTTCGTTTTTGCTGTCTTTTTCGTTGGAATGGTACCATACGTTCCATTCGTCAAACGCTAAATACATAGTCTTTTTGCTTCTTTGTTTTGCTTTTACATAGTCGCAAATGGCTACTACACTTTTGATAAAATCGTCCATATCCATCGATTTTGCAAGATAACTTGGCAAGTCGTTCTTTTGGTTGCCATAGTAGCTGTGCAGAGAAAGATATTCTACATGCGGGTAGGTATGTTCTAAAACAGTGGCTTCCCACTCCGCAAAGGTGTGCATAAATTGGCTGGAGCTTCCGCAGGCTACAAGCTCTATGTCACTGTCTACAAGTTTCATTACTTTTGCGGCTTCTGCGGCTAGGCGGCCGTATTCTTCCGCGGTTTTCATTCCTATTTGCCATGGGCCGTCCATTTCGTTGCCAAGGCACCATGTTTTAATTTTAAAAGGCGCTTCCGCACCGTTTTTGCGGCGCAGGTCGCTCCAGTATGTGCCGCCGGGGTGGTTGCAGTATTCAACGATATTGCGCGCCGCATCTATGCCTCTTGTGCCAAGGTTTATAGCCATGTTCACTTCCGCGCCCACTTCTTTAGACCAGTTTACAAATTCGTGAATGCCCACTTGGTTGGATTCTACGGTTCTCCATGCAAGGTCTAGGCGTTGCGGGCGGTCTGCTTTGGGGCCAATGCCGTCTTCCCAGTTGTAGCCGGATACAAAATTACCGCCTGGGTAACGCATAAAAGGAATTTTCAAATCTTTTACCAATGCTTTAACGTCGTTTCTAAACCCTTCATTGTCTGCTGCGGGGTGGCCGGGTTCGTAAATACCGGTGTAAATACAGCGGCCCATGTGTTCTACAAAGGAACCATAGATTCTGGGGTCGATTTTTGATACGGTAAACGCTTTGTTCACTGTCATTTTGGCTTTCAAATTAACGCCTCCTCATAAATTTAGTGATTTTTTTATTTTATCATGTTATACTGCGCCTGTGCATTGTAATTATCTACAAGTATATGAAAGTATATATCGCTGGTAAATGATAAATCTACAGGAAAGGTGGAAAAATCGCATATGTTATATTTGAATTCCCCCTGCAATAACCCTCTGCTGTTGGAAGGATGCGGGCATTTAATTAATTCGGAACATTTTTTGCACGCCAGGCGGACATTGCAGGGCGAGTTTGTGCTTATCCTATGCAACAAGGGCATTTTGTACATCGAGCAAGACGGCAAGCAATACGAAATAGGGCCCAACCAGTACATTCTACTTTTCCCCAATGTGGAGCATAGGGGCTATAAGCCTTCGGTTAGTGAATTGTCATACTATTGGTGTCATTTCAAAATATGGGGCGATGACTACCGCATTGCAAATGACGAGGAGATAAACCGTCAGCTTCATTTTATAAAATCCAACGCCGACATGGCGCACGACTATTATATTATTCCGGAAACAGGGCGGCTTGTGCAGAGCGAGCGGGTTATTCTGCAATTTAGGCAGCTATTAGACGCCGCGGAGCAGAAATTTTACTCTGGCTACCTAGTGCATTACGCCCTAAGCCTGCTGGGCTTGGAAATGACCACCAGCTTTGTCATGAATTATGATGTAAGCAATGTGTCGGCCACATACAAATACATTACAAAAATCATGGATTGGATCCGTATGCACCACACAGAGCATTTGAGTGTAACGCAGGTGGCGCAAGCATTTAACTACCATCCCGGCTATATTTCCAGTGTTTTTAAAAAGCATACAGGGGTGTCGTTATTGGATTTTATTTACCGTACAAAAATTGACGCGGCAAAGGAAATCCTGCTTTCCTCCAGCGATCCTATTAAGCAAATTGCCGAACAGCTGGGCTTTGCGGATGACAAATATTTTATGAAAGTGTTCAAACGCTTAGAGGGGACGACCCCAAGCAAATTTAGGAACGCGTTTTACCGCAAATTCTTGAATAAAAATTAAGGGGTGTATGTAATGACAATCAAGGATAATTTTTGGTCACCTATTCAAAACATGGTCATTGACACGGTTTTGCCGTATCAGGCAGACATATTGGATGACAAAGTGCCCGGTGCGGAAAAAAGCGGTGCAATCAATAATTTCCGCATCGCCGCGGGGGAAGCCGAAGGCGAATTTTACGGCATGGTATTCCAAGACAGCGACTTGGCAAAATGGCTGGAAGCGGCGGCATACGCCCTAACGGTAAGGCCAAACGCAGTTTTGGAGAAAAAAGTAGATGATATAATCGCGCTAATCGGCCGCGCACAAGAGCCGGACGGATACTTAAACACATTTTTTACCCTAAAAGAGCCGCATCACAAATGGCAAAATTTATTGGAATGCCACGAATTATATTGCAGCGGGCATATGATAGAAGCAGCCGTAGCCTACTACAACGCCACCGGCAAGGATGCGTTCTTAAATATTATGCGACGCAATGCGGATTTAATTTGCAGCCGCTTTGGTGAGGGTAAAACCCGCGGTATCCCCGGCCATCAGGAAATAGAACTGGCTTTGTACAGATTGTACCAGGTAACGGGTAAAAGGGAATACCTAAAAACCGCCCAGTATTTCCTGGACGAAAGAGGCAAAATGCCAAGCTATTTCGAGGAAGAACTTGCGAGCCGGGACTGGTTCCATTGGGCGCCCGGACCGGAAAACAAATTTTACGCCCAAAATCACGCCCCTGTACGCGAACAAAAGGAAGCGGTGGGGCACAGCGTAAGGGCCGTGTATATGTATACCGCAATGGCGGCAATAGCTGCCGAAACAGGCGAAGACGCGATGCTAAACGCCTGCCGCACCCTGTGGGGCAACATTGTAAACAAGCGCATGTACATTACGGGCGGCATCGGTTCCACCCATATCGGCGAAGCGTTTACCGTGGATTACGACCTGCCAAACGACAGCATTTATGCCGAAACCTGCGCGTCAATTGCCATGATATTTTTTGCCCGCAAAATGCTGGAAATCGAGCCAGTAGGCGAATATGCAGACATCATGGAAAAAGAACTGTACAACGGAATGCTTAGCGGAATGCAGCTTGACGGGAAGCGTTTCTTTTATGTAAACCCGCTGGAAGTCGTGCCGGGCGTGTCCGGAGAGGTGCTAAACTACAAGCATGTGCTCCCGCAACGCCCGTTGTGGTATGGCTGCGCCTGCTGCCCACCCAACGTGGCTAGGCTTATGACCTCCCTTGGGCAGTACGCGTGGGGCGAGAAGGAAAATATTGTATTCAACCACCTGTACATGGGCGGCAGTGTAGATATCAAAGCCGCTGGGGGCGTGCGGATAGATTGCGAATCGGATTATCCATATGGCGGCAACATAAAATATAGCATTTATCCGGAAGCAGACGCAGCGCAATTTACATTAGCAATCCGCATTCCGGCATGGTGCAAAGGTGAATGGATATTATCTGTAAACAAAAAACCGGCACAAACAGAAGTAAAAACCGGCTACGCGTATATCACAAGACAATGGCAGCCCGGTGACGAAGTACATTTAACCCTAGCCATGAAGCCCACAAGAATGTACGCCAACACAAACGTGCGTAACGACGCAGGTTGTGTATCAATGATGTACGGGCCGCTGGTTTACTGCTTTGAAGCGTGCGACAATGGTGAAAACTTGGCGGCATTAAGGCTTCCCCGTTCTGCAGAAATTACGGCGGAAAAAAGTGATTTATTTGGCGGCACGGTGGTTCTGAAAGCCGATGGCCTGCGGGTAGAATCCTCCACGGCATTGTACAGCGATACGCCCCCGGAAGTGAAACCTGTGAGCCTTAAAGCTGTGCCGTACTTTGCGTGGGGTAACCGGGAAATTGGGGGTATGCGGGTGTGGATTTTGGAGTAAATAATGGCGTTTTGATTCTGGGTTTCGTGCATAAGTATAATGAACATGGCTGAAAAATTTCCTTGACATGGACACGATGTCGCACTTTACAATAACATCAAACAAAAAATATTTTACAAATATAAAAAGGGGGAAAAACCATGTCCGAACAAAAAAACGAAAACACTGCGCCTGTAGTTGAAGATAGGATTAATAGCAAAATCAAAGGCGATTCATTAGAAAACGCATTGGATTTTGTCGCTTTCTTACGGAAGAACGAAATATGGCTTGATTATAATGCTTCCGAAAGTGGTTACGGCGGATGGAATGGCGCTGTTGGAGGGGTTGTTGGAAACAGTATCGGTTACGTGACATTTAATGGTGATGTCGGCGGCGTTGGCCCTTGGACGTTTTGGTTCAATTCATGTGACTTTGACGGTAGCGATACAGCAGATAACGAATTTAAGAATGCGATTTGGGCATTTGTGAGTCCTTGCGGAAAATGCAATGATAATTGGGAAAAGTGTATGGGCAGTGGTAAAAAGACAATTTTGGGTAAAGAGTTTGAAAACCAATGTCATTCTCCTTTAATGTTTATAAATCCGGACGCCAAAACGTTGGAAAATATGAAAAAGTTTTTGCTGTATCTGAAACCCGAAATTGATGGTATACAAACCGGAATAGAAAGCGAAAACGCCAAAAACAATTTATAAATTTCAATAGTTGTAAGGCAGGGATGTCTTGCTAAGAGATTTTGAACCGGAAGCGACTATCAATTAGCTGCGTAAAACGCTAATCGATTAGGTTCTAAGCGAAAGGTAAATTCTCTTGGCGAGGCCTCTCTTTTTGTATTCAGCAAATTACCATCAATTTCTCCACTTTATCTAACAGATTGCATCTTGCAGATAAATTACATAAAGGTATACAGTTGTGCCACATTTATTGTAATTGACCAGACATACTTACCCAACTAAGGAGGAGAAAAAATTGAGAAAAAGGCAAAAGCTTTCGGCAGTTCTGGCATTGATTTTGACTGTGGCTTTATTGTTGCCACAAATTAGCAGTCCGGCGTATGCGCTGGATATGGGAGCCGATATTGTTGGCTACGCGTATGACGAATACTACTGGCCCAATGAAGATGACCCAACAAGCAAGGATGAGCTTCCATCAGATTGTGAACCAACGGAAACGTACCTTTCAAAAGAATACCCGACAGAGGATGACCCCACAGAAGATTATCCTTCGGATGACTACCCTTCAGAGCGTTATCCCACAAAGGATTACCCGACAGAAGATGAGCCGGAACTTATAAACATAGTGCCGGCGGTAGACGCGCCAATTGTACCCGCCCGTGTAAACGCGCCGGGCACACCGGAACACGGCGCAATTATTTGGCGTTTCAACAACAGCCTGGACGGGGCAGTTCCCGTGGGGCGTGGTGCTTTTGGTTTAATAAATCCAGGTGATGATGCTTCTGTTACATTTGTTCCCGACAGACATGGCAATGCAGACAGCGCTGTGCAGTTAAACGCCGCTGCCGCCGCCGGAAATACCGGTTTGTATTTAGGCACGGGTATTATTGATACTGACAACTATACAGTAGCCTTTTGGGTGCGGCCGCAACGTACCGCCTCACCTTGGGATGGCGCAACAATGAACAATAATAACGCATCCATGTTTTATGGTGCCGCTGCTGCAAACAGATGGGTAACCATACAGGCCTCCTCCCAGCTTGGTGGAGTAAATGCCGGCAGGTTCGGGCTTTGGGGCGGTTCTGGCGGCGGTGGATGGAGTGATCATTTTTCCAATACACAGCTTACCGCCAATGAGTGGCAGCATGTGGCCATAACCGTGGCAGGCAATGCCGTAACCCTTTATCGTAATGGTGTGCAGCTTGGTATGGTTGGCAGCCCGGGCACTCCGTACTCCATTGCAAACCGGTTTATAGATGCCAATGCGCATTTCTTCTTAGGCATTGGGCATTATCCCGCCAACATGCACTTTTTTAGGGGCGCATTTGACGACCTGCATGTATTCAACCGTACGCTAACGCCAATTGAAGTGATGCAAATGTATGACCCCACTTATGTCCCAACACCGCCGGAAGGTAACTTCACCTTACATCACTGGACATTTGACGGCGACTTAACGGGAACATATATCAACGCAACCGCTATAGGCGACCGGATTGGCGCAGATGGCGGCAATATCACATTTGCCCCTGGGCGTATTGGCCAGGCGGCAGTGTTGGACGGCAACAGCGGTATTCATTTGGGGCACGAAGTTATTACATCTCCTTCTTATACCGTTTCCATGTGGATCAACCCATCCGAACTGACACCGGCTACCCCTGCGTTTTTTGGTGCGGCGGAAGGTGACCGTTTTATATCCATGGTGCCATTGGCTCCTTGGACAGCCAGGCCTGTTGTTTGGCATAATAACTGGGGCAGACCGTGGTGGCATATTTATGGCCCTGCGCAAATGCTCCCGCTGAATGAATGGTCACATATCGCACTTACTGTATTTGGGGCTGCTGCGCCGCAGGCAAACACAACAGCCAGATTTTATGTCAATGGCGTTTTTGGCGGGCAGGTCACGGACTTCCCCAATATGTTCCAAGGCGCCAGAGATGCCGATTTTGTGCTGGGTGTTGCGTTTGGTTATGACGCACCGTTTAGGGGCATGATTGACGACGTACGCATATACGATAACGCAAGGTTAACAACAGCTGGTATTGCAGCGTTGGCCGCAGGAGCAGAGCCTTCGATATTCGATATCATTCCCAACATTGTACGGCTTCCTTTCGAAATCCCCAATCCTGGTGATTTCCCGGGCAGGCTTGCCCCAAGCATACCCGCCCGCAATACAGATGGCGTACATGTTTGGAACTTTGCCGACGGAAGCTGGGGCGGCGCTATACCAATCGCTCCTACAACAGGGTCTCAAGCCGCTAATTTTGATGACATTATTCTTGATAGGCCGGAAAATGTGGCCGCAGCAAGCGGGCTTACTCTTGTGCCGGATAAGGATGGCAACCTAAATGCCGTACGCCTGGATGGCAATGTTGGGCTATATCTTGGCGCAGGGCTTGTCAATACCCAAAATTACACGATTTCCATGTGGGTAAGGCCGGAGCTTACAGATGCTCCATATTTCCCCGGAGCAATGCCCGCACCGTTACCAAATAGTAACGCGCCGATATTTGCCGGCGGCATCGCCCAAAACCAGCATGTGATGATGCATGCGGCAAGCACTTACGGCGGGGCGGCAGGAAGCAGTAACTTCGGTTTTAGGATGACGACGCCAGACCGCAATTACTTTGCCAATACGGGCCTTGTGGCCAATGTATGGCAGCATGTAGCCGTGGTTGTTTCCAGCGGGCGTGTATCCATGTATATCGACGGAAGACCCCGGGCAAATGTCCAATCAGGTACACGTTTGGAAAATAGATTTGAACAAGGTTTGGGGCATTTCTTCCTGGGTATCAACCATGTTCCCGGTCATGCCAACTTTGTTGGTGCTATTAGTGATTTGATGATATTTGACGGCGCGCTTTCCGCAGATACCATATACGATATGGCGGCTATTGTTGTCGACCCGTCCCGTTATATTATACCCGGTGCAAACATGAACTTTAACGACCCGCCAAACCCGGTGTTTAGGGATGTCACCGTACATGACCCATCCATGACACGCGCAAGAGTAAACAGGCCGGATGGCGAATGGATTTATATTATCGGAACATTTTTACAATCGGCCAGGACACAGGACTTTATGTATTTCGAACAGCTGAATTATGGCGCATATCCACAGCTTCATAACGCGACAGACTTGTTGTTCTTCCCCGTAGACAATCCCGACCCTAGTGTGCAAACTTTTTATCAGCAGATAAGAAGCGTGCGAAGAAACGCTACCGACCCTATTGGTGCAGTGGATAATGGCAACCTTATTTTATGGGCACCGGATATCATTGAAATGCCTTGCGGACGCTTCTTCATGTACTACTGCTTCAGCCATTGGGGCGTGCCGGATAGTGCCATAGGGTTGGCCATTGCCGAAAGCATGGATGGCCCATGGGTAACCCAAGGGCTTATCATCAGATCCCGCTGGGCAAATAATAACCGGGCGATGGATGGTTCCCCATTCATACGCAACCATCACCCAAATGCCATAGATCCATATGCATTCTTCTGTAGTCAAGGAGATTTCTGGATGGTATACGGCTCATGGGAAGGCGGAGTTTTCTTAGTTGAACTGGACCCTGATACAGGACAACTGTTAGAAGATTCTGACATTAATAGTGAAATGAACGGATATGGCCGTATACTTGTTGCCAGCAACAGCAACCAAATTGAAGGCGCGCATATGATCTTTAGCGAAACTTCCGGCTATTATTATCTCTTCGCGTCATGGGGGTCCCTTGCGTCTTACAATGGATACAATGTCCGTATGTTCCGTTCACGCCGTCCATATGGGCCATTTGAAGATGCCAGATTCCGCCAGCTAGACGTCAAACAAAATGCCACATCCGGCCAAGGCCGCGTAGATATTACCGGCGAAATATTCCACCACACCAACGATTCCGGTGTAAAAATCATAGGTGGTTACCGTTTTGTGGGCACTGCCATTGAAGATTCGCTAGGTATTGGCTACTTGTCTCCGGGGCATGGAAGCATGAACTACTGCCCAATTTCTGGCAGGTATTACAAGATGTTTCATACCCGTTTCATCGGCCGCGGCGAAGGGCACCAAGTACGTGTCCATGAAATGTTTATGAACGAACGCGGCTGGTTTACAATGGCTCCACTGCGCTTTGACGGCGGCGAAGGTGCGCGTAGGTTTACCAGAGCATCTTTGGTTGGAGACTACAAAATTGTCAATCATGGGCGCGGAACCAATACCACCGCACATATGTCAACCGTGTATCGCTTCCAGGCAAGTAGTGATATCACAAACGCATTTGGAGCCGTTGTTGGGTCATGGGGCCTTAGAAACAGCCATATCGCTGATATTACACTATATGGCATCACCTACAATGGCCGCTTCCTGCGTCAGTTCTGTGACGATACACGTTCATGGGTCAATACATTTACTGTCATTTCCTATGACGAAAGTATGCCGGGGCCGGAAGATGTGACCACGTTTAGGGGCGGCTCAACTGCCGGTATCGCACTTTGGGGTGTTGGTGTTTCTGCCGGTGTGCCATTTGAATATGATGGTGTACTGGACGGCGACTGTGCATGTGATATCCATAATTGCAAATGCGGTGGCGACTGCGAAGCCGAAAATTGCGCATGTGAGCCAAGTGATGAGCCAACAGATGAGCCAATTTTCGGTCTGCACGCGTTTAACAATGGCGTAATTAACAACCAATCCCTGGCCAATGGCGGAACCATCCGCATCTGGACACGGCTTGATGGCACAAATGCGTTGGTTCCTTTTGCCGGACTAAACGTAACCGCTGCTTTCCCTAATGGCGAAAACGCAATGCATCTTGTTAATATCAACCGCCTATGGAATAACCAAAATTATGTCAACTTC
>Ga0123355_10008577_pt1 | contig 15435 bp, 15 predicted proteins | sample TergutEmb28metaG_3_FD_89872 | JGI IMG/M metagenome (GOLD analysis project Ga0123355, IMG submission 89872) | Embiratermes neotenicus P1 segment gut microbial communities from Petit-Saut dam, French Guiana - Emb289 P1 | ecosystem: Host-associated > Arthropoda: Insects > Digestive system > Gut ... | reverse complement strand
TTTCCTAATGACTACCCACGAAAACGGCAATCTTGTTATGTATCTAGCCGAAGGCAGCGACCTTTTGACCGCAAACTTCCGCCAGGTGTATATCCATCAATACAATGTAAAAGACTATCAAGGTCTAACGCTACTAACCGAAGATATTGGCGGTAGCCATGACCTTGCAAACTTTTACCTGATTGCACCGTTCACAACTAACAATTTCTTAGGAATACCAACCAACGATTACTGCGACCTTTGGAAGATTACGCTGTCTGGAAATTTCCAAACCAACCCTGCTTGTAAAGCAGAAAAACTTGTAGACGGAAAGCATTTTAGCACCCATGGCGGTACCATTGGTATAAAAGTGCACTTCCGCTGGGGCAGCAGTGTCGAAATAATCAATGGCGACAACTATAGGCTTCATACAACAGAGCGCAACTTTGCGAATGTTACGAATTATGAGCTTGTGTATAATACCTTCTCGAAATAAAATATTGCAACATATGGATAAGGAAATAGGGGCGGCAGGATGCCGCCCCTATGGCAAGTGTTTCGGTTACTAACATAGCCGTTTGTACCTACTCCTCAAAGCTGTCTTTAAACCCTTTGCTAACCCTGCTTACTCGCGGGTAGTTATACCCCATGTCCGGCGGTTTAATATGCAATAGCTCTAATTGCACGCGGATGGTGGGCTCTTCGCCGCCAAAGGGTAGGGCTTGGTTATAAGCAACCATTAGCATCTGGTTTTGATGCTGCAGGTCTAGCTCGTCCAGCATAGAATCCGAAGTTTTGCGCCCGCGCTTGGCACGCCTTTCGGAGGTATACTCGGCAAAGGGGTTTTCTTTTTTATCGTGGTAGAAGGTGTAGTCGTCGTTTTCTTTTAGCCCTAGGCATTCTGCAATTTCTATATACATATCATGCAGGGTTGCGTCTGATGGCATTTGGATATGCGCCCATATTGTTGGGTTATTCTCAAGCCGGGCGCGGAAGGTGTAAATGTCCTCTGGCGGCAGTTCGTAGCGCATGGGGGCCAGGTGCCGGGCTATTTCCGCAAAAACCGCCAGGGCATCAGGGCTACTGAATATGGTGTCCTTCATTGACTCGAAGGGGGCGGCTTTGGTTGCGTCTTGGTAGTTGTCCTCTGTTTTGGCAATACCAAGGCACTCTAGCCCCAGGTCGGTTAAGGTGTAGCTGGAACAAGGCGCGAAGAAGGCTATCGAGCCTTCTTCCGGGTCATCGCTTACGTTTATATAGTCTGTTATTTCGCTTCCGAACTCGAAGGGCAGTATATACAGCGGGCGGATTAGCTTCATAAAGTGGCCGAAGGGCGTGAAGAAGAATTTATCTAGTAGTACGCCTGTCATGAATGTACCGGCCAGCAAGTCCACATCTAGGCCGTCCAGGTCACCTTCTTCCATTGTGAAGTCCATAACCTCGTCTAAATCGTAGCCTAGTACGTCGTATACTTTTTCGAAAATATCGTCTGTAAACATGGGCTTTTCCAGTAGGTTGCGGATAAATGCCGTGGTGAATAATGACTCCGGTAGCATCGCCAGGTTTTGCAGGCCCTTGGAGGCCATTACTATTGTGGTTTCTATGATATCGTTAAGTATTTCACGGCATGGGGCGGCAAAGGCTTTGTCTGCCCTAGCAGACGGCTTAAAGCGGCTTATGCCTACCGATGGCACTTTTGCTACAAGCTTCATCTCTAGCGAAACCTCCAGCAAAAACGCGGCATACATAGGGTCGTTAAGGCTTATTTTTTCGGCCAACTCTAGGGCTTGGGATACTACGAAAGAGTTGCCTTCTTGTAAATCTATATGCGGGGTGCAGTAGTCTATTAGTAGACGCAGGTCGGCCACTATGGGGTGGTTATCTGGGGTGTACGTAATCATTTTAACGTCTATGCCCGTAAGCTTTGCTTTATTGCGTACATAGGCCACGGGGTAGGTGGCGGCGGGCTCTTCGTAGTGCAGGCAGATAGACTCCAGCAGGTTTGCGGGAGAAAGCGGCGAGTCTTCTATTAACGTGGAGTAGTACCATCTGCGGTATATAGACTGCAAATACGGCAAAATACCGCGCCGCTTATTGGGGTTGGCGGCGCGGTATGCTTCCATAAATTTATTGTTAAACAGTGCGTGTAGCTTTTGGATATCGTCTAAGTGGGTTCTCATATATTCCTCCAGGTGAGACAGTGCTATCTATTGTATAGCCGTATTCCCACGGCTTTATTCTACCCCAGTGTAATGTATAACTCAACAGTGTGCGGAAATCTATTGCAATATTATTGGTAGACGAGCCAACGGGCAGTGTAGACTCCCGCACAACAGATATTATATGTGCACAATCTTTATAAGCATTGTATAATTTAAGCCATGCTACCTTCGGCGGCTGGTACAAATCGGTTGGTATGAAAATCCGCTACGCGGATATTTCACACTTATCCACATCGGCAACATCAGAAAGGAACGATTGTATGGCGGTTCTAATGCTTAGAGATACACCTGTGTACGATATAGCTAAAAATATTGTGTTAAACAATCAGCTATCCCCATTTGCATCCACAGATGATACGAAAAAAGCATATGAAAAATGGCGCAGACACCGGGCATATTTGAAATCTAACCGCACAGCAGAGCGTGTTATAGCACAAGCAGGCGGGAATGATACGCATGAAGCAAAGCGTAGGCTATCTTTATCCGATGGATATTGGGTAAAATACAAATATGATAACGATATATTATTCGAATCTATCACACCATACATGAACCCCTTCTCTGTGCTATACACCCAAAAAGGTGCGGCACGTTCAAGCTCTGTGCCGGAAATTGTTATTGGTGGTTCGCAACCAAAACAGTGGAAGCGCGGCGATGATGGGGTTATTTATATGCAAAAAACAGAGCATCCCGAGCAAGTGCATGCCGAGATGTTGGCAGTTAAGTTAGCACAAAAATGCGGAATACCCGTTATGGATGCATTTGTAGAAACGGAGAACGGCGGCAGGATTTACGCAACAGAGTATACATCGCAGCTACCATACGGCGTTATTAATCTTGTGAATATGACAAGCACAGACGTATCGCTTATTCCGCTAGACCAGCTAGGCGTATGGGTAAATGGGTATGACCCTGTAAGTGTGGCAGGCGGTTATGTAAGCTGTGGGGTAACCGAATGCCCAAAAGATATCGCTGTTATGCAGGTAGTTTTCGATTGTATTGTAGGTAATATTGACCGCGAAACCAATAACAGCAATTGGGCTATATTTATGGATAACCACACAGGTAACCGTACGCCAAGTGCCATGTACGACTTTAATTGGGCAAACATGAAAAGCATCAATGAGATTAATATAAATAAAATTGCGCCCTTCATTAAAAAGGCGAAGCTAGAAAGCATTGCAATTACCCAAATAACACGCATATGCGCGATGTGTGATGACATGAAGCTTGACACTTGGGCTAGTAATGCAAAGATGTTATTGTCTGTTTTATCTTAAGCCGCAAACGCCCTGCCATGTATTGACATATACATCCCCCGAGTGTAGAGTGGCTGTAGAAAACCGCGTTCCTTTTAAGGTAGGTAAACCATGGGAAAACACACTATTTTTGTAACAATAGCACTGACATTTATGTGGATAATATTAATGGAGCAGTTATCTTGGCCCAATGTTGCCATAGGTATGTTTACTAGCATGCTGTGTATGCATTTTATGGGCAAGTTTCTTAATTTTGAAGAAATACGCAATGTTAACTTTTATAGGTTGGCTACATACCCGGTATGGCTTATATTGCGCATTTATACAGATGCGCTATATATGATTAAGATGATTTTAACTAACTCTAAGTGGGGCGTGGCCACCCACAAGCTGGAGCTTAGTAATGAAGCACTTAGAAATATATTAGCGGACTCTATTACATTAACCCCTGGCTCTGTGTTTATGGAGCGCGAGGGCGAAAATATTACGCTTTTATGTATAGGTGGCGCGAAAGAGGCCGGTTACCCCACTGCGGAGGACGGCCTTGTAAGTATCCAGCGGATGCTTCTTAAAGCGCAAAAAGATGAGGAGTAGGTAAGTATGTATATCATTCTTGGGATAATGCTTGGGCTACTTACGCCATACCTCATACGCATAATAATAGGCCCAAGCGTGTGGGATAGGCTTTTGGGCATGAATCTTATTTTGTCTAAGACGATATTGATAATTATAGTGTATGCCTCTATTTTTGAGACTACATTCCTTTTGGATTTCGCGATTATTTATGCCCTTTCGGGCTTTATTGGCACTATTTTTTTGGCACTTTTCTTATCCCGGCGGGATTTGCAAAAGATTAAGAAAGGAAAGAAGTAATGCAGATACTTAGCTATGTTGTTATGGGCATTGGTATAGCCTTTATGCTGTTTGGGGTGCTGGGTATTTTCCAAACTAAGAAGGATTTTTATTATAGGGTGCTGGTTGCTTGTAAAATTGATACTGTTGGGTTTTTGACTGTTATTATTGGTGTGGCTATACGGCACGGTTTAAGCTTCTTTACCGGGAAGTTGCTTCTTATAGCTATTATTATGATGGTGCTTAACCCGCTGGTGGCTCATATTATGGTGCGCTCGGCGTATAATAGCGGGTATGTACCGGCTGGTGAGGACAGTGCCAAGGAGGTAGAAAATAAGCTATGACGCATGTATTGCTTGTTTTTTGGATTATTAGTGCGGCCTGTATTGTTTTCTGCCGTAAGGTTTATAGGGTTATTGTTTATTTTGGCGTGTTTTCGCTTATTACTTCTGTTATTTACCTGTCTCTTGGTGCGCCGGATGTGGCTATGTCGGAGGCGGGTATTTCTGCGTTTGCCACTATATTTTTTATTGTGTGTGTAGAGAAGTATTATAGCCGCGGGCGCGGGCTAAGAAGGGAAGAAGCGCAGGATAAACAGCCTAGGAAGCTACTGTTTAATAAGTTTATCCCGCCACTTTTATTTGCATTGGTGCTTTTCGGGCTTTTTATGTATTTTGTGCCAACCGGCTATGCGCTTACGGAGTTAAGAGACCAGTACCTTCAAATGTTTATGGCCGATGTTGGTGGTACTAACGCGGTCACGGCTATTTATCTTGGATACCGGGTGTATGACACTCTTTTTGAGGCGTTATTATTGGTTGTGGCTGTTGTGGCAGTTACGCATGTTTCCTGGCTTAGCTTAGACCAGATACCCGACGGGCGGCATAGCGAAATAGAAAACTCGTCTATGGCTAAGTTTACTATGCGGATTATTTGCCCGATTATACTTTTGTTTGCGGCTTATCTTATTATGAATGGGCATATATCTGCCGGGGGTGGTTTCCTTGGCGGGCTTACGCTTGCTTCTTTCTTTATATGTAGGTATTTGGTTTTGGATATTTACGACTTGCCTATTAAGAAGGTTATGAAGATGGAGGAACTGGTTTTTATTAATATTGCGGTGTTGCCTGTTTTGGCTATTTTTACTGGGGTCGTTTATCTTATTGCAGATATTACGCCGCTTTACCAGGATATTTACCTGATTGTCATGAGTTCGCTTATTGGCATGAAGGTGGCCTGTGGGTTTTTTATACTATTTTATAGGTATGTTGCTATCGAGAGGCTTTAGAATGCGGGTTGCCGGGTTTTGATGATATTGGCAAAGGTTTAATCTAGCCGCAACCGCGGGCAAGCCGTCGGTTTTGATGATATTGGTAAAGGTTTATTCTAGCCACAACCGGTGGAAATCCACCCGGTTTTGATACTTTGGTCAAAAGCGATAATATCTAACACGAAAATATTCGGTAGCGTTTGTAGGGGTGATTTATGGATATTCATTTATTTGATTTTTTCCCAATACTGCTGTTTTTTATCAGTTTTTATGGGCTTATTACTACCAGTAATATTATTAAGTGCATTGTTTTTATCATGCTTATGCAGACTTCGGTAATAATGTTTTGGCTGGGGGTAGGGGCTAGGTATGGGGTTGTGCCGCCTATTATTGGTGATATTGCGTACCTGGAGTACCCCGATATTATAGCTGACCCGCTACCCCAAGCACTTATGCTTACGGCTATTATTATTGGCATTGCCGTTACTGCTGTTAATGTTACTATGCTTAATGCGCTTTTTAAGAAACATAAGACTGTTAACTGGGCTTCCATGCAGGAGTTGGTTAATAGGGATGATGAGGGGTTGGAGGAGTGACCATAGATACCAGCTTCATAACAGACTTCATTTTTGTAGAGAATGTTATCGCACCATGCGATGTAATCCTTGTGCCGGGAGGGAGCCACCCGCAATTGGCTGAAAAGGCCGCCGAGCTTTATCTCGCGGGCATAGGGAAGTATATCCTTTTTAGTGGGCGTGCAAACCCTTATATAACTACGCATGCGACTGAGGCCCAGTGGCTGAAATCGCTGGCCGTCAAACTTGGGGTTCCCGAAGATTTCGTGATATGCGAATGCGATGCGGCAAATACCTTCGAAAATGCACAGTTTTCGTATGAGCTACTGAAAAAAACGAATATACCCGCAGATAAGATTATGCTGGTGTGCAAGGAGTTTCACAGTAGGCGTGCACTACGAACCTACCAGTACTGCTTCCCACAAGTCACGGAGTTTTTTGTTGCTTCTGTAACAGATAAGCGTGGGCTTTGTAGAGATAACTGGACAACAAAAACGGAGTATATCGAGAAGGTTATGGGCGAGGTTGAGAAGATTGGGAAGTATTTTAAGGATAAGATTTAAAACAACTGTACACAAATTATATAGGAGTGAAAGCTAATGGAAGCACGTGTCTATGAAGGTTATTTTGAAAACGGACAATTTTATAATAAGGAGAGACAGCTAATTAAAATTCCTGAAAGATACAAGGTTAATGTAACACTGTTTAACGAGAGGGTAGAAAAGAACGATGCATCTAAGACACTTGTAAAGCGCCCATTTTCCGATATGTTTGGCGAGTGGAGTGGTCGGATATGGATGTCTGACGATTTTGACGAGCCTCTTGACGATATGAAGGAGTATATGTAATGAGTTATTTATTGGATACACATACATTACTTTGGCTGATAGAGGTAACATCAAAGGTTTCTGTCAAAATAAAGGATGAGCTTAAGTTTTCCGGTAATGCCACCTATCTTAGCTCTGTGTCTTTATGGGAGTTAAGACACTACAGACATTGCCATGGATTCACAAAGACCCATTCGACCGAATGATTATAGCAACCGCAGTAGCCGAAGATTTAACCATAATAACCGCAGACGAAAACATACAAAAATACAATATACCCTGGATTTGGTGAGCCTACTATGACTATAATCGAAATTTTGGCATTAAGTCTACCCTTTTTCGCGATAATACCGGTACTGATAGCCGTATTCTTATACGTATTTGCCGGTTTGAAGCATGCGCGAATTATAGCCGTTGTTGCACAAACGGCTTTTGTTGCGTTGGCGTTTTCTCTACTACTGGCCGTACGTGATGGGGAGATTATTACCCGCGTGGGCGGTTATGCGGGGTACTTGGGGATAATACTTCGGGTGGATATCTTGGCCGCTGTGTTTATTTTGCTTACGGTGTTTATTTTCCTGGCTGTGGTTATTTACAACATGCGGTCTGAATATGAGCATACCGATAGGCTTTATTGGTTCTTGCTATTTATACTGGAAGGCGTGCTTATAGGGCTGTTTCTTACCCGTGACTTTTTTAATGTGTTTGTGCTTGTGGAGGTTAGTACGGTTGTGGTGGTTATACTGCTTATGTATGACCGCAAGCGGCGTAACTTGTTCGCGGGTATGACCTTTATCATGATTAATATTGTGGTTATGCAGTTTTACCTTTTTGGGCTTGGGTATTTGTACATGATTACGGGCGTGATGGACATGGAGGCCGCCGCCGGGGTTATTTATACGATGGATGCATCGGACTTAACGCTTCCGTTTGCGCTTATCATGACCAGTATTGCCGCTAAATGTTCGCTTTTGCCGCTACTTACTTGGTTGCCTAAGGTTAACTCGCTAACCGGGTCGCGTTATACTATTGCGGCTATTATGTCGGGGCTTCATGTTAAAAGCGGGATTTATTTATTTATCCGCATGAGTGACGTGTTTGTCGGGATGGGCGCGGAGTTCTTTCTTATTATTGGCCTTGCCACTGCCGCCGGTGGCGTGATTCTGGCCTTGGCACAGAAGGACATAAGGCTTATGCTTGCGTATAGCACCGTGGCGCAGGCCGGGCTTATTGTTGCCGGGCTTGGCTTACGCAATACTTATTCTGATATGGGGGCACTTTTGCATATTGTTAACCATGCGATTATTAAAGTGGCTCTGTTTCTTGGGGCCGGGATGATTAGTTATAGATACAAGACTACCAATTTAAATAAAATTCGCGGGCTTTTCCATGTTAGCCGCCCTATTGCCGTTGCCAATATACTGGCTATTTTGGGGATTGTAGGCGCACCGTTTTTTAATGGGTTTGTTTCTAAGTATTTTATTGCATATGGGGCTGGCGGCATGTACGAATGGGCCTTTATTGCGGTTAACTTTGGTACTTTGCTTGTGTTTGTAAGGTATTCGGCTGTTTTCTTTGGCCGCCCGCTTGGGCCGGTTAAGATGACCCCGCCGCCGGATTGGTGCAGGCTTTCTGTTGTTATAGTGCTTGGGGTAAGTTGTGTGCTTCTTGGGGTTTTTGGGCCTTTTTGGGCACGGTTTTTATTTGACGGGCCGGTTGGGATTAGTGCATTGGGGTATTTGGAGAAAAGCTTGATATTCTTTGTTAGCCTGGGGGCTGGGGTTTTGGCCTATAGGTATGTGCCGGTTACTAAGAAGCTAATTGCGCCGCTTAGGGGTATACAACTTAGCTTTAAGATTATGTGCATGTCTATTGGATTGTTCTTTGGGCTTTTGTTGGTGGTTGTGGGGTTGATGTAGCTTAAACCACGGTAAATGCATCGCCCGTGGAAAATGAGTATAAAATTACTTCCTTGACTGTTTTGGCCGTAGCTTCCGCTATGGCCTTTTTGTATATTTGTAATTGAATGCGGTGGGTTTCGGCCCAGGCGTTGGGGTTTGGGCCGGGGTTTTCGCTTTTGAAGTCTACCAGTACTAGCTGGCCGTTTTCTTCGAAGTAGCAATCAATTATGCCGTGGACTAATATGGATTCTTCGGAGTTTGGTATGTCGGGGTAAATTTCCGCGGCGGGAATGGCCATTACGAATAGGGCTTCGCGGTGGACTTCTTTTGCGGCGCGTATGCGGCCAGCTATTTGGGAATTGGCTAGGTTTAGGATTTTGCGGCGGTCTATTGCTGTAGCGGCTTCTTGGGTTAGGAGGTTTTTCTCTACCAACTCGGATATTAATTCATCTATGGAGGTGGGGGTTGTGTGCTTGTTAAAGTCCATATGCTCTACAATCGCGTGTAGGGCCGAACCTATTTTCATGGGGGTTATGCATTCGTCAGCACGCATAAACGCCGGTGGCTCGAAGGTAGGGGAAGGGTCTATGTGGGGGGTGCTGTCGGGGGACATGTCGGAGGCATATAGCCGTTTTATCTCTGTAATAGATAGCTTGGAAGGTAGGGGGCTTATATTGGCAGTGGGGGGCAGGCTTATAGGCTCGTATGGGGGCGGCGCGGGCTTTTCTAACGCGGGCGCGTCAAACTGCATCAGGCCGTGATGTATGCGGATGTCGAAGCTTGAGGGGTGAGTGCGTATTTCTTTCGGGGTAAGGATTTCGTCATCCAACAGCGCGGCGGCGGATTCGTGGCGCAATAGGCAGGGCATTACCCAGTCTAGGTAATTGCCTGCGTTTTGGCGATAGAAAACCGATGGGTTAATGTTGGGCTGGGCGGCGGCATCTGTCCATTTTTCCATGCTTTTTGCCAGGTTTTTTACGCGACCTGTTAGGATTAACAGTTCTTTTGCGCGGGTTAGGGCTACGTATAAGCAGCGCAGTTCTTCTGATAAGTTTTCGCGGCGGGTTAGCCTGGCTAGGCCGTAGTGGGCCAGGGTTTTTGCGCGGGTGCGTTTTTTTAGGTTTACATATTTAGGGCCTAGGCCCTCCTCGCCGTGCAGGATTATTGGCTGGCGTTCGTCATCTACGTTGAAGCGTTTGCCCAAGAATGCGGCTATTACTACCGGGAACTCGAGACCCTTGGACTTGTGGATAGACATTAGGCGTACACGGTTATTTAAGTCCTCTGCCGGGGCCGCGCCTCCCGCTACGCGGTCTGCGCTGTCGGTGTCGTATAGGCGCTCTATATAGTGAATGAAATGAAATAGGCTTTTAAAGCTGGTTTCTTCATACTCTATTGCACGCGCTAATAGAAGGCGAAGGTTGGCCTCGCGGATTTCACCGCCGGGGAGGCCCGCCGCGTGAGAGGGGTATTGGGTATCTTCGTATATCATGCCTATTAAGCGGCTTATGGGTAGGTGGCGGGCGGCTTTGCGCCACTTGGCTAGGTGAGAAAGGAAGCGGTGGGTTTTTTGGAGGGTGTCGGGCACGCGCCCCCCCTCATTGCGAGGCACGCCGCCTTCGTCACTGCGAGGCGAAGCCGCAGCAATCCAGTGATTGTGAAGGACTAAAACCTTCTGGATTGCTTCGTCGCTTTGCTCCTCGCAATGACGGGGTGGTAGACTCGCTTCGTTGCTATCTTCATTGTAATAGCGGGTATACTGGCTGGCGTAGGCTTTTAGGTGGTCGTATAAGTCAGTTTTGGGGGTTGTATTTTCTTGGCCGGTTTCCTCAATTGGGATTTGCCGCAACATATACAGTTCGTCCATAGTAAAACCGTACACCGGTGAGCTTAGCACTGCCGTTATATCCACATCTTGCCGGGGGTTATCCGTCACGCGCAAAAACGCCAGCGCGGTTTTAACCTCCGGTTGCTGGAAGAATGCGGCGGTCATGTCTGCTACGGCATCTATGCCGCAATTTTTCAACTCTTCTATTACATCTTCGGCCAGGGAATTGGCACTACGGGCCAGTATTACAATATCACCGGGCTTACATGGGCGGTAGGTGTTTTTGCCCTTATCCCATACTTGGCGCGTGGCCAAAGCCTCGTGTATGCAACCGGCTATCATGCGGGTTTCGGCTATTATTGCCGACACGGGTTCCTCATCTTCTTCCGGCTCTGGCTCTGTTTCCGGGTCGGATTGGTCCAGCACTTCTACCCACATACCGGGGAAACTGCCTTCCGGTAGCGGCGGATAATCTGCACCCGCGTGCAGTGCGGCGGCATTATCGTAGCTTACCTCCCCAACCTCTGGACACATCAGTTGCGAAAAGAAAAAATTCACGGCATTAATAACACCCACCCGGCTACGGAAGTTTTGTGAAAGGTCTATACGAAGGGTGGATACATCCGGTGCCCCGCCATCCACCGGCGAAAACCTATTATACTTATTAACAAACAACCCGGGGTTTGCACGCCTAAAGCGGTAGATACTCTGCTTCACATCCCCAACCATAAAGCGTTGCCCGGCTACGGTGCTTAATATTAAATCTTGTACCTTGTTCGAGTCTTGATACTCGTCTATCAGCACCTCGTGATATTTTTCCGATAACGATACTGCCACAGCTCCCGGGGTCATGTCATCTGGGCCTAAGGGGTATAGTACCTTTATCGCGAAATGCTCTAAATCCGAAAAATCCAGCAGGTTACGCCTGCGTTTTTCTGCGGCAAAAGCCTCCGCATAGCGTGCCACTAGCCCCATGAGTGCCGTTACACGTGGGGATAGGGCCGCAAGGTCGGCTTGCATTTTACCCGGCGGCGCGAAGAATACACCGTTTATTAAGTTTTTTAACCGGTCTTTTGCCTCGGTATTGCGTATGCGCTGGGCGCGTTCTTTTAACGCGGCGTTTACCATATCTTTCTCGCGCACGCCGGGTAGATTGCCCCATTCCATGCGCAAAAAAACCTGATACATCTCCTCGAAGGGCTTTTCTATGCTCTTTCGTAGGTGGTTTATCATGGCTATGTTCTCTTCCATTTTGTCTATGTATTTCTCTGGGCCGCCTGGTAGGTGGCATACCTGCATCGCTAGGCTTAGCCCTTCAATTATGCCGCCTAGCCCTGCGGAAAGTTCTTCTCTGGCAAGCTGCGCCCAGGGGGTAGCGTCCAGGCTCCCATCTCTAACCCCGTCAAATTTACCGGCATAACGCTTAGCCGCCGCAAGCGGGAACGGGTCACTTTCCAAAAAGGCATACAGCCGCCTTACCAGCACATCCAGCCTCTCGTCCTTGGCTTTTCCGCCGTATACGTCCACCAGGTCTGTGAACGCGGTGTTATCTTCGGCGGCGTACTCTTCTTCGAAAAGCTTGTCCATCACTTCCTTTTTTATAAGCCCAAGTTCCGATTCATCTGCAACGCGGAAGGCCGGGTCTATATCTAGCATCTGGAAATGTTCCTTCGCAAGCTTACGGCAGAAGGCGTGGATAGTAGAAATATCAGCAGTGGCCAATAACGCCGCCTGGTTTGCCAGGTGCATGCTGGGGTTTTCTAATTGACGCTCTTGGATTTTATGGGTAACGCGTTCTTTCATTTCGGCGGCGGCGGCTTCGGTGAAGGTTACTACCAGTAGCCGGTCTATGTCTATGTTGCTTTCGATATGCCTAAGTATACGCTCGGTAAGTACCGCCGTTTTGCCAGAGCCTGCGGCGGCGGATACCAGTATTTCCGGTGCGTCGTATGATATTGCGGCTTGTTGGGCTGGGGTGAAGTTCATAGCTCAATCACATCCCCCAAATAATGCCTATCAGCCACAGCCAAATTAACCTTAACACCATGCGCATCCAAAATCCGCCCTACGGTATCATAGGCCAGCATTGGCCTGTTATTCTCCTCACTCAAATGCCCCAAAACCACATGCCTCAGGCCATCCCATGCAACCTTTACAATCAACTGCCCCGCCGCCGCGTTAGACAAATGCCCCCTAGGCCCGGCAACACGCTTCTTTAAATCTGGATGGTACCGCCCGTTTTGTAGCATCTCCAAATCGTGATTGCTTTCAATAAGTAGCGCATTAACACCGCGCAAATGCTCCACGACTTCATCCGTAGCATTACCCAAATCTGTAGTATAGGCAATCTTAACCCCCGCCGCTTCAAAGGTATACCCCACCGGTTGTGAAGCATCATGCGGCACATCAAAGGCTGTAATCTTAGCTTTACCAATCATAAAAGGCTCCCCAGGCGTGACATGTACTGCCTGCTCCTCTGTTAGTGGCCCAAGCCTTTTATGACGCAAAAAATAACGCCACGTAAGCGGCGTGGCGTAAATAGGAATACCAAACCGCCGTGCTATCACCCCTGCACCGGCGATATGGTCGCTATGCTCGTGGGTAATAAAAATGGCCGTAGGCTTGGCTACATTTAATTGTGAAAGCCCTTGCATAAGACGCTTACCACTAAGGCCCGCGTCTATAATAAAATGCTCGTCAAAAAAACCGGCGTATGCGCAGTTCCCGCTGGAGCCGCTTACTACAGTGCAAAACCGTATCATACGGCTCACTCGTCCACGGAAATACGCTTGATATCTGCACCCAAAGCCCGAAGTTTTTCTTCAAGCCTTTCGTATCCCCGGTCTAGATGGAATATGTTGCCTATGGTGGTCTCACCCTTAGCCGCAAGCCCTGCAAGCACTAATGTCGCGCCAGACCTCAAATCCGTAGCCGCTACCTGTGCACCGGTAAACGTGCAACAGCCCTTGGTAACGGCTGTGCGCCCGTCTACTTTTAAGTTTGCGCCTAAGCGCTTTAATTCATTTATATATTGGAATCTATTGTTAAAAACGGTTTCTGTTACAACGCTTGCACCGCTGGCGGTACATAGCAACGTGGCCATTTGCGGTTGCAAATCTGTTGGAAAGCCTGGGTATCCGGCGGTTTTTACATCGCAACCTTTAAGCTTGCCGTCTCTGAAAACGCGCAGGAAATCCTCGCCTTCTTCTACTTGGCAATTCATGTCTCTTAGTTTTGCGGTTAAATGGTCCATGTGCTTGGGTATAATATTTTCTATGGTAATATCGCCGTTTGTGATAGCGGCCGCAATCATATATGTGCCTGCCTCTATCGGGTCCGGGATGATTGCGTGCCTGCCGCCGCCAAGCTCTTTTACGCCGGTTATGCGGATAACATCCGTACCGGCACCGCTTATTTTTGCGCCCATCATGCTTAGGAAATTGGCGGTATCTACTACATGTGGCTCACGGGCCGCGTTTTCTATTTTGGTTATGCCTTCGGCGTAAACAGCGGCCAGCATTAGGTTAATTGTTGCACCTACGCTTGGGAAGTCTAGGTAAATGTTTGCACCGGTTAGCTTTTCGGCGGAAACTTTTACCCAGCCGTGCTCCAGCACACATTTAGCACCCATGGCTTCGAAGCCTTTGATATGATAATCGATGGGGCGGTACCCAAAGTCGCAACCGCCGGGCATAGATACTTCGGCCTTGCCAAAACGCCCAAGTAACGCCCCAAGCAAATAATAAGACGAACGCATCTTCGTAGCCAAATCATAGTCGGCTATATGCGTGCAAATACATCTTGCGTCAACTTCCAATGTCTTGCCATTATCTAAAAAGCGGCATTTGCCACCCAGCTTTTCTATAGAAGCGGCTAGGTTATGCACGTCTTTTATATCCGGAAGGTTTTCTATTATACAAACCCCGTTGGCGGCTATGGCCGCAGGTACGATAGCCACGGCGGCATTTTTTGCGCCACCTATTTGCACATTGCCGACTAGCGGCCGTTGCCCGTTGATAATAATGTACTCCATTTGTAGGTACACATCCTGTCAGTTATAGTAATTGGCGTTCGTTATTTTTACCTGCATATGTATACCTAATGCGCAATTTGCGCAAAAATGTTCGGCGTGTAAAACATGCGCCTATTATCTCATGATGCAGAGTTTCAAACAGAACAAAAAGCCATGTAATTCCAGGCTTTTTCGCTAGAATTATAGCACTTTCCATTACAATAGGAAAGCCCAATTAAATTTAGATAACAAATATCTGCATTTAGTTATTTGTAGCGAATTAAATGAGAAACAGTCCAGCCCGAGCGGGAACTGCGAACGCTTCAACGCAGTTCCCGGCGACAGGCTGGACTGATTTCGAATTAATTCGCTATAGCCTGGGGAATTTGTCATATTTATGTAATTACGCGACTCAAACCCCCGGTTTTTTCATGTATAGGCCGCCGCAATTTCGGCTAGGCTAAGATAGTTAATGTAACAAACAAGGGGGCAAAAATGCGCCAGAAAATTAAATTAATCACAATACTAATGATAACGGCCATAATGGGCTGGCTAGCCGGTAATATTGCCGAGCATTTGCGCGCGCCTGCGTCTATATACGCAAGTGGTAGCGGGTACTTCGAATCAACAGCACTAAGGCTACCATTTGGCTACGGTAAAACCGCGCAAGCAAACGAAATAAAGATAGTACCCCTAGGTATGACCATAGG
>Ga0123355_10008576_pt1 | contig 15439 bp, 18 predicted proteins | sample TergutEmb28metaG_3_FD_89872 | JGI IMG/M metagenome (GOLD analysis project Ga0123355, IMG submission 89872) | Embiratermes neotenicus P1 segment gut microbial communities from Petit-Saut dam, French Guiana - Emb289 P1 | ecosystem: Host-associated > Arthropoda: Insects > Digestive system > Gut ... | reverse complement strand
TATTCTTCTCGGAATATTACCAGAAAGTTAGGGTGCAAAACTTGGAACCGCCACTTGCGTGATCCGCATGAGTGGTGGTGTGGGAGGTCGGTCACTCAAATAATGGGTGACCTCCTACCCGATTGCTATCTCCTTTCTTTAATAAAAATTATAACAGCCCTGATGGTATGGTGGAATATGAAATAGATAGTCATGTTAGATCCGCAATTGATTACAAGGGTGTCTCTGCACCAATTATTGCATTTTTGTCGCTATTAAGCTCACTAATCGCATTAATTTATTTTTTTGACAACCTTAGAGAGGTCTTAATTCTATTGTTTTTGGGGTTTGCTCTTGTATATACGTGCATCCTTACAATTGCTGGCTTTATAAGCCTAAGAAGCTACTCAAATTGGTTGAAAAACAATAACGCAAGAATAGAAAATGTACTTGCCAATATCAGTGATAGCGAGGATAGGCGAATGGTTATAAGCTATATTTACTATGCTATGACTTCGAAATTATTAACAGAGTATCCAGATGTATATAAAGAAATAGAGCCGCCTAACCTGTGGTATAATTTTTTGGGACTACGAATTAGGGCATATTGCGGTTTGATTGTGTGCGTGGGCTTAATAATGTCAATTGTTACAATAGTGCAACAGCAACTATGAGATTTATCTTCAATTAATTTTTTACATGGTCACATAATCATTTTATCATCAAGCAGACATTTATGGCTTGTCAATATTGCAAGACCTCAAACGCGTATGCCAACCCGCCTAACAAAAACAGGCTGAGAATTTCTCGCTAACGCTCGAAATTCTCAGCCTGTTTTCCTGCCAGTCAATGAGCGCACCGCCAAAATGGCGGCGGCGCACTCATTGACCGTCAGTCGGCGTGCAGGCATAACACACTAGACTTTGCTGCGCAAAATCGTGTGCCAAAGGGGGATAAATCCCCCTTTGGAAACCCACGCAGAAGCCTTGCAGAAATTTTGTGATAACAAAATTTTTGCTCGCTTCTGCAACAACCGCAATCGTTGATATAGTTGCAAGTTCGGTACAGTCACTATATCATATCTTACACATTGTTCACGAATGAAACTTGATTCAGTTCGCAACCAATAACCAAAATATAGGTTGACAATAATTGATAATTGCGTTATATTTAACTCAACCCATATTGGAGGTTTTCAAAATGAAAGAAATAGGTAAGCGACTAAAGGTTTTAAGAGAAAGTGTTTTCACCACGCAAGCAAAGATGGGTGAGATTTTAGGTTCAACTCAATCTGGAATTAACAGATATGAGCACGGACTATCAGCTCCACCTGTGGAGTTATTTATTGCGTATGCAGATTACTTTGACGTATCGTTAGATTACATTTTCGGACGTACACAAAAACCACAGGGCAAGCTATATGAGTATAAGCCAAAGACTACAATGGATAACCCACAAATGCGACAATTCATCGAAATGTGCTTTGACCCAGAATCGCCTGTTAGTGGAAAAATGAAAGAAACGCTTTTGGAAATGATGATACAAGGTGGTGAATAATTTTGAAAGAAATATCTTTTGAAGTACCAAGTGATTCTGATGGGTATGTAACTTTTGAGTGCCCATTTTGTCAGGTTGCGTTTAAGTTGAGAGCTGATGAGTTCCAAAGTGATGAACTGATCTGCGATGAATTGTTTTGCCCTTACTGCGGTTTGACCGACAATGCTGATAATTTTTATTCAAAAGAAGTTTATGACCATATGGAAGCACTCGTAGAAAACTATATGGTTGAACAACTTAATAATGCGTTTGGTGGCATGGCAAAGAGTTTTAATCAAATAAAAAATGTGAAAGCAGACTTTACGCCATTATCAGAGCGTGATGTAAATGTTCTAACTGAGCAGGATACTGCTGAAACTATTTTTCAATGTAACATCTGCGAAAATCATATGAAAGTTGATTTTTACATCGGAGCTTCAAAAATGTATTGTGCCTATTGTGGGGTGGACTTATGAGTAATTTAACAGAAATAAAAAATATCAGTCTTGATTTTAGGAGATTGTCTTCAAATTTTTTAAAAACAACATATGATGATAACTTCTTATACATTAAGCGCTTATACAATTTCATAGAAGAAAATCAAGAAATCAAAAAAATTATCGACACAGTTATCTCTACATCTGACTATGATTGCGAGCAATTTGTAACCCAAAGTGATTACGGAGATTATCAAATAAATGTTCCGATAAATGAGACGGACCATATAAAAGCACTCTATGGTTTTTTGGAGAAATTAGCTGTATGCCAAGAGAACATGCATCTGGCTGGCATTGCCATGACTTATGGCTATCATAAAGACAATTTTAATGAAATAATCCGATGTTTTCTCGAAGATATATTCAAACCCCTAATTGATTTTATAGTGGATTCATTGAGTAAACAAATGATGGCTTTGGAGCAAAATCAGTCACCAGTGCAAGTTACTCAAAATATTAAACATAATCACGGTACAGCAAATGTTGGTGAATCAATCACTTCAACAAACCTCGTACAACAAAACGATTTACGTGAAGTAATTGAACAAATTTCTGAACTTAAAGCTGAGATAATAAGTAGTGGTTTGGGAAATGATGAGAAAGAGTCTGCGCTTGATGATCTGGAAGTAATCCGAGAACAGCTTGCATCTGATGCACCACAAAAAGTTCGTCTCAAAAAAGCTATCAGTGGATTCATAACATTTGTCACCGCTGTTGGAAGCGGCATAACGGTGAGAGCGTTGACCTCACCTACATTTATTACAAGAGCAAATGAATTAATTGAAAGATTAAAAACACTACTTGATAGTATCTAACATAAAGTTAGCAAACAGATGTGAACGATGAGGTGTGACACAATATGAAAGCTGTTATCTATGCCCGATATAGTTCTGACGGACAGCGAGAGGAAAGTGTTGAGGGGCAACTTCGAGAGTGTAAAGAATATGCAGAGCGTCACAACATGACAATTGTAAACACATATGTTGACCGTGCGTTGTCGGCAAAAACTGATGACAGACCCGAATTTCTTAAAATGATTAGTGATAGTGCGAGAAAGCAATTTGAGGTTATCCTAGTTTGGAAATTAGACCGATTTGCGAGAAACCGTATTGATTCATCCACATATCGAGCAATCTTAAAAAGAAACAATGTTAAAGTTGCGTCTGCAACAGAAAACATATCGGACGGTCCAGAGGGTATCATCCTTGAATCCATATTAGAGGGAATGGCTGAATATTATTCGGCTGAACTGTCTGTTAAAGTAAAACGTGGACAAAAAGAAAATGCTCTCAAAGGTAAAGCAAACGGTGGCGGTGTGCCTTTTGGCTACAAGATAAATGCTGACCGCTATTATGAAATTGACCCACTTACTGCTCCAATTGTGCTTGAAATATTCACCCGATATGCTGACGGACAGACAGTTAATGAAATTAGTGCTGACCTCAATTCTCGTGGCGTATTTGCTAATACAAAGCACAAGTATACCAACAAGGCGAGTATGCACAATCTTTTGAAAAACCGTCGTTATATTGGCGAATATCGCTACGGTGATATTGTTACACCAAATGGTATGCCTGCTATTGTGTCGGAAGATATTTTTAAGCAAGTTGAAAAACGGATGGAGAAAAACAAACACAAGCCTGCTGCGAAAAAGGCAATTATCGAATATATGCTTACAACCAAATTATTTTGTGGAAACGACAAGACAATGATGGTTGGCACGAGTGGCACTAGCAAGACAGGTAGAATCCATCACTATTACAAATGTGGTAATGCTATATACAAGCGTTCTTGCTCAAAAAAGGCAGTTAAAAAAGACTGGGTTGAGCGTCTTGTCACAGAGCTAGTGCAAAAATTTCTAACAGAAGATGGTGCGATTGAAAGGCTTGCAAATTTAGTTGTTGAATATCAAAAACGAGAAAACACCACTCTACCATTTCTACAAAAACAGTTGAATGATGTTGAGAAGAAAATCAGCAATTTGTTAGACCTGATGGAAGATGGCATGGTGAATATTTCTGCAAAAGAACGACTTGATGGGCTGGAAATCAAAAAGCAGGACTTAGAGATTTCTATAGCCAAAGAGAAGATTGATAAAACTCCGCTCAGTAAAGAGCAAATAATGTTCTGGCTCAGCAAGTTCAAAAATGGTGATGTCAACAACATTGTATATCAAAAGGAAGTAATTGACATTTTCGTGAACTTTGTGTATCTTGATGATGATAAGATTGTAATTGGACTTAACTACAAAGATGGTACTAAAACATTGCTACTAAGCGAGTTAGAGGGTGAACCATCAAGTGAGGTGCTAAGTTCGTATTTGGAACAGAGCACCCCGCCAAATTGTAAACCATCTTTTGATAAAGTCCATAGGTGGTTTTCTTTTTGCACGGAAAGGGCAAGCAAAGCCCCTAACAGTGGGATTTCTTGGTTTTGAGCCGTGCGGTAGTTGCCTTGTGCAATAGCCGTGTGGTTTTTGATTTTCGGGGATTTTACGGAAAAGCGGTCTAATGTACTCACGGCTTAGGGGTAAGCCGTGCTAACTTTGAAAAATCAAAATGTACAGTTTTCATTTTTTTCTAATGTTCACACGGCTCTGCCGAAAATGACTTTGCACAGCTATCAATTACCGCACGGCATAGCCGTAGAGCATTTGACCGCCGACACAAAAACAGCCCGCCGTAGCGAGCCGTCCATTGTACTTTTATTCAATCCATCTTACTTTCAGTCGTAATTTCATAACCGGAGAACTTCGATTTGTAGATGATGACGATAGCCCCGAATTGCCCGGCGTAATCACCATAGGTGGGGAGTTTATCGATACCGAGGACTCAATCAAGGAAAAGCAAGCCGAGGTTGATGGTTTGGCTGTGCAAGCCGAAGGCAACAAAAATGAACTTACTCGTTTACAAGCCGAAAAGGATAAAACTCGAAAAGTCTATGTAAACACTTGTTGGGCAAAAGGCAAGGAATATAAACAGACTTTTGGTGGTAGCGGTGCTTTCAGCGGCACAGAAAAATTTGCAGATACGTTGATGACAACTCAACCGAAAGAGCATGGTTTTGATGATATTAAAGCTCGCTTTATGGCTGCCAGTGATCCAAATGCACGATGCTATGACCAGCCCTTTGCACAATTAGATTTATCCAAATTGGACGGAGCTGAAGGGTACTCTTTATTGGCGGAGCGAATTGTCAGCACTTCTGACAGTGATTTCAATCGATTCATGCAGTCACTCGGAGCGGCAAAGTGGGTTGAAAATGGCTATAAATTATACGCTCCCAACGCAGATGGCAAATGCCCGTACTGCCAACAATCTATCGAAGATTCATCCATTGACATCAATGCGGAAATCGCAAAATGCTTTGACGGCAAGTATGCTGAGGATTGTGCAAAACTTGCAGATTACCAACAAAAGTATCGGCAATACATGGAGTCGACGTTTATAACTCCGATTAGACGAAACATTGAATTTTTGAAGTCAATTCCACAAGGATTCGGCAATGTAGCGGAATATGAGAAGAACTTAGCGCAAATTGAAAAGATAATTGCTGAGAACAATCAAAGTATAGCGGTAAAAGTAGCAAACCCGTCAGAGGCGGTGTCGCTTGAAACAATCCGCCCATATCTTGAGGCAATAGATGTTCTCATTATCGAGACAAACAATTTGTTTACAAAGAACAACGACATTTATGACAATCAAGGTAAGGCTCGCACGGCTTGTTTGTCCGAAGTGGTCGAACTAAGTGCTTTCGAACTACAAACTGTCATCAAACAATACAAAGCAGACATGGTCGACGTGGAGAGCAAAATTACAGCACAACAAACTAAGGTTGGCAATAGCAACAATTCACTAAGCCTCGTAAAAGGTGAGCTATCCAAACTAACTGAAAAGTTGGGCGGTATTGAAGCTACAGTTCCAAAGGTCAACGACTTGTTGATTAAGACGGGGTTCAGAGGGTTTTCTCTTGTGCCACACGAAACCGTCCCTAATAGGTATGTTGTCGTTCGTGAGGATGGAAGTCCCGCAACAAGACTAAGCGAAGGCGAGCGTAATTTTATCGCATTCCTGTATTTCTATTATCTCGTTCAAGGCAGTTGGAAACAAGAAGATTTGATGAAGGGTAAAATTGTAGTTATCGACGACCCGGTTTCGAGTATGGACAGTAGTGTGCTTTCTACTGTCAGCTCGCTTGTGCGTGAGTTAATTAACGATTGCTACTGTGATGGTGAAAAACACAACATCAAGCAAATTTTCATTCTTACACACAATGCGTATTTCCATAATGCGGTTTCGCACGAAATGCTCCGCCCGGAAGAGGCGTTTTTCAAGAAAGTTGCGTTTTTTGAAGTCAAAAAAAGTGATGACAATATTTCAATCATCAGCGAACCTTGTATGCAAGGTAGTCATAGCAACGACCCCGACATAACTCATGAAAACTACTCGCCTGTGCAGAACTCATATTCGGCATTGTGGCAAGAATACAAAAATGCCAAACTACCAACCACGTTACTGCATACGATAAACCGAATTGTTGAGTATCACTTTATCTTGCTTTGTAGTCATCCCCGCGAGGAATTACAAAACCGACTGTTCGGGGAATTTGAAAAGGACACAAGCAAACTAAGGCTTGCAAAAGAAATATTGCAAAATGTGCATGACAACGTTGCTTTCGAAGATAGCATCGGCGAGATGATTCATTATCCCGCTCCGAGCAGCACCGCCGACTACAGGAGGATGTTCAGAGAGCTTTTCAAGGTTATGGGACAAGAGCCGCACTATTCGAAAATGTCGGGTGAAGGGTAATCATGGATATAATCGAACTTTTTAAGATGTTTATGGACGGAACTGAAAATGATTTCTGTGGAACTTTATATTTTGACGAAACAAATAATTTTAGGAAGTTAGCTCTTGTTGAGAAGGGTACAAATAATCCTATAGAGAACAAGAGCTTTGTCTTAGGAGGATTGGCTCGCACGACACAAGAACCAATACAATTTGACTCCCTTCTAAAAAAATTGAATTTGCAAAAAAATGCTCCCGAAATAAAATTCAAACACATATCGCACAAGCAAGCGGATTTCTTAGATATATTGAAGTCTAAACGATTATTGCAAATCTTCAAGTGGATAAATGATGATGAAACACTATTGATTCACTCGTTCAGCACAAATTACTTTTTTTATGTGCTTACCGATATTGTAGATGAAGCGTTTTCTATCGAGGCAAATCGTCCAGCCATAATGTTTCATTTAGAGCTGAAAAGCGCCTTGTATGATGCTACCAAACCCAATGCAGATTTTTTCTTAAAACAGCTTTACGCTTTTAATTATCCAAAAATATCAAGCGAAAATGTTTGTACTTTTATAGAGCTGTTGATTGACTACATTGAAAGCAGACAGTACGAACTATTGAATGAGATGGAAGATTTTCACACCGAGTTTTTAAGACAATTAATCAAACCACTTCGCAAATCAGAGAGTTTAGACTTTTTTTCTAAAGATGATGAGAACACGCTGTTTTCTGAGTATGCTTTGGTATACGCCCAAAGAGTTGTGCCATTCGAAAATGCAAAACTCATCTTCGACAGAGAATACGCAATAGAAGATTCAATTGAAGATATGCTACAAGACTTTGATAATTTTGAGTTTAAGGATTCTAAAGAAGATGTTGGCATTCAAATCGCTGATGTAATAGTGGGTTTTATTTCAAAACTATACAGCTATGTCGATGGAGCAGATATTGAACAAATGCTTGAAGACGTAAACGAGATGACACAAGAGCAGAGATTGGTGTTGAAGCTATATTTTGACTTAGAAGAGCGCGCGGATAAGGCTTGCCGATATTTGCTGCAACATATCCAACCAAATTCAAGCAGAGAGAAAATGTATCAACTACAGCAAATGATAAGAGCGTTTTACTACCGAAAATGATTTGAAAGGGGTTAGGATGAAAAAAATTAAAGTGAGGATACTGCGTATAATTCGTGATATGATGGAAAAATTGAGCGAAATATTATCATTGATGTTTAGCGCAATTCTTGCTTTGCTTGAAGTATCTTTGTTTCCATTTGCTATTTTTGTATTTTTTAACCCTTTATTAAAATACTTCATTCCTCTATGTGCTTTGATTATCTTACTGCCGATAATAATCCGTTTGCGTGATTTGTTAAGAGAGCGGTCTTATTTATATGCATTTTCATTTCTATTCAACATTTATGTTATGCTACCCGCCGCGCTTATTGTATTCTCAAGAGTCATAGGTCATTACAGCAACAGCTATGAGTTAACTGTGTTAATTATTGTTGCCCTGCTTTTTATCATACCCGTTACATACCGTGAGACTCATTTTTTCTTAGATAATCATAGAATAACATACCCTATTAGCCATTATGAAAGACTTGGAAAGTATGAACACATAGAGACATCACTAATCAAAATTCTTTTGAAATTTATGCTGTCAACCGCTTTTTTACGACTGGTATTACTATTGGTTATCATTTTCACTGACTATATAATAATTAGAGTCCCTTATGTCGAGGTCATTTATTCAGGAATAATTTTATCACTCGCATATGATGCGTTTTTTGTCCCTCTTATAAAGCAAATCAAGAAACGAAAAATCACTTTAATAAAAAATGAATTGATTGAAGACCGCAAAAGACGCGATGAAAACACAAATGTTATTATTGAAAACTGTTTTAGAGAAGCCTCGAACTCTGGAAATGTAGCGAACAAGTTTATTGATTTACTCTCTGTCTACGAGGGTGGATTGAAGTTAAGTGATATTGAGCGTATAAATGCCCGCTTCTACGTTTACATAAAAAAATCATGCTCTGAATTTTTTGAGGACTATCCTTATATGCCTGAAAGTGAAATAACAACTACATATTTATATGTTTGGTCTAAAAACAAAACATTAAAAGACGTTCCTAATAGAAGGTTTGGATTTTAGCAAATTCAAACCAACCTAAAGCGAACTCAAAAGTTCTAACCCGCAAGGCACTATCTTGTTCTCTGATGAGCTTGTACCGATACAGCATAAGCAAAAATGCACGGTTTTCAATCTCGCACTATCTAAGCCGTGCGGTAATTGAAAACTGTGCATAGGATTTTTCGGCGTTTGCAAGCAAAGCCGTGTGAACACTTGAAACTGTGCAGTGGCTGTGCAAGTTTATCCAAAGATGGTTTACTTTTCGCACGATTGTTGCTATCAAAGCTCCTAACAGTGGGTTTAAGTCGTGTGGTACTTGCCATGCACAGAAACCGTGTGTTTTTTGATTTTCGGGGATTTCACGGAAAAGCCTTCTAGTGTACTCACGACTTTAATGCACAGCTCCCAAATGCTCGCACGGCTCTACCCAAAATGCAAATGCACAGTTTTCAATTACCGCACGGCATAGCCGTAGAGTATTTGACCGCTGACACAAAAACAGCCCGCCGTAGCGAGCCGTCCTATATGAGTTCATTCAATCCATCTTACTTTCCACTTCCGTGCCGTCTCTCAAGCGAAACACCAACCGCCGGTCATGATGCACGGTCATGCTGTCAATGGTCATCGACCACAGCTTTTCGTCAAACTCATTCAGCACGAGAGGGCTGTTTTTCATGTTGCGAATAAACCGCCCCAGTAGGTTTGATGTGCTTTGTCGCCTGTTTATCTAAAGATAGTTTACTTGCCATTTTTAGATGTTGCTTTAGGATTTTTGAGTCTTATAGCAGCATCTTTTTTGTTGTGATGAAAAAACTAAGTTAATTCATATGATGACTTTGTATGGTGCATCGTCATGTATCAATTTATTATAAAACAATGTGCCAGATGTTGAAAACACCTAGTACTATCAACGAAAATTCAGGTTTTTGCGGTTGAATTATGCTTTGGATAATGCTATGATTTTGATACAAATGATGCGTCTATGAAATGGAGGTAAATACAATTGAGTGCAGTCAAAATAATAAATAATGTACCGCTGTTCGGGTCTACTCTTCTCTTAGTAGTTGAAAGCCTAGAAACCAGAATGAAAGATGTAGTACTTGTTAATTTACCAGTCGAAAATGCTTTAACGTCGGAATACATAGAAAATCTAGAACAGACACTGCCTTTTACCAACGATATCAAATCAAGTGATAAAAGTGAAGATGTTACCATTGAAGTAGAATCGGAACTTTATGATAAAATTAAGAAATGGTGCACTCAGCTAGGTATCTCACTTGAGCAACTCGCAATTGCATTTATTCGCTTCTGTGTCTGTGTAGATAATCACACAATTTTAAGGGAATGGTTCAACTCAAATAGAATATTAGATGAGTTAGATTTAACTGCGGCAGAGCTTAAATAGGGTGATATTATGCAAGAAAATTCAAATATGCTTTCGCAAATGAAAGAGCAAAGTGTCATTACGGTCTCAAGTTTAAAGTCATTGATTTAGTATGATTAGGGATTCTCAGGTATGATAGATAGTGATTTAGCAGTACTCTATCAGGTGGAAACAGGTGCTTTGAACCGTGCTGTTAAAAGAAATATATCCAGATTTCCTGAAGACTTTTGCTTTCAACTAACTAAAGAAGAATACCTAAACTTGAAATGCCGAAATGGCATTTCAAGTTTAGGCAGTGAATACGGCGGTAGGCGAACACGACCGTATGTTTTTACAGAGCAGGGAATTTCTATGCTTTCAAGCGTTCTTAGAAGTGAGGTGGCTGTTGCTACTAGCATCAGGATAATGAGAGCTTTTGTAGAGATGAGACATTTCTTAGCAAGTAACGCAGATATTTTTGATAGAATCAGTAGGGTAGAAGTAAAGCAATTAGATTTTGAAAAAACTACAAATGAAAAACTTGAGGAAATATTAGATTACCTGTCAAATCCAAACGAGGCTACGTGTAGAATATTCTTCGATGGTCAAATCTATGATGCTTTTAGAACAAGTTGACTGCTGTCCGGTTAATTATATCACGGCAAGTCGTAATGTAATTAAAAATATTTATACACAAGTGCATTGCCGATTTTGATGAAAGCCGTAGAGCATTTGGAATTAGCTGGACTTTTTTTTAATCAATATGGTATAGTGTATAATAGAAATTTTCGTTGTGTTGTCAACAGACGATAGGGCGATTATGCTAAATTTATATTAAGTGGAGAGTATAAATGAACAGTGATGCAGTAAGCTTTTTACTCAGAGCAAAAAAGGCTACTTATGCGGGAAAAGGTGCGGAAACTGAACCGTCAAGACCTGATTCTCATGATTTGCAATATATAGAAGGTTCGATGAAGTACATCGACACTTACTTAGGCAGTTCTAAGTTTGCCGGAGAAGAAGCGCTTTGGGAAAACGATGTTCCGTTTTGGACAATGAATTACATTGGCAGAGTTATTGATGATGGGTTTTCCGGTGACTTCTTAAAAGAAGCATTATTGCTTGTGCCGAAAGAATATCCGTATCGTGGACCGGCGCAATATGAACGGGGAGATTATCTGTATAAATGCAATGTGAAAGGCGATTTTCATTGGTTTAATGGATTTGAGGAAATACACTACAAGAGCAAGAAGGTTTATGAGTGTACTTTTCATGGCGGAGATATCGAATAACAGAATGTAATAAGCATTTTGTGAACATTAATACGATTGAGAAAATTCAATCTGCTAATAGACTTTATGGATATAACGATATAAACATTGTTCCACCAATTATGCTGTTAGGAGGAGATGAAGATGACAACTGAACTGAACTGAACTGAACATAAGTCCGAATTTCACGATTGATGATATTCACAATAGACGCTATGCCAATTATGAAATTATAAGAAATATGACACATCAAGAAATACTTGAGCATACCCGAAATGAAGCGCAGCCAATTTTGGAAAGGCTGGAGAAACTTAGTAAGGAAAGCGTTAGAGCCTAGTTATGGAATCTACTCGCACTCCAACACAATAAAGGGCGATGAGTGTATGTTTGGCTCTATGATAATGATAGGGTTGCCAGTCCTCATTACTGTACATTTGGGCATGAGTATGACACACGTTGGCATTGCGCTTGCCATTATGCCTATGCTTGCAAGCGCTATATGTATGCGCATATTTTTATTTAAACGAACTATCTAAAGTCCGTTTAATAATTTGGACAGCATGGTCAATAGACGGTATATCTGTTTTGCAAATACACAATCTAATCCCTTCTGAACAACGAAAACTTTTAATATACGCTGGAGCTGTATTCCATACTTTTAGCCCATTCTTTTCCAGTTTGGCTGTTAACGATTCTGCTGTGGTGTTATTCAATTCAATATAGGCAAATATTCCAGTAGGTGGCACAAAACAATTTGCTAAATCTCGTAATTCATTTTTGCACGCTCTCTTTAGTGCATCCATTCTCCTTTCATAGAAAATTTTTGTGCGCTTAACATGAGAATAGTACATATTACTGCGGAGATATATTTCTAAAGCTCCTTGCGAATGTACAGACGAATTTATATCCATTGAGCTTTTCATTTCAATAAATCTTTCTTGCAGTTTCTCTGGTATTATCGCCATACCCAATCTTAATCCCGGCAAGAGTGTTTTAGAGAAACTCCTAACGTAAATGACAATGTTATCAACATCAAAAGATGCAAGTGGATCGTTTTTGGAGTTAATTTCTAAATCAGCAAGATAGTCATCTTCCACTATATAAACTCCATACTTCTTCGCTAGACGCAAGATTTCCTTTTTCTGCTTAATCGTGTAGGAAAAGCCTGTAGGGTTCTGAAATCGTGGCATTGTATAAAAGAATTTGATTTTGTTTTGGGAAAATATCCTTTCAAGTTCAGATAAGTCAATACCGCTTGCTGTTCTTTGTATGCCATGCACGGGAATTTTGTTGATGTTGATTATATTCATCATAACATTATATGTTGGCTGTTCAACAAGAATGGTATTATGGTCGTGTGGAAAAGCCATTAAAGCAAGTATGAATAATGCTTGTTGTGCGCCACTTGTGATGAAAATATTTTGTTCTTTAGTAAATATTTGATACGTTGTCATATGCTTCTCAAGAATGTTGGTAAGTTCAGGCATACCTTTTGGTGGAGAGTATGAAAACAATTTTTGCTCATACAAAGAAATTGCTTTTTCCATGCAATGATGAAAGTCTTTGTATGGATTGATTTCATTGGCAGGATTTGTAGTAAGCATATCGATAATAGACGACTTTTCATCTTCAATAGCAATGGATTTAACTACATAGTATCCACTTTTGGCAACAGCATATATCCAATGTTCGGTTTCAAGTTGCTTATAAGCTCTTATAACTGTATCTGCGTTAAGTGCCATCTCTTTGGCAAGCGTTTGAATAGAGGGAATTTTATTCCCAGGCTTATATAAGCCGTTGAGAATTTTATCCTTTACGGTATTTACAACGTATTCATATTTATAGTCTGTCATAGGTACACCTCGAATCTATATCGGTATAGATTCATTATTGTATCATTGAAAATGCTTGCCATCAAGTATATAGTGAGTTTTAGAAACTTCAATATTAGAGCAAATGGGGAGAAACCACATATGTTTGAATTAAGCAAAGACAGCTATGGAATATTGCTTAAACCTGTACTGCAAACTCCTTTTAATATGTTAATGGCGCGCTCCGTTATTGAACGCCATGCTGATGGCAGAATTTTTGTTGATTCTTGTGAATCACCTCAATCTTTCTATATTGTACATTCATATGGTATGACTTTTTTGTGTGGAGATTGTAGTAACGACATGTTTAATAAAGGGCTGTTTGATTATTTTAACGGCATTTCATGGAATAGAAAGAATGATGAATGGTTACAAGCGTTTCATAGAGATTGGGACGCTGTTATGGGCTGTCTCGTTGATGAACATAAAGCAATTTCATATAGTCGATTAAATTTTAAATTTAGCTCCGCTGAATTTAACGAAAAATATAATCAAGTAGATAAATCGCAATATGAGATAATTTCGATACCTATGGATATGCTGTTTAAAATAAGTGGGAGCGTAGTGCCTAAAGATTATTGGAGAACTCCAAAGCAGTTTTCTGAGATTGCGAAAGCTTTTACAGTTATTATTGACGGCAAGCCTGTCTCAACTGCATTTACCTCTGCACGGCACGATGATAAACTTGAAATTGGAATCGAAACAATAAAGGAATATCACGGCAAAGGACTTGGGTATTTGGCGTGTGCTAAGTTGATTGAGTATTGTATTGAGAACAATTTAGAGCCTGTTTGGTCTTGTCGTTTAGAAAATACAGCTTCAGCAAACTTAGCTAAAAAACTTGGATTCAATGAAGTCGCACGTTTCCCATATTATCACATACCAAAATAGCTATATAAATAGTCCTTGCGAGTGTGATAACACCTGCCAGACGGCATATAAAAAAGCCGTCATGTGGCAGATGATTTAGTATGCCTATAGCAATGTATTAGCAGTACGCCGGCGGTTTTGATAAGTATAATCAGAGGTGGTTTTCTTTTTGCACAGTTATGGCTGATAAAGCCAGTAACAGTGGGATTTTTTGATTTCAAGCTGTGCAGGTAGCTGCCATGCACAGGTGCACTGCCGACATCGGCAAAAGTTATAAGTCGGACGATTCTATTCTCGAAAATTATTATTCTTATGGAAAAGATATACTTGCCGCGAGGGATGGCGTAGTTGTAAAAGTCTGTAATAAGCATTTGGACAAACTAAATGCCACTAGCGAGGATGAGCTTACGAACCCCGTAATCATCGGAGATGTCATCATATCTATAGGTTGCTATATCTTTAGTGTTTTCCATATATTTCAACCCCTTCCGACAAAACATTTCTATAAAATGGCGATATGGGTAATCTACTCATAAATAAATCTTCGTTATTCAGAAGAACACTGACAATTAAATCGTGTTCAAGACCAATATCGCTGGCAATTCTATCAATTTCACTTTCCAATGTTTTGTATTCAACTTCATCAACATCTGCAAGAACCATTATATCCAAATCCGAATAATCATTATAATCACCCCGGGCATATGAACCATAGAGGATAATCTTACGCAGCCTATTACCCATAATGCTTTGCGTGCTGCGACTCAATTCATTTGCAATAGGAATAATGGTTGGGTTTAACTCAATCACAACTCATGCCCTCCCGTTCTTCTTATTCTGTTTAGTATAACACATCTCAACGCTGTTTTGAATATATAAGTATAGCTTTGATTGTGTCAAGTTTTCGTAGGATATTTTTTTAGTCGCCCAAAAGTGTTCATGTAAATAATTTGAGAAGCACTTGAGTTCCAGTTCTTTTTCCGTTGATTGGCAATGCTCCAATAGCATCTGGATGAGGCAATCCTCTTGACCATTTTCGATTTTTCTTTAGAAAGTCTCTGTTTGCCTTAGCCGCAGTGCTAACTAGTGGCAATGGAAGTTCGGGCTTTTCCGGCAG